>OGCG01000930.1_pt1 | contig 16049 bp, 18 predicted proteins | sample 1570061 | NCBI WGS metagenome assembly OGCG01 (sample SAMN06268698, study PRJEB24515) | hot springs metagenome | isolation source: Joseph's Coat, Yellowstone National Park, Washington, USA | place: USA:Joseph's Coat, Yellowstone National Park, Washington, USA
TCCCTGGTATGCCCGTTTGATGTGAATGGCTTCCCCTTGAGGAAACCTATCGGTTTACCGCCGAGTGAGAGATTTAAGGCGTTCACCGCGGAATACGGATTGCTTGAATTGTCAACTTCCGTGATGTTCCAGTATGTGTTGTAGAGGCCGGATGACGTCTCGGTGTAGTTGTAGGAATACTTCAGCGTCAGTACATTCACTGAATCTATGTAATACTGGGATGAAAGGGCGATCAAAGTCTTATTATTATACTGAACCGCAAACTTGAAATTATACGTGCTTGATGGAATGGAAGACAGAACCAGACCGTATTCGAGCACCTGTGTCCCATTTGAAAGGGAAATATGCATCATGGTCAGGTTATTCTTAAATGCGAGAGGGCTGGAATAACTTAGCAGTCCAGAATACTGCACAGGTCCTTTCAGATACACTATGATATCCTGGGAAGAATAGATCGTTGTGCCTGAAGGGGGCGATATTGCATAGTACGTAGGCATGTTGGAGGAGGGCGTTGCAGGGGGCATAACTTCTGATGTATTGTAGTACTGCGATTCAATGTGGCTACCGGTGAACCTGAAACTCATGTCATAGGTTGTGTTCAAGTACGGGACCTGAAGACTGAAATTCCAGTCAGGTGGGGACGAAGAATATGTTTTAGAATAGTTCCCGGAAACATCTGATATGTGGATATTCAGCGTTGCGTAGAGATTCATGTATTCATAGGAATAACCTGATGGTGGAAAGACCGAGCCGTTTATGAAATAATTGCTTGAGGACGAAACGGTCACGGACGGCGGGCCCGTTGTTATGATTGTGGATGAAAAAGTAGTGGAGATGAAAATTGACCTCGGCGTTGATGCAACTATCGTCACATTACCATAAACATTGTTGTAGCCGTCAGCCATGGCTATGTACGCATAAGTCCCTGGCAGAAGACCGTTAAATGTTATTGATGTGGTAGTCGAGGTCTGGCTCGATGTGCCGAATGTGACTCCCCATAAAGTCCCTGAAGGTAGTCCTGATTCTGTGAATGTTACGGAATACGTGTTCTCGATGAATGTCACTGACAGGGTAACTGCGGCATTGTTTACCGTGAATGAACCGGTTGACGTTGATGGAGCATATGCTGCGTTGTTAGTTGCGATTGAATATGAATAAGAACCATCAGGTTCGTTGAAAGTCATGGATGTTGATGACGTTGAGAATGTCTGGCCGTTTGTCAGGTTGACGTACCAAACCGATCCTGATGGAAGACCTGTCTCCGTGAATGTGATAGCATAGGATCGCTGGGTGAACGTTATGGCCTTGTTCACGTTAGCACCATTTACCGTGACATACCCCGCATTTGGTGTAGGGATGTATGTGATGCCGCCTGAAACCACATTGGCTATGGTGAATGAGTATGTGCCGTTGGGCACAGAGAAGGAGGCTGTCGGGCTGCCTGATGCTGAACCAACGCCCGTAGCAACAGTGAAGTAAACACCGGAAGGCAGTCCTGTTTCCGTAAACGACAGGGTATAGTCCTTGACCGGGACGTTTATTGTTATGTCCTGTGTAACCGGCCCTCCATTTACCGTTATAGTTCCAGAGGCAGGAGAGGCTGTATCAGGCGACGGGACATATACGGAATAAGCATAGGAACCGTTCGTTTCACTGAATGATATATCCGGGTTCTGACCGTTGAGATTGGACCCATACAGTTCGAGACCTGCAAGCGTAACGCCCCATGTCGTGCCGGAGGGAATACCGACAGGAACGAAGGTGACTGAATAGGATTTAGCTACTGGGGTTGGGTAGACCACGTTTACCGTGGTGTTTGACACGAGGTTGATTATCCCTTCGCTCGGAGAGGGAGTGAGACCGTTGTATGAAGATATCCAATAATAGATTACATTGCCTATCGCCATTGTAACATTTATTTCTGACGTGGAAGAAGACTGCGTGGTGTTAGCTCCGGTGTAGCCATTGAGGACGGAATGGTATGTGACGCTCCATGATGTGCCAGTTGGCAATCCTGATTCCTTGAAATGGATTGTTGCATCAGATGGTGGAGGGGTAGTTGTCTTTTCTGTGATCGTAATCACTGCCTGCAAAGTTGATGAGGTAATGTTTTGGGTGGTGGTGTAGACAGTCCCGCTGACTTGGGTATTCGTTGACAGAGCGTAAACGAAACCATCGGATGATTCGGCCAGAACCCCGTTCGTGGTCGTGGCTACCAGTGAACCGACGTTAGATTCAGAATAATAAAGGTACATGATGTATTCACTGTATCCGGAGAATGAAAAATCAAAACTGTCGGAGACTGACCAGCCGTTGCCCTTGGCTGTGGATAGCACCTGTCCGCTGGAAGATTCTATCTGTATCTCAGACACGGATGTGGATGGTGCGTTGAGGTTTGCGGTATAGTATACGGTTCCCTGTCCTGCAGGGATTACTGCAGTGGCGGTATAGCCCGTGCTGAAGAGCGCGGAAATCCAGGTATAGACGTTATTCTGCTCAATGTCGGCTGCCTGATCCGTGAGCGTGGTTGGACTGAATGTGACTGCGACAGTGGTTGCTGTCGCACTGAGGGAGACCATGCCCAGTGCACCTATGATGACCAGGACTATGAGCACCCTTATTATGGATGGTTTGTGGGAATGGAAATTTGTTTTCATGTTTTTACCCTCTTTTAAGCAGACCCCCGCCCTTTCTTTTTGTTGTGCTTGCTTTCAGGATTCAAGAATACTGATAATGCCCATCCTACCACAATGGATAGGACTGTCAGACCTATTATAATCCACCAGTTCTGCTGCACGGTCCTTACGATTACAACGCCTCCGCCGGAATTTGGCTGAGAGAAAATGACAGAAACAGCGGTGTTCTTACTGACTGTTATGCTGCCCATGCTGACCTCTGCGACGTACCCATTGGGGCCAGAGATGGCATACGAATAGTTTCCGGCAGGTGCATAAAATACGATTGAATTGTTGAAGGATGACCCGACGACGCCGTTGAAGTTCACGTACCATTCTGAACCTGTTGGGAGGTCTGACTCAAGGAATGTGACCTTATATTCTGAACCTGATGTTGGCTTCGTGGTCGAGACGGTACCGTATGTTATGTCGATGGTTTTGCTCTGACCGTTTACCGTCACGCTCCCACTGACCGGGTTCGCAGTGTAGTTCAATCCGTTGACCTGTATGGGGGACTGGACAGAGTAATCATACGTACCGTTCGGCTCAATGAATTGCACAGACGAAATGTCCGTCGTTTTCTCTGCCCCGTTCAGTGTCATCTCCCAGTATGTACCGGAGGGCAGGCCTGTTTCCATGAATGTTACCGCATATTGACCTGGAGAGAGCATGGTGAAATCTACCGTGACTGTTACGGATGCACCGCTGACCGTCACTTCACTCGGTGCTGTGGCTGTGAAGAGGGACGAGCTTGTCACTGACAGCCCGTATGTGCCGTTCGGCTCACTGAACACCATCGAGGAGGAGGTGGTTGAATCAAATTCACCTCCGAATACCACTGACCATGCCAGACCCGGAGTCAGGCCGACTTCCTTGATGGTCACATTATACAATTTCTGGGGACCGGAAGTGAATACAACTGAGATATCGATATTTGAACCGTCCACCGTGATTATGCCCGATGCCGGAGACGGTGAATACCCCGCATAGGGAAGTACCCGGTACTGGTATGTACCGTTGTAGATGAAAAAATAGTCAGGCAGGAACCCGGATGGACCATTCCCACCATTGTAGGAAGAAGTCACGTTACCCCACGGCATTCCCAGAATTGTGTTATTCATGTCCACAGTAAAGACCCCACCGGCAGGCAGACCTGTTTCAGTGAATTGGACTGTGTAGCGTGGTTCCGTCATCGGTGTCACATTTATCCAGGCAGGGCCTCCGTTTACCGTGAAATTTCCCTCATAAGGTATAACCTCAAAGGCGTTTGAATAAACATTCGAGTTGTCATAAGAGCCATGTGTCCCAGCGACCCATTCATAAGTGCCGTTGGTAACAGTTGCGGTCAGAAGAAAAAGGTTATCCTGGTATTGGAATGTCTGAAGGATTGTCGTTGATTCTGAGGTAGTAGTCCTGAAGTACACAGCCCAGCCGTACGGTGGCATTATACTACTCTGAGGCGTAAGAACGGGTTGGAAGATTGCAGAATACACTCCATGACCCCAGAATGCGATATGTGCCGTGAGATTCCCCAGTGGTGCGGGAGGACCCACACCGAAATACACAGTGGAGGGGTATTCCTTCCAGCCAGACGAATACGTGACAGTGAAAGCGTAATTCACATCAGTGGATTCCGTCCCCAACGAAACGCTCAACTCTGAGGCGCCCGTGCCATTGACAGATGTTACAACCGTCCCAGGCGAAGCGTACCCGTTCGGATATGAGTAGAGGGTAAAACCCCATGTCAGGCCGGGCTGGACACCGGATGCAACGACAGTTAGTTCATAGGTCTGCGAAGATGAAGCGCTGGCCGTGTCTGCTATGATGGAAAATGAAGCGATCGAAATGAACACTATTGCGACTGCAACCGCCAGTATTTTCCCTCTGTTCATGCCCTTGCGCTTAGCGGAAAAAAGGGGTGGAAGAATATTTGACAATATTATCCCCCCTTCATATCTTTTTATGTTTGCTGTGATTGCCTTTGCTCTCGCCTTTGTTCTCATGCCCCCTTGTTTCAGCCACTACAACCAGACCTATTAGCACTATGACCAATATGACTATCGTAAGCATGCCGGTTGCTGTGTGGAAGAACGAAGTGATAGAAGACATGCTGGGCAATGAGAAACCACCGCCTGTGCTGTTCCCAGTGCCGGATTTGACCGTGGTGGTTGGTGAATAGACTATTGTTATAACAATATCGGAATATCCAATGATGACAGCCCCCGATGAGGGTTTTGCAGTGTATCCCGGATATGTCCCGGCAATATAATCCAGAGTCCCGTTGTGTTCTCTGAAGATCAGCGTGCCGTTCGTGGTCGTATAGGGGGCGCCGTTGACCGTCAGTAGCCATGGAGTACCTGCGGGAAGTCCCATCTCTATGAATGTCACTCTGAAGTACTGTTCTGAGAAGCTCACGTAGATCGTAACGGGCGCACCGTCCATGGTGAGTGTTCCGTTAGCGTGGGAAATGATCTTCCAGTCGGGGGCTATGTTTACGGTGTAATTATAAGTCCCGTTTTTGATAAGGAATGTTATTGTTGAGGAGGAACCCGTGGTTGAGTTGGTCGTGCCGTCAAGCGTTACAGACCAGGGTACATATAGGGAAAGAAGTTGTGCCTTGAATGTTACAGTGTACCCGTAGTTATACGTTACATTGATCTGCAATGCCCCGTTCATCCACTTTGGCAGGTTTGTATTACCGTCAACAGTGAAAGTGCCAGATAGGGTTGATGCATAATAATGACCGCCTATCGGGGAAATTGAGTAAGAATAGGTACCGTTGGGCAGGCTCAGACTGTTTGTGTTTGAGGTGGACGCTGACGTCTGACCTGAGACAGTCACGTACCACTGCATGCCACTGGGCAGTCCGGTCTCCACAAATTTCACAGGGTACTTCGGTGCATTGGTGGATACCTGAGTGAACGTGACGGGGATTGAAACATTCCCACCATTCACGGTTATTGTACCTGATGACGGAGTGACAGAGTATCCTTGTATCCCAAGTACGCTGTATGGGTACGTACCGTTCAGTTCATTTAAGGCCAGATACGATCCCGATGAGGAGTATTCCGTTGAACCGACCAGGACGCTCCAGCTCGTCCCAGATGCAAGTCCAGACTCTGTGAAATTGAGCAGGAATTCCTCGCTGAATGATACCGTACCCACATATGCTCCCGAAATCCCGACGACGGTTGAACTGGGCGTATTCCATATCAATCCAGAATATTTGTGTCCTGCACCGGGAGTTGCTGCTGAAGAAAGAACGTAAGTACCATTGTACAGACCGGATACGGTAGCCTGTGATCCTGCGGCGGTTGAAGATGATGTTTTCGTTCCCGTTGCATTGGTGAGCGAGACCGTGTAAGATGCTCCTGTAGGCAGACCGGTTTCAGTGAATGTTGCCGTGTACGGCGGAGCTGCCGCATAGGCCGACGTCAAGAATACACTTCCAAACATTAGCGCCACTATCGCTAATGTAAGGACCAATTTTCTTTTGTTTCCAATTTTTTGCATTCGAATGCACTTCCCGAAACCCCGCGGAAGTGCAAGGAGCTGACCCTTGGGAGAGATAATCTCCTTACACTCCCAAGGGTCTCTATTCAGTATAATAATAACTTCCAGGTTTAAATATAGCAATGGTCAGAGCCTGAGCTTCCAACGATCACCCCTCCTTTCAACCCTTTTTTCAAATTCAAGAATGCTTAATCTGTATTGGAACCTCTTGGCCACCCTCTGCCTCTCCCTCGAATCGAGATCGAGACACAGTTCCCTTTCCGCAATACTGACCAATCTCTTTATTGATCTCTCATAGTTTTTGGAGAGATGCGATAAGAGAAATTCTCTCTGGAAATTCGGATCGTCGAGAAGCTTTAAGAAATAGTCAGAAGATATAGTGTGACGGGCCTCGGCCATCTGCGAAATCTGGACAATCATGCTTCGCACTCCCATTTCCCGACACCGTCAATAACTGAATGATGACAGTGATGGAAGCACCAGCCACAGAGATACCCCCTGTGAGCATACCCGATGTAGTATTCCTCTTTTTTACTGATTTTCTTTCCGCAGGATTCACATCTCATGTTTTTATTCCCTCCCGGTCATTACTCAAAATACTGTACAAAAACAATGAATTAATCCCTATTCCCATTGATGGCATGATAAAAGACGAGGGAGTAACAATGAGAGTAGAGACATTGACAAACAACGTATAAAAGTAAAATGTATTAACGCTATTTAATACTAAAACCATGCTACGTTTCCAAATTGGCTTTAATTGCATTTAACGACCTCCAGAAATGAACATTTCTCACTGAAAATAAATTTAACACTACCTGTCATATAATTAAAATATATATAACTCGCATATAAATTTTTTGTGTTTGGAAATTAAATGCTAAGAAAAATATGAAAAATGAAAAAGATTACAATATTCCTGCTACATTGAAAATATAGATCAGAACTGCTGAAAATAATGCACTCCCGAATACCATGACTTTTGCAATCACAGAATCAGGCAGGAGATAAGCAGCAATGAGACCGGACAGGATAAATCCTATTATTTCCAAGACCGCATATAATGTGCTTTTTTGTGTATGATGTATTGGCTGTCCTATTGTGAGCTCGGTTATTGCTGGTTGAGACGCATACATAACTCCACTGCTCTGACCTACAGCAACTGTGTCTATTGTGATATAATTATTCGATGCGCTGTATGGAACCATAAACATTCCTGTATATGTGAAAATTGTAGCGCCATTTACCGTTGATTCTACAGGAGTTGCGTTTACATTAAATGTTATCCATGCAGCCGAAGAAGATGGAGGTTCCTGCGCTTTACTTCCTATCCATATATTTATATTGAAATAGATAGTTTGAGGGGGAACCTGCGATTGATTGAACTTCTCCTTTATTGTATATGTCACGGTTGTATTGGGATTGTAGCTCCCTGATAGTGTATTGGGGTTGGAAAGAGTTATAGTGGGCAGGGGCAAAAATCCGCTATTTGTTCCATTATACCTTGCAACTGAAAAGAATTGTTCTTCAGATGTCTGAACCACGTAATTGTAAATCTTTACCCTATACTGACCGTAAACACCTAGTGGAGTTTTATACGTGATATTATAATCATTCGGGTAAGGATTTGTTATCTGTGGGAGTGTGGTATTATAGACCATCGTTCCGCTTGGGTTATAGATTGCGAGTGTATAATCACCATACCATATCGTCCCCGTAATGTATGTATCGTTCCCAGCAAATACTGTCTTCACGGGATTGATAGTTGATGTACCTGGGACTACATATATTTGCGCAAATGTAGTTGCATGACCGTAGAACGGACCGCTCAATATCGCACCGTTAACAACGCTTTCTGCTTTAAATGTCATGGAAGCTGTAACAGTTAATATTCCGAACGCAGCATTAATATTTGTCTGGGTTGCATTCCAGTTAACTGGGAAGGATCCCTGCGAAAACCCTACATATCCACTCCCATTATCAAAAACGCCACTCGCAGTGAGATTAGTGTAGGAAACTTGAGAAGGAGAACCAAAACTGCCAGCTGAATATATGTAGGGCGTGAAATTGTAATATAATTGTCCATATAAATACCAATTTGTCAAATCACTAAAACTGGGTTTATTCGGACTGGACCAGATTATTTGAGGAACGATAGACTGCGAAAACAAACTTCCCTGCGGGACAGAGATTACATAAACATCCGTAGTTCCTGGAGTCCATATTTCATTCCCTGTCGGATTCGGAGAAACGCTGATCGATTCTGCTGTTTTTATATATGCACCGGAATCGCCAGCCCAGATTTTAGCGTTTGTATCATTGTTATTTAAGGGAGTGGAAGTGATACTTGCGACGGTAGGAGCAATGACTATTATAGCTCCTAAAAGAATGAAAATTACAATAAGAGATAGAGATAGATTCTTCATCCATTATAAATAACATCCTAGTATAAAAAGTTTTAAAGTTTTTTTGGTTCACGTCCTGCTTTCATTGTTATTGTTTTCATTTTCGCTTACTACCCTTCTATTATTTAAAGCGTCATCTAACGCTCTTTCTATCGATCTACGATTCGCAACTTCGTCTTCTAGATATTTTGAATATCGAATATTAGACAAATGCCTCTGTCTAATCTCCCCTACAGTAGTCAACTTCGAAGGTTCGTTATTAATGTTCTCCCTTTCTAAATCTGAATCTTTAACCCTCATTGATAAATCTACATAGTAAATTGGAACTTTATGAGGATTACCTTTAAATAATTTATGATTTAAAACTTCCCTTCTTAAAGTCGGGAAAAGACTATTGACGGTTATTTTTATAGGAGTTCCTGCCACAAAAACATTTCCCCCTAAATCTATCACCAGCCTTTTATTGACAACCATAAAACCGTTTTTTCCACCACCAAAATATGGAAGCCAATTCGGAATTGCGCCGCCGCCTAACGGAATAATCGAATAATATACCGACACGCTCTTACTATCTCTATTTGTAATAGGTAACAGGACGGTTTTAACGTTTAACATCAATGTACTCCAAAAATATCCACCAGGAGTGAAGATGTGAATGGATTTAGATTGAACATATATTTTTGTAAAATACCCAATCATCGTTATGGGAACGATGGTAATACTTATTAACAAAAAAGGATTAATTTCGACATTCGGAATACTTTGATAATCGTAAATCGCTAAAACTATCAACAAAAAACTTCCCATCCCTATTAATAGAACTAAAAAATTTATTTTAAGATCTTCGTCATTGGGAATAACAATATCTATCGTTTTATTTATATTTGTCATAACTTCTCAACCTCTCAATACGTGAATCTGATACATTTAACATTTTTTCTAAATGTTCGTTGTACAATTCTACAGCATCATACAAAGCCCAAAAGTCTCTTATTATAAAATCATTTTGCATATCCAAATACTCATTAATACTCATTCCATTGATTCTTTTTTCTAGCGCACCAAAGTATATTTTTGTGTAAGGCTTATATAAAGAATGATTCTCGATCCTTACCCTCAATTCAATTGGTAGAGCCTCTACTGTCGTTACGATAAGTTCGCTCGTCACAAATATCGTACCACCTAAATTCATAGCCAAATTTTTATCTACAACCATAAACCCATCTCTCCCTCCTCCACGTAAAGGAACAAAATTACGAACGATTGCGCCTCCCAATGGAATTATAGAAAAATCAGTTTTATTATTGATAAAATTTTTGACAGTCTGGATTGGCGCATCCTTCAAATCTGTGTATATTGCTGCAAATGAATACCTATCTGAAAAAATACGCAGATTGAAATACTTTATTGCAAGAAAAACGAGATATATCAACGCAATGCTTGGAAGGAATACTGCTAAAAGAAGAAGGAAGGGGTTAATTACTATAGGTTTGATAATTTTTTGTGTAAACATTGCTAATAGAATGGAAGCGAAAATTGCGCCAAAAATGTATATGACAATAGAATTGACTGGTACTTCATCTTCACCTGATACTTCTTTACGGTACATTTTGAAATATTTTTTCCTTAGCCTATTAATATTCATTTGTCACACCTCAGTGTTCACCTATCTTTCCCAACAACTTTTCGACTTTTTCAATCTGTTTATCCAACTCTTCTTTCGATTTCTCGTACTTTAATCTTGATTCTTCTGCTTCTTGTACTATCTTCACTATCCCTTTTAACAGTTCTTGATCTTGAATTTTCGTATTTGCCAACGGACTATTCTCCAATCTCTCTTCAACCAAATCAGATTTATTCGTTCCAAGTTTATGTTTAACTCTTTTCGTCCCGATAATGACTGATAAAGCGAGTAAAAACGACCCAAAAAACGACCCAAAAACGATTAAAATAGCATTTTTATCGTTAATCCCTTCATATACTATTATAGTATGAGTTTGCGGAGGTACGATATAAGGAAACGGTTGAATTGTTGCAGGTGTATTATTATACAAAATAACAGCAGAATTAGGATTAAGACTTAAGGGGATATATATAGAACCATATTGGTTAGTCAACGCTTGAGATAAAATTGTCGCTCCACTGGAATTTTTTATCAATAAAGTAGCAGGTATCAAAGTATGATATTGTACTAAATACGTATCATTATACAAGGCACTTATCGTCAAACTGAAAAAAGACGCAATAGAAGTATGTTGTAATGTCACTTGTGTAATAATTGTATTATTATATAGCATTATAAGAGTTAAATTAGAAGTGATAACATAAGTTTTTACCGTCGTTTTATTGATTGAAAAATGAGTTATATTAGAGTTTGCTATTTGATTTATCGTAACGTTTAAAGAATTGTTATCCCAAAATGTAACGTTATAAGTATTCACGTTTATTTTTACATATGAAATTCCAAGTGATGTTGAGTTTGTATTACTTGCACTTGCTGCTGAAAGCAAGAAAATTGATATTACTACCATTAACAATATAATTGATTTATTCACAATTTATATATTGAAAAGTACTATTTGAATTTTTCCGACTTTACGTTTCTTAAAAACTACATAATTTTTATCCATATTCAATTTTAAATTAAATGAAACGTTTTTGACTTTTCGCTTAGTGTAATTAATCATTGAAGTTTTAATAACTCGATTTGACATAATGTCATTTTTTATTAAATCAAAATTTTCCGTTTCCATTGAATCAGTTTTCTTTTTGACAATCAGTAAACCCTAAAAGTTCAAATAGACTGTTAGGTTTATAATGTTGATAGAAATGCCAAAAAATAAAATTTCAGAAGATAATGACTTTTTACTTTATCATCGAGATATGCGAATTGATAATTGGGAATTATTAACGACAGAAATATTAGATTTACAAACATTAAAAAAATATACTATTACAAACGACCCGTCCTTAAATTCGAATGTTGCAAATTTAAAATTGATATATGTGACTAAAAGAATAGATAATGTCGCGATACAAAGCGTTCTAATAGATAGGAAGGAACTTACAAATTTTTTATCCCAAAAAATATTGAGACAGGTCGTAGTTAATGCAGAAAAAACGCAAATACTCTTTTATGGGCGCGTGAATTACGGATTAACTTTACTTCCATATGAGAAGATTTTAAGTGATGAAAAAGAGTGGGAAAAAATAACATTAAACGGAAAAACTATTTTAAATAATGACAACGAATTAGTAGTCCGCGATTGAATTTAATTCAAACATCAAGTCCTCTAAATCTTTTGGCGGATCAGAATATTCTTGTTCCCATTCGTCAACTAAAACTTCGACTAAACTCAAATCAATTCCTTTTTGCAACGCTTCTGAAAACATCCTATCTTTCCAATTCATCGATATCACAAACTAAAAAAATAAAAAAAGTATTTAATTTTTTTGAAGGGTTTTGCGACGAAACGTACTTTCATAACGTTTATATTTCACAAAAGCTATAATAAACAGTAATGTTACAATCGCTAGAAATGTTAATTGAAGATTTATCAACAATGTATTTGGCGAAAAAATCATTAGTGAGAAGATAGTAGTAGTCAACGCGACGTTCCATGCGCTATGTAAAGCCCAAGTGATCGTTAAGCCTACCCCGCTCAGGTTTATTTTAGAGAAATATGTGACTATAAGCCCAAAAAGCCAGCCCATAAGGATAGCAACGATAAGCGCTCCCCAGTCCAATCCAAAACGTGTCGTATATGAGTTCAGGTGCGCAAACCCAAACGCTACACCAGTCCATAGCCATCCCGGGACAGGACCCAAGTTATATTGCAATAAGACCCCCCTGAATATCATCTCCTCGGTAAAGGCTACCACAAAAATCTGAAAGAGGAGATCCAAGAAAAAGTTAGTCACTGGGACGGTTATCGGAGAAACCCTGAACAATGCCTGGAATAAAAATCCGCCAATCAAAAAAGTTGGAATGAAAACAATGACAGCATCGGAAATCGTGATTTCAAAAAAGGGAATGATTTTCATAAGTGAAAGTGGGAGAAGAACCGCATCTAAAAGGATGTAAATCGTTAAAATAGGTTCATATTCGCTCCAATACGTTCCAAACAAAGCCGACCCATTAATCAAAAGAGTAGCTTGGATAATAAGAGCTAGAATTAGGATTGGAGGAACCGTTGAACTTTTTAACTTCACAAATAAACAATAATAATCAAATATAAAAAGTTTTTAGAGATTTTTGATAAAAGTTTTTGAATATAGTACTAGATAATTGATCATATCGATAAGACTATCAGATGACTTTTCATTCGACAATCTTTCCAATTTCATCAGGGCGAGAAACAAATACGCTTCGTCCACTTTCATATCACTATTTGTCACTTCGTTAAAAATATCAGTAGTTCTTTCCAACACTCCATTGTATTTCTCCCTCTCTTTCAATACTTGCAAACACTTTTCGAAAATTGATTCGGCATAAATTATTGTGTCCATGATTATTATAAAGTTAAAAGGTATTTGAAGTTTGAGTTACTGAAATAATATTGTTTCCCGAGACGAAGTATAAAACTTTATTACGGATTTGTGTGGCATTCTCAACTCCCATAAACCTTGTATCTGAAAATCCCATCAGAGCATTCTTTGTCTTATAAACGACCATTGCATTATTATTGGTATATAAATATAATCCATCTAATGTTAGAATGATTACCGTTATCTTCCCGTCAACATTCCATTTTTCTAATACTGAAATGAATTTAGCCTTATAAAATATCCATAACGCTAGCAGGATTTCGGAATCAGTTTGGGATGTAAAATTAAATCCTTTTTCAATCAAATGGTTTTTCAATTTTTCATAATTATGAAGAGTTCCATTATGAGCTAGAGCTACTTGATTCGAGACAAAAGGATGAGAGTTGGAGCTTGAAATAGAACCAATCGAAGCTCTCCTGTCATGAAATAGTGATAGGTGTGAAAGTATTCTAGTTTGTGGATTCCTTGCCCAATATTGTTTTGCACTCTCTTTTGTTTTACTATAGTATATTATCCTTCCTTCATGTAAATAAGCAAACCCGAAACCATCGGGGTTCTCGTCGCTATAAAAATTCGAAGCGTCTCTGATAATTTTTGTTTGATCAATAATTGAAGTTGTTGAAACGAATCCCATCCTGCACATAAATAAAATAAAACAACCAAGTATAAAAACTTTTTAAATGTTTTTACGTACCGAAGGCGGAAGAACTAACATCCCGTTTTCGTCAAAATGAGACTTCCTCTTTTTGAAACGAGTATATTCATCGATATTTACATTAATCACATCTCTATTTTTATAATCGGATAATGTACTTTCGTTAAATGTATGATTATTTTTACACCTATACATCTGCAACCCGTTACGACGACCATTTTTGATTATTTTAGTTCCACATCTAGGACATTTCATGTTTCAAAATACGTTAATAATATTTGAACGTTTTGGTTCAAACTTCCTTGTCCTCTTTAAAAAAGTCAATAATCTTTTCGTTTACCTTTCCCTTTTTACTCGTTTTTCTATTATTTGATTTTAACTTATCCTTAAAATCTGAGACCTTTTCCGATGCTTTTTTATAAACATCAAAAACTTTTTTATTTTTATTCTTATTCAAATTAGCAAGAAAATTCAATTGTCTCTTTACATCTTCTAACGATAGGTGATGTTTTTTTGCATAATCCACCCCCTTTTTAACGTTCCAATCAACCCCCTTTTTATAATCATACCCGGGGTGATGTTTAAACTTTATCCTCTTTGCCATAAATTAGTTAATAAAGAACGAATATAAAAAGTTTTTAAAGATTTTTAGATATTCTCTTTCAAAAATCTTACGAATCCGTTATGTGTATAAGTTTGAGACAACTCTTTATCATCTCCCATTCCATAATTATCGTAATATTCGATATAATAATATACTTTAACGTTCCCATTTGACAATAATTTTATAAACGTTTCGACAAAAAATATGCTATCCAAATACTTTTTTGCATGTCTTTCAATTACTGTTTTTATATGCGGATGTTTTTTTAAGAACGTGAGTAAGTAAAACTCTGTTTCTTTATATTTGTCTGCGTCTCTCAAATCTATAGATAACTCTTTGATCTTGATTTCACTCCATATCCGCCAGATTCCTTGTTTCGACGATCTATGTATTCAAGTATTCTATTTATTTTGTCAACTTTATTCATTGGCTTATCCATAATTAATCAATAAATATCAAATATAAAAACTTTTACTCAAAAATGTGGAAAGTTTTATGTAATACTTCTACGGAATAATAGTTTATCGCAAATGCAATTAAATTATCATAGATCTTAGAACCAAGACCCTTTAAATTAAGAATGTAATAATAAAATTCGTCACGCGTTTCATAAACGATCGTCCTCGTTGTCTCTTTTGTAAAGTATGGAGTAGTAGTTCTTAATAAATATGCGATAGAATCAATTGCTAGCTTTTCCTTTTCCTCTCTCGTTTTAACGCCTTCAAACAAATATGCAGGAATTGAATAAACTTCGGCAGTTTTGTGAGTATCTTCCGGCAGTTTATTGTCTTTACGATTCCCTAATTCCAATTCAACTATCATTGAAATCCAAACATCTAATGAATGTTCGCCCCAACCTTTATTCTGGTATATTAAATCTAAATAATCACTTCTTACGACTATCGATTCATTTTTAGCGCTAATTACATTATAAACTTTATACTTACTTACAAACTCTTTTATAACTTTATCTATCAATTCACTTCTCGCCCTTTGGTTTTTCATTCCACGATCTACTTTTTCCTTGAACTCTTCATTTTTATCGAGAAGAGACAAAATGGATAAAGGAAGTTTCATTTTTTGTTTCATGATAATATCATAAGACTAAAAAGTATTTGAATCTTTTCATCACGTTCTCATTCTGGAAGTTTATTCTCTTCGCGCCATTTTTGAAACTCTTTGAGCGTTTTCCTATCAACTCTTTTTCCAGTTTCATCATAAAATTTCTTATGAATTAAAATTTCATCTCTTAACTTTTCATAATGGCTTTTTTCATTAGTTGTCTGTCCCATTATTTTAGCTAAATACTGATAAATATGCGTAATTGACACATCCATAATAAAAGGTGCAGGATCGTCCGTTTTAAATTTTAAAGAAGTATTCGGAATACCTTCAACATCAAAACTTGAATCCTGCGTCCCATCTTTCATATTGATAAATGTTGCTTTCCTTCTTAATGGTTTTGCTTTTTCTTCAGTTCCTCCATAACATTTGATCATCATTCTCACACTTCCTAAAACTGATGTTGCGATTTTCCTCTCTTCATGCCATATCCTCACTTCCGAGAGTTTAAGTTTTCGTGTGAGCCTGATAATTGCATCGTCTTCCTGATTTTCTATAGTTGTGGTATGAGTTTTATCAAAACCGCC
>OGCG01000932.1_pt1 | contig 16006 bp, 17 predicted proteins | sample 1570061 | NCBI WGS metagenome assembly OGCG01 (sample SAMN06268698, study PRJEB24515) | hot springs metagenome | isolation source: Joseph's Coat, Yellowstone National Park, Washington, USA | place: USA:Joseph's Coat, Yellowstone National Park, Washington, USA
GCTTTATCGCTATTTTGCCTCTGAGCCTCTTTGACAAAGCTATCGCTTTCTTATCTGTTTTGTTCATTCAGTCACCATTAGATTGAGCATTAAGTAAATAGGAAAATAAATCGCCTAGACCATGGGCCTTAAATTCTTTATTTTGGTGTAAGCTTCTTATTGTGAAACCTTTTTATACGCATATGCTAAAAACCAGCCGTTTAAATGCCGTGCAGTGTTTGAGCCTCTGACCGCATCGCCAAGGCATGCAGCTTTACTTCAGCCTGACCTTGATTTTATAGTAAATTTCAAAATTGCTATAAATTGTTTTAACTTAGTGCTGAATGAACAGATGCAGTTGATAAAAATTCATTGTTAAGTAAATTTTTAAAGCGACATACAGGCAGTTGCTACTCTTTTGTGATATTGCCCCGTCTTATGTGCTCCAAATACAACACACCCGCAAATATCAGCAAGCCACCGAATATCTCTTCGTAAGTGAAGCTTCCGATCAATATGCTACCTATCAAAACAAGGACAGTATCTAAATATCCAAAGTCATTTATGAAGTTTCTAGTAATTACTGTCTTTTTTATCGATGAAGTATTATTTATCTTCATGGCTTTTAACTCCAAGAAGACTGCCAGAATGAATAGAAAGCCTCCGAGTATGCCTAAAATGAAATAAGGGTTATTAACTGGAACAGTGCTTTTGAAAAACAGGAGTGCAAAGAGCAGCATAAATATGGGCTGAAATGCTACTTTTGTTCCTATGCTGTATTTTCTGATTTTGTAAAAATTCATGTAGTAGCCTATTCCTGCGAAAAGGCTTATACCTACGACAAAAGGCAGCGTGCCAAGTCTGAAATTGAAATTGGTGCTTTCTGCGAAGAAAACGCCCAAGGTAACAAGGATGACCGCAAAACTTAGTCCTGTAATCAACTGCACAGGGAGTTTGCGCTTGTACCTGATCACGTCTATAACGAAAAACACAAGTGCAGACAGGCCTATCAATGGATATATGCTGGCGAGAGTGTACTTTAGGTATGCGATGAAGAGAAGCAAATTGTAAATCACTATGAAGAATGCTGAGGAAGAGCTGAACAACAGATAAGATACCTTTTTCAGTTTCAGGCGGGATCTGAAGGCAGGTATAAAGAACACAGCTCCGAGCAGCATTCCCAAGCCGATACTTAATACTGTACCGCCCAATCCTATCTTTGATATGACAATGTAGTCCAAAATGCCGTTAATAGAATAGACTATTATGCTACTTACCAGGGCAATGTAGGTGTCTACTGCTCTGTTTACCAGCATAGATACCACTCGGGCCGCAGTGATTTATCACATCAGGATATTATAAACCTTAACTTTTCGGCATTCAGCAGCCAGAATCATTCACTTCAGCCGGACCTTGATTTTATAGTAAAATGTGAGGAGCCTCGACACTGCAGGAATAAATCTCTTGAACCTCTCACTTTCCGCCTTCAAAGAGGCGGCACTCATAAAAAACGCCTTATCTTTGCAAGATCTTCTTTGCTGATGGTAAAGTCAGCTGCGCCAACATTCTCCTCGACATGCGGAATGCCTGAAGCCTTTGGTATTGCAACAACACCGCCGTTTGCTATGAGATAGTTAAGCGATATCTGCGCTATGCTCCTGCCATATTTGCCGGCGAGCTCATTAAGCAGTCCATAGACCTTCTTTTCCCTGAAAACCGCACCTCGCGCAAGAGGGCTGTATGCTATAACTGTTATCTTCTCCTTTTTGCAAAATGGCAGCAGATCCTCTTCTATCCCCCTGACCATAATATTATACTCGACCTGGTTTGAGACTATATCGTATTTGCTCATGGCGCTTTGCGCCTCCTTTAACTCTCCAAGCGAGAAATTGCTCACGCCTATGTGCCTGACTAAGCCCTCATCAACAAGCTTTTCCATCGCCCTCATTGTCTCCTGGATAGGTATCGCAGGATTTGGCCAATGTATCTGGTAGAGGTCTATCTTTTTGACGCCGAGAAGTCGTATGCTGTTTTTGCATGCCTTTATCACATCGTCATAATGCAGATGGTGTGCTGAAACCTTGGTTGCAATGAATGCGTCTGCACCTTTTATTGCCCTGCCAACTATCGCTTCGTTGCCATACATTTCAGCAGTATCAATAAAATTAGCACCAAGCTCTATGGACTTTTTTATTGCGGCTATGCCTTCATTCCCAAGCTTCCATGTGCCGAATCCGATTGCAGGAACCTTTTCCCCGGTTTTCCCAAGTTCAACGTATTTCATGAGCGCACCCATTTTTTGAATACTGTTGAAATTAAAATATATATCTGCTAATGTCATGACATGCACTAGGCCAGATTTGCCTGCCTTCTTTACCTTAGGCAAAGAGAGCATACCCAAAAGAAAAAGTTAGCTCCGGAGCAGTAAACTCGGCGTGCATACAACTAACTGAAAGTACTTATTACGCTAATATAAAATAAAAAAAGAAAAATTGCTGATCATTTCGCCTGCACCATTACGGAAGCTACATTAGTAATAAACGGCCCCGCACCGCTGCTATTATGGTAGCTCATCCATATTTCACCGGTTAGAGTACTGCTCTTAGATATAGATGCTCCGCTAAATGACACATTTACAATCCCGCCACTGGACAATTTGCTAACGTAATAGCTCGGGTATCCGTTGCATGATGATATTTTTGGCGTGCCTTGAGGTACAAAGCAGAATGTTATATTAGAGATAGTTGCACCTGTAGCCTGCCCCAGTGTCATCATTAATACCCCACTATGTATTGCAGGGTTAGCGCAATAGAAGCCGGGGTTTGGAATGCAAGCTGAGCTAAATGCTGTTGGGCCTGAGAAAATTCCTAAAGCGAACAACAAGGCTATTGCTAAGGCTATTATTGCAGGAGCAAATATTACACCAAAAGCCTTAAGTTTGCTTGTTTTTTGCTGGTTTGCAACCGCTATTATCAAAACAATAAACGACCATATTGCAAATATGACTAATAGAAGTGACATAATCGGGAGAAGCCAGTAGAATAGTATAGCTGGGACTTCACCATAAACATTCGCTGTAAATGTATTTGAGTAAGGATTGCTAAACGCTCTGAATAGCTTTCCGAATATGTGTATAATCAACGCACTTATAAAGGATGCTATAGGGGTAAAGATCAAGATATCTATTATACCGCTGATTATACCAACGCCGGATATAAGACCACTAAACACTCCCAATGTAGTAGGGGCTTTGGGTATAACCAATGCGAATATTATGTATAGAATAAGCGGTATGATGCTGATTTTGTAATAGAACGCAAGTGCTTCTCCGATTTTTCTCTCTTTTTGGGTTGCACTATTCGGGTGCAACATCATATTAAACCCTTCTTTTAGTTCGTCTATAATTATCATCGAACCACGCTAAAAGTGAGGTACAAAAATATTTAAACATTTATAAAGTAAATGCCAGTGGTTATGGGTGCAGGGCTACGACTTATACGATCCGGGACTCAGAAGCAGAGTTTGCAAATACTCGAACTAAAGTTTTATGCAGGGTTATTTGAACCTCTCCCCCTCTATCCTGCTTATGGTATTGCCCTCTATATCTTCATTGCCAAGAGATTTACCTGAAATTCCAAAGTTCAAAAATATAAATATCCCTGACGCGTCAAGGCTGTCCGAAGTCGGTCGGGGTCCTGAGAAGTGACCCCATACCTGATGTCTCTGTAGGCACCTGTAATGCTTTTCCTTTCAATAAGTTATACATGCTCCTTGCATGGTGCTCGGCTAGTTTCTGTAGCTCTTTCCTTAGCTCCTCATACTCAGGCTGTGCGTTAGCATCAGGGTATAGTGACCTTAGATATAGGTTTGTCTGTGAGAACATAGTTATCAATTCATTATTACTTGCTCGTTCTGAAGGTTCCCAGCTGCTTATACTTGCAGTATACGCAAGATCTACCCTATATATCATGTCTGCCAGCTCCTTCTTCTTTTCTATGTCAGTCTCCTTGTTGAACATATTCACGAGGTGCCTTGTTGCGTGGTTGAAGTGTGTTTCTTCGTTCCTTTCACTCTTTAAGACCTCTGCCTTTGCAGATACGACTGCGGTATATAGCTGCAGGGCGTGATCCATCGTCAGTTTGCGGCTCATTATCTCTTCCTCGTATTTCTTGTATTCGGACTCGACCAATTCCTTTTGCTTAGGGTTTACCTTTAGGTAGTGATCAAGATCGTTCAGCCACTCGTTCATGGCCGCCTTAGACTTCCAGCCGTAGTATGTGCCTTCTGTGGTTGTAGGGGCAGACTGTCTATTCTCCTTCGAACTTCCTGATGAAACTTTAGCTCCTATCTCATCTTTTATTTTTTGCGTGTTGAAATCATAATTTGATATGTATTCCTTTACCGTCTTAAGAACTGGTTCTACTTCATTCTTGAGCTTTCCGCCTTCGGCCCTCTCTCTTGCGTTTCTGTTGAGTTTACCAAGTGTGGATACTAAGAGGTACGCTCTTCCAACATCTTGCAGGACCTCTGGGTTACTAGATATTTCATCTATTATACTATTAATGGTGCTGACACGTTTCTGCGATATGTCTGAAGATTCTGCCCTTCCTATATGTGGCCCTATCCTTCCCTTAATTCTTTCCCAGTAGGTTGTGGCAAATTCCGCTGTCATCTTCTTGCCCTGCTTCTCCGCCAGCTTCTGCGCTTTATTCATATCTTCGAGAAATTCATGGAAGCTATTAGACAGATTAACTGCATCGTTAAAGCTGTCATTGTTCTTTAGGAATTTCACTGCTTCCTCTTCGGTCTTTATATTAGTAAGTTCAGTTATTAGCTCCTTTTTGCCTAAGTCGATACCAGTATATACCATGCTAAGCAGTGCTGTAGCTGGATCCTTTGCAAATTCAGCGAGACGCTTATACTCTTCTTCCGTAGCCTTCATTACTTTATTGGCGGTCTCTATTTCATCGAAAAGCTTTAGATGCTTGTCTGCATCCTCCACCTCCTTAAGCTTAGCATCTATCTTTGATTGCGTCTTTTTGATCTTACTTTCCAGGCTCGAGATCTCTTTCTTCAGATTTTTCAACTCCTTATCCAATTCATTCTTCTGGGCCTCGGTTATGTTGGGGTCTTGTTTCTGTTTTTCCTTTTCAACCTCTTCTTTATGTTTTTCATCTAAATCTTTCTGTAATTTCTGCTTTGTTGCTTCTAGCTTTTTATTTTGCGCCTCGTATAGCTCGAGCTTTTTCTTGTATTCTGTCTTTTTATCCTCTATATCTCCCAGATTTGATATACCTGCTTCCTTCATCAAATCAGAGAGGTGATCTCTATGCTTTCCGATTTCGGCTTCTTTACCCTTTATCCTTTCCTCTAAGTTGTTTTTTATTGTTGTACTTCCCTCAACTATTGATGAGATAGTTTTAACAAACGAATTTGTGTCCTCCTTCAAACCTTCTGATATTTTTTTATATTTTGTCTCAACAGAACGGTCTCTACCTGCGAATTTTATCATATTTATACACCATTTTTCATTAATATTGTAGGGAATTTCCAGATATTTAAATATTTTCATTTAGTATTCGAGTAAGGCCGTTGAATAATACAAGCGCAGACAAACCTATCAATGGATATATACTGGCAAGATTGTACTTCAGGTATGCGATGAAGAGAAGCAAATTGTAAATCACTATGAAGAATGCTGAGGAAGAGCTGAACAACAGATAAGATGCCTTTTTCAGTTTCGGGCGAGATCTAAATGCGGGTATAAAGAACACCGCCCCAAGCAGCATTCCCAAGCCGATACTTACTAATTTACTGCGTAAACCTTTCCGCAATTGAAATCTTTATTCACGAAGTGAGTTATGCACAGCCGGTTCACTTTCTTTTGCTTCAAGCAATGCGACAGCCGCCATTATTACAGTAGCATATGACCAAGCAAGGTTCTGCACCGGCTTATAACCGTTCAGCGCATAGAAATTGTTCATGTCCACTTCGCTTGCCGTATTAATGATTTCCTGTTCCGGATAAGAACCATCGTACTTATTTATTACGTAATCTAATATCTTAGCACCTTTTTCGTACATGCCTTTGCCTGTATAGTATTCGGCGAACGCAAGCCCGAGAAGCAGCCACCTGCCGCCCTTGTAGTAAGTATCGCCAGCGAAACGTATCGGAAGCATGTTGCCGTTGAAAAGCTTCCTCTCCATCCCGATTATGGTATTGCCCTCTATATCTTCATTGCCAAGAGATTTCCCTGAAATTCCAAAGTTCAAAAATATAAATATCTCTGACGCGTCAAGACTATCAGAGAGTGGTGCATTTTCAAATGGTTTCTTTTCGCTATACAGGGTGTTGTCCTTTATAAAAAATTTTTTCAAGAAAGCCGTGGGACCTCCGGGAAACAGCCTGTTTTTTATGCCTTCTATAGTATCAGGGCTTATTCCTATTTCATACTTTACTGAGAGCTCCTTCAAAGATTCAAACCCCGCATGTATCGATGCAATATCATATGCATGCAGCAGGTGCGGGCTTATCTCCCAGGCAGAGGCGCACTCTGTTATATATATCTTGCCCAGATACTCTGCAATTTCACGTGCATGAACGTTTAAGAAGCTGATTTCATTGGCATCCAGTCCAAAAAGCCTTGATTTCTCATTTAATGAGTAGAGTATAAGCGGTATAGAGTCGTATTGTATAAGCCAGCTCCTATTTACTCCAAGCTCCTTTTTGTCATCTATTGAATTGCCAGAATAGAGCTTTCCTGAAGGGCCCACTCTCGAGGGCATATGGTGTGAAAGGCTGAAGAAATCCGAATTTTCGAAAGAGATCTCATCCAGCGATCTGATGTTTTGCGAGAAGTTTTCTATTGCTCGCAGGTTAAAATTTATTATGTGCACCGCAGAGTCTCTTGCCGCAGCTGCATTTTGTGCACCTGCTCTGCCGGCAAAATCCGCATATCTCAGCAGTGATACTGCGATCCAGGATGAATCCCTGAACCAGTGTGGATGGTACCATGCATAGTCTGCCGAAGCCGAGATATAACCGCTGTCTGCCGTTTTGTCTATCAGGTAGTCTGCGGCCTGCGAAGCAGCCGCAAAGTAGCGGTTTCTCTCTAACTCGCCGATACCTGTCCTAATTCCCGCTTTGCCAGAGCCCGACTTGTTGAGGGTCAAATCCATGCAACAGACCTCTTATTATACGGGTGGTGCACGCACTGTCTCATGGCATGCGCACGATACGCTGCCGATCTCGCAATGCGCCGCATCCGGCTTCCCAATCCCTAATCGCAGATTACTTCTTTGCGTCAATTGCTATCCAGACCAGGTCTGCTACGAGTATTATAATACCCAATACAAGCCACAGTGCAACGCTATAGCTCGTAGCAATCCAGTAAATGTCCGCCAGCAGTATTATCACACCCAACGCTACTCCAAGCTTGTTAGTCATGGTTATGTGTAAGCTGAAAGGTTTTAAAAAACATATTGCTGTAAGCTTTACACTCAGTAAAACAATTGCTTTCATCACTTTTAAGCTGGCTTCGATCTTAGGGTGCAGATCTTTATGCTATCAAAAGAGAATACCATTCTTGCGGTTATAGTGCTAGGAACCCTGATGTCATCGATAGACTCTACTATCGTCCTGCTGGCATTTCCTGCAATGACACAGGCCCTCCATTCAAACATATCCACGATAATCTGGGTAATACTGATTTACCTGCTAGTCGTTGCGATATTCTCGACGCAGTTCGGCAGGATAGGCGATATATATGGCAGGAGCAGGATGTTCAACCTCGGGTTTGCGGTGTTCACCATCGCCTCGTTTCTCTGCGGCATTGCTCCCAGCGATATAAGCCTTATTGCGTTCAGGGCTCTGCAGGCAATCGGCGGTGCGCTGATTGCGTCAAACAGCAGCGCCATAATAGCTGATACATTCGAAAGGCACAGGATCGGCAAGGCATACGGATATACAAGCCTGAGCTGGAATGTTGGTTCCATACTCGGCATACTGCTTGGCGGAATAATAACTACAACTATAGGCTACAGATATATATTCTTCATCAATGTTCCAATAGGCATAATTGCGGTGCTGCTCGGGCTTAAATATCTAAAAGACAACTACAGGAGCAACGACAAAATTGACCTGCAGGGCATGACAGCTCTCGGCATCGCCATAGGCCTGATCGCCTATGCTGGAATAAACTACGCCTCAGCAGGCTTAAACATCGCAAATGAGATAATGCTAATGCTTGGCATCGCATCTCTTGTTATATTTATAATGCTCGAGAAGAAAGTGAAGATGCCCACGATAAACTTCAGCATGTTTAAAAACAGGATTTTCAGAAACTCCCTGCTTGCCTCCCTCTTCCAGGGCCTTGGCTTTATGGGGGTAACATTCATGCTTATAATGTACCTGCAAGGCGTAAGAGGTTATTCACCGCTGTATGCATCATTGATATTATTCCCCGGCTATGCAGTAAGCGCAATCTTTGCACCCTACATGGGCAGGCGCTCGGATAAATTCGGTGCAAGACCTATAGCAACAGCCGGAATACTATTCATGATCGCAGGTGTATTATTCTATATCGCAGTGCTCAACGTAAGCACTCCTTACTACTACATAATTCTAGGCACTATAATAACCGGTTTTGGCGGAGCAATGTTCTGGCCTTCAAACAACAGCGCGGTTATGGCGAATGTTAATGCAGAGATGCGCGGAGCTGCATCCGGGACGCTAAGGCTGTTCGGCAATTTTGGAATAATAGGAAGTTTTGTAATTGCATTTGTTGCCGCCGCATCTTCCATACCGCGCTATATGGCGTTTCAGATTTTTGCGGGAACATCAAAAGTTATAGGAGGCATAGGCAGCGAGTTTGTCGGGGGCATGCACGCTGCGTTTATTGTGCTGTTGATAATGCTGATAATTGCGGGCATATTCTCTTTTGTCAGAGGAAGGGAGAACAGGAGCGATAAAAGCGTATAGCCACTGAGAAATAAGCATTACCGCAGGCGTGGGAATTGCAAGCAACTACGCCTTTCTTTTTTTCTTCATCTTAACAGCCATATTATCTGACACTGTGTCTGCGCTTGCTTATAAAAGACAGCACTGCTTCCATCACCGCTTCTTTGATCTTTGGATCTAACGGACCGGAATCCTTTCCTGTTTTAACGGAATATGCTACCGATACACCGTATGAATTCTGTGATATGTGCTCTATCTGTATCGCAACGCCCCTGTTGGCTTTATACTTTTTCAATGCGGCCCTTATAACTCTCTTCAGTTCTGCAAAGCTTATGTCGCTTGTAAGTTCTATCCTGAATCTAAGCGCACGCGTCTCTGACCTGTGGTGGTTTATAACAAGGGCTTGGTTGAGGATACTGTTTGGTACATAAAGCGGTATGTTGTTCTCTATTATCTCAGTATACAGCAGGCCTATTTTGTTAACGACTCCGTTGTAGCCGGGTATGAACTCTTCGTGCGGATATGTTGATGGCATCCTGCTGTACTGCCATGTCTGCACTGTTATGTAGTCGCCAGGCTCAAAGGGCTTTGCAATAATCATCGATATACCTGAGAAAACGTTGCTCAGAGTAGATTGCGCGGCAAGGCCGAGCACTATTCCAAGGAAGCCAGCACTTATCAGCAGGCCCGTAACATTTATGTGCATAAGATATAGTGCGATTATTGCTACTGTTGTATACGCTATTATGCTGAACAGCCTCGAGATAGTGCCTGCCTCCTGCTTCACTCCATTTTTCTTTATGTACTCGTTTATTGCACGCGCAATTAGCGCCGATAGTAGAACTCCGAACACAAGCACGACTATTGCGGTAAGCCACGAGGCATAATCCTTGTTCACGTTAAGGAAGAGCAGCAGTGTATATAGTACAGCAACAAGGAGCGCGAATATTATTATAAAAACGGCAATCTTGAAAAGCTCACCGTGGGTGATCCTACCGCGCTGCTCGCCTGCATTAGGTATATTGTTTCGAATCTCCATCTCTCGTATTTGCAAGCGAATTTATTTATAAGTTGCATTGATCTTGCAGACCCTGCTTCGGGCTCACTATCCACCACCTTGTTCCGCTATAATGGTTTGCTATCGCGGTGAAATTTTACTTTGTTGCCCTGGCATGCAGCACAAGAATTTTATACGCGCAAGTAAAAAATATTCAACATGGTAGAAAACATGGACGAAAAAAATAAGCATGGTGTAATAAGGATACTGGCGTTTGCAGGAAGCCTCAGAAAGGACTCGTACAATAAGGCACTCGTGGAAACGGCAAAGGAACTGGCCCCTGAGAATGTGGAGATTGAAGTATTTGATCTTGCACCGATACCCCTCTTCAACCAGGATTTGGAGCAGGAGATGCCAAAAGCTGTAAAGGAGTTCAAAAGCAAGATAAAGGGGGCTGACGCAATACTTATAGCCACGCCGGAGTACAACCGCTCTATACCAGGGGTGCTGAAGAATGCAATAGATTGGGCTTCGCGGCCGTCTGCTGATAATTCCTTCAACGACAAGCCCGTAGCAGTATTTGGGGCCACGGGAGGCGGGCTCATAGGCACCTCTGCGGCGCAGCTGCACATGCGCCAGATCTTTTCATTCCTCAATATGCATCCGGTTGAAAAGCCGCAGGTGTATATCACTGGAGCCTCAGAAAAGATAGAGGGCGGCAGAGTCGTGGATGAGCAGACGCGTGAGCTCATAAAGGAGCTGGTGATGGCTCTTGTACAGTGGACTCTGCGCCTAAGAGGCAATAAGGAGAGCAGTTGAAGCGCAAAGGCAAAATTCAGAAGAAATGCGCACACCGCCTTTCTAATTTTTCTATATGTTTTTAAACGCCTCTACTACGCCGTTTTTTACCGAATCAAAATCAAGTGCATCAAAATTGTTAACAAGACCTCTAAGGTCGTTCCAATAAGGCCTCAATTCCTCAATTCTTCTGCTAAATGATTCAGAAGAAAACCTTTCCGCTACGCCATAACGCTTAAACTTGTCATGTATGAGGCCTATGCTTATTACTGTCTTCAATATAACTGCAAGGAAGTAGAGATCGTAGAGGTCCCTGCCCTTATGCCTTGTATAAATTGCCCGCACCTTTTCTGCAAGCATCTCCTCTTTCTTCATGACTCGTATTTTGGCAACATCATATCCGTTCGAGAGCACTACCTGCTCCGGCTCTAGCACCACTTCTTCGATGCTACAATCTATGTGTATATTTATGCTCTCTTCTACGCCGTATTTAAACCTTAGCAAATACCTTCGAAATCCTCCATTGCTTTCTATCTCGCTCTCCCAGTCATTTACTATCTCATATTTCCCCTTTGCTGATATATCCTCTATCGCGCCATCTATTCTTAAATATGCTTCTTCAGAATCTAAAGAGAGATCTAAATCCTCCGAAAATCTTTCGCTACCGTAGAAAAAGGCCAAGGCAGTGCCACCCTTAAATACAATGCCATTATTCCTTTTGAATATATTTATGAGCAAGTCCCTCAAAATACTCAATTGCTCTTTCTGCTTCTCGCCTAGCCATACGCTCTCGAATATGCCCAACTAATCACCATATACATGCCATTTTCTATCAAGCACGCCTTTCTTTGCGAGCTTTATATAGGTTGTTGAACGGTAAGGAATAAGAGCATCTGCATTAACTCCGAGCCTCTCCAAATAATAACCAAGCAGGCTTGCTATGCTCTTTTTTCCTGAGCGAATAGCATAGGCGCACAATTTATCAATATTGAGCTTGCCGCGTTTTATAGCGTGTTCAAGCTCCTCAGCTAAATACAGCCTGCCATGCAGATAAAGGTCATCTATAAAGACCTTTTCTGGCTCTGCAATTACGGGTCCGTTTGCAAAAGAGATATAACCATATATAAATCCTTTCTTAACTTTATAGAACCTTATCTTCCTGCCATTTATCGTTATGCCTTTGTGATATCTCGTTGCTATTACCTCGATCTCTTTAGGTATCTGAGTTGTAAGTGCGTAATGCTCTAGTGCAGAATACAGCGAGATATAGGAATTTGGTATAAGCCTTGATGCAATAGTATCTAGCTTAGTGCCTGGCAGGTAATACTTGCCCCGCTCTACCCTTTCAATTTTCTTTGCTTTTAAAAGCCTTAGAAGATAAAGGGCAGTATAGCCACGGGGCTTGCCAAGTATGGTGCTTGCTGCCTCTACACTAAACACAGGCATACCAAGCGCAGATAGCTTGTTTATGAATTCATGCGAGTCCATAATCAAATTGGGCAGCAAAGATATTTATTTCTATGTTTTTTGATTAGTTTTAATTATCAAATGATAATTATAAAATACAATAAAATAGATACGGAATACCATTGCAATCGCAGATAGGCTCTGGCGAGGTTAGAGAAATGCGCCTGCTCTGCTGTAAATATTCACGCAGATGGCAACGAGAAGGTTGCCTGTCTAATATTGGAGGTCCTTTTGAGGTACTGTCCATATATTTTCAATCTGCTCTTTGAGCCAAAAGTATATACCGAGCTATTTTGATATACTTTGTGCGATCTTTTTCGCTGTAGCTCTAAGTTGATCAAGGCTAAGCTTCGCTCCGTTATGCCTTTCGGAATAGGTTTTCCAATATACGGGCTTTCCACTACTTGGTTCAAATCCATCGTTCTCGTATCTTGGTATCACATGTATGTGGAGATGATTCACCGTTCCGCCCGAGCCTTTTCCATCAAACACCTCTATCTTTACAGAGTCTGTATTGTAGGTGCGTTTTACTGCCGCTGCAATCTTTTGCACTACTAATGCAAGTTGCGCAACTTCTTCAGGCGGCATATCCGTAATAAGAGAGTAATGCTTAACAGGTACTACAAGCACATGCCCTTCATCTACGGCCGGATTTGCGTCCATAAATGCAACTACTCCGTCTTCCCTGTATACTGTAGCTATATTGTCATCTTTGCCAAGCACAAGTTTGCAGAAGTCAAACCTAGTATCTTCTTTATTTTTATTAAGAAGTTCCATCGGATCAACCTATTAAGTATCAGAATAAAGGCTTAAAAACTAATCGTTTAATTAAACTTTTAGCCCTTTTAGTTTAATAACTCTCTTTTCAATTAAACCTACTTTAATAAAAATAGCACTAATTAAACAAATACCCTGTTTTGTTTAATTCGGATGCAGTTTTGAGTTTACTTATAATTTATAACGGCTTAAAGTATTATAAGTAAATTATAAGTTATTTTGAATAGCGGACTAAATCTCGCATTCTGTATAGCCTATTATACAAAAAAGCCCATTTTTGTACAGTCCATTATACAAAATATGTTATTTTCCTGCCCAGAACAGTATCGCACCAGCAGCAAAGGCAAGTGCGTAGCTCTTTACAAACTTGCTGAATTTGCAGCGGTGCTGCGCGGCATAAGGAACATGATAAATATGCTGCTTGCAAACGAGATAAATATAACCAGGGATGTGCCGGTGCCGTAGGCAAGGTCTATGCTGAAGTAAGAAAGAACGAAGACAAGCAGTGCAAGGGTAAAGCCAGCAGCAGCGAGGGCACTAGCGTTCTAGCAAGCAAGTTATTGGATTTCTGGCGCCCCATCTTGCTCTTCATGGCAGCCATAAGAAATAATGAAGAAATGCTTAAATAATATGGTTAAGCAATGGTTAATCAATGAGTGAGTGCATATAGTAAGTGAGCATAATGAAATCAGTCAATTAAGAAATGCGATATTAAATTTGTATAAAGTTCAACGCTCAAATGATTGAATGAAAAACTATGCAAACTTGTATTTAACCATTTGGGAGATATTTATTATTTTTAGCACTGCATTAATATTTTCCTTAATGGTAACATTATTGTTAACTTATTATAACATATATAAATTTCCATTAATATATAAATTTCCATTATTGACCCTTGGATTACTGGCCTTATTTTTATCACGTGTATTGTGGTGTTTGTATAGACGCTTACATTTTAAAACAGTTACTTGCTTAACTATACTAGTATTGCTTTTTGCTTTTATTGGAATGCTTCTATATAAAGATTTACCAGCCGGATTATTTTCTTTACATGCTTTTAAATCAAACGCTTTTGCTCAGCTTGCTTTCATAGGTGAAATCCTTCTTGTGTTCTTTTATCTAGGGATATTATACAAATCATGGTGTGTTTTTTCTGATTACCTAAAAGATAAAGATGAACATTTCAAAAAATTCCTATTTTTATCTTCTCTTGTGATAAGCTTTTTTGTTTTTCATATGTGATGAGCAATGTCCTTTTGTCACTAAATCAATATATTGAATTAAATATCAGCATGATAACAGTAGATTCAATAGCTGCAATTTTTGTATCAACCACACTGCATAATACAAGTAAAAATAATACCAAGATAAGAGGATTAACATATTTTGTAATAATCTTGTTTTTATTAACCATATTAATTACATTCAGAAATGTATTTACATTGCCTTTAGGAACTAGGACTTTCTATATTTATAACATAGTACCTACTAATACAAACATGTTGGTTGCAAATGCACCAACTGTAGGTGTAGTAAATATAACAGTTCCTGGAAAAGCATCTAGAAAAATGCAAATTCTTGTAAATGCCACAAATGTCCCTATAACCGGCCAATTCCAAAACGCAATAGTAATAAATCCACTGCCTTTTGCTTGTACCTTCAATGGAAAATATGCATGTAATTTTAAAAATTCTGCCGGATTTGATGGCATGTTCTTAGTTTCAGTATTTCTAAATATCTACAATTTTGTTTTGTTAGGTATTTTACTTTATTTCACTTCAAAGTTTAAAAGTTAACTTTGCAAGAGTTTGCTACATGCACCATATAAGTTTATAAATACAAAAGTTAAACTAATCCTAATAAAACTAAAAGTAAAACATAGAAATGGTGTTAAATTGAAACTAGATTTCGATCCAAGAAAGAATATGTCTGCTTTTGCTTATCTTGCCACCAAAATAAATATTAAACAAAAATATTTTGTATCTCTTCAATAGGTTTAAATATATTAATTCTAAGGAATATTGAGGTATTTAGTGATAAAATGAGTTTTAAAATAGCTTTGAATAATATAATTTATAAAACCAATAAAGAAGGCATAATTGGGGGATTGTCTTATTCTATTTCCCTTATTGCTGAAAAACTGTATAAGAACTATTTTGGAGTAAGGAATAATTTTGCACTATTAAAGAATAGCGGAAAATTAACCCTAAAAAGTACGGATTTTTCATTTGAATTTAATAAAAAAAATAAAGCAGATGTTAAAAATTTGTTCTTTTTTGCAAAGCATTGGGGTGTACAATTTAAAAACAAAAAAGGATATTGGAATTACAATGCAAAAAAGAATATAATAGTGACCCCACAAGGTATAAAATTTTATTTAAATTATTTTGATCCCCTTATCTTTTCAGAAACTTTTTTATTCGATATACATTTTTGCGATTTTAATCTAAAAAACAAAGTCATAGTTCAAGCTGGAGCTTTTATAGGCGATACTCCACTATATTACGCATATCGTGGCGCTAAAGTTTATGCATTCGAACCAGATTATGTTTCATTTAATATAGCAATTAAGAACATCAATATCAACAAGATTTTGGCAAAGCGCATAGTAATAAAAAATTATGCAATAGGCAACGATGGATATTTAAACTTTCCAGCAATAGGCTCCGGTGGCTCCTCAGTTTATACTGAAAGTGATAAAACCAAGCATATTAGATGTGTAAGTATAAAAACAATTTTGAATGAATTTAATATAACCAAACCGTTCCTACTTGATTTGGATATTAAAGGAAAAGAGTTTGAAGTTATAAGAGATGATTCAATCTCAGAGTTCGAAATGGTAAGGATAGAATATTCATCGGTTATCGACGGTAAAAAAGTAGGTTCGCGCGAAGATATAATTGAAGCCCTTAAAAGATATGGTTTTAATAAAATTAGAATATATAAGCATAATTACGTAAATTATGATTTACATGAACACGGCACTATAGAAGCACGTAAAAATTGACTTTGCAAATATGGCGGCCC
>OGCG01000940.1_pt1 | contig 15904 bp, 22 predicted proteins | sample 1570061 | NCBI WGS metagenome assembly OGCG01 (sample SAMN06268698, study PRJEB24515) | hot springs metagenome | isolation source: Joseph's Coat, Yellowstone National Park, Washington, USA | place: USA:Joseph's Coat, Yellowstone National Park, Washington, USA
GGTTTTGACTACTACATAAACGACGCTTACACAAAAGCATTGTCAAGCGTTATCAAAAAGTACAAGCCAGAAGTGGTGCTCTTCCCCGGTACTAAGAACTCTCGGGAGCTAGCTTCAACAGTAGCAATAGAAGTAGACACGGGGTTAATAGCTGACTGTGTTAACTTTGAAGTAGATGAAAAAGTGGGACTACTGTCTATAAGACCCGACTTTGGAGGCAAAGAGATGAGCACAATTATATGTCCTAATCATAGACCTGTTATGATGACAGTAAGATCTGGAGTATTCAAACCTATTCATAATCATAAAAAAGGAGAAATAGTAGAAGAAAAATTAGATGATGAGTTTTCTAGATACAAAATACTAGATTATAGGAGGAAGGAAAAAAGAAATGTTCTTACGGAATCTGATATAGTAATAGGTGTAGGTAGAGGAATAAAAAGTCCCGAGAATATAAAAATAGCAGAAGAATTGGCAGACGTGTTGGGAGGCGTAGTTGGTGTAAGTAAGCCACTTGCAGATATGGGTTGGTATCCAAAGGATAGGCAAGTTGGACAAACTGGTAATACTATAAGGCCAAAACTATACATAGCTTTAGGAATTTCTGGAGCAGTGCAACATTTAGTAGGAATCTCAGGAGCTAGAAAAATCATCGCTATAAATATTGATCCTGAAGCTCCTATATTTAATAACTGTGATTATGGAGTTATTGGAGATCTATTTGAGGTGGTTCCAGAACTCATAAAGAGGTTGGGAAAATGAAATTTGATGTAATTGTAGTAGGAGCAGGACCTTCTGGAAGTGCTGCATCATTAACTGCGGCAAAAGCAGGAATGAAAGTACTTACGCTGGAAAGAGGTCCAGAACCTGGTTCTAAAAACGTATCTGGAGCTATGGTTAGATTGTCAGAAGTAGCTAAGGTATTCGACGTAAACGGAGTTCCATTTGAAAGAGAGGTTAAGAGAGTGAGATTATTATTATCATCAGAAAAGGGTGATATAAGAATTGACACGTATCCAAAAACTAAACTACTTAACGTCAGTAGGCTAAAGTTTGATAAATACCTTTCACAACAAGCTGAAAACGCGGGAACTTTATTAATTACCAAAACTACTGCGCTTGGAATTAAAAAGGAAGGAGAATATTATAGGGTAATAACTGATAGAGGAGAGATAGAAGGAGATAAAGTAGTTCTAGCAGAAGGTGCCAATGCGCTAGTTTCAATGAATATAGGTATAAGACCAGAATTTTCCCCAACTAACACTGTGCAGGCTGTAAAAGAAGTTTATACATTAGGCAAAGACGAGGTAAATAAACGTTTTCAACTGCAAGGAGATACTGAAGGAGAATCCTGGAGAGTTATAGCTAGTGATCCAGTACCATATGCAGGTTTCCTTTATGTGTATAAAGATTCAGTTTCTATAGGAGTAGGTGTTCCTATGCAGACTCTAATAGACAAAAAAATGAGACCTTACGAGGTCTTGGATTCATTTGAAAAGAAGTTTGGGATTAACGAATTAGTTAAGGGAGGATCGCTTAGGGAATATTCGGCAAAAATAATTCCTGAGCAAGGATTTCCAGAATGGAAATCGTGTATGGATGGAATATATTCTTCCGGTGATGCTATAGGCCTTATAAATCCTTTAGTTTTTAATGGAATAGGCCCTGCGATAATCTCTGGAAGTCTTGCAGGTAAGGCATCGGTAGAAAACTGGGACTGCAGAAAATTTGCGCTTGAACTTATGAATGTTAAGGAGATAAGAGAAATATCTAAACTTAGACCTTTAGTTAAAGAACTTTTAGGTAAAGGTTATCTTTCGGTTTATGATGAATTCCTAACAAATATTGCAGAATCTTGGGCTTCAGGAGATCTTTCAGAACTTACTCAATATAAGGAAATTATACCTACACTTTTGAAACATGTTTTATTATTATGGGGTGGAATAGCTTGAAAGTAGAGGAAAAATTATACACGTTAAGATATAAGAGGGACGATGTATCGCATTTAGAAATCAAAGATCAAAATAAATGCAAAGAATGTGAATTAAAATACGGAGTTCCTCAACCGTGTATTACTGTCTGTCCAGCCAACGTTTACTCTTGGGTTGAAGGAAAAATAGTGATTTCGTATGAGAATTGTGTAGAATGTGGAGCGTGTAAAATTGCTTGTCCATTTAACAATATAATATGGAAATATCCTAGATACGGATTAGGTATTGCCCTAAGATATGGATGATATAAGTAATATAAATTTTTTAATTATGCTGTCAGTATATTATATTAATGAATATAAAGCAAATTATGCCTAAAAGTTTAGTTACTATTAGTAAAGATTCTTCCATACGAGACGCTGCACTCAAAATGAAGGAAAATAATGTTAGTTCTGTTTTAATTATGGACGGAGATAAAATAATAGGTATAATTACTGAAAGAGATATAACCCGAGCTGTTGCGGATGGAAAAAGTTGTTCAGAGCCTGCAATTGATTTGGCTACAAAAAACATCATAAGAATTGACTCAAGTAAAGATATATATGAGGCATTGGATCTGATGTCTCTTAATAAAGTAAGGCATTTAGTGGTAAGAGAATGCAATAAGGATATAGGAGTAGTTTCAATGAGGGATGTTATGAATACTATAACTCTTCTTATGGCAGAAGAATCAAGTTATTAATTTTTTATAATTATACAATATTAGAAAGTTATAAATTAATTTATAAGAGCTTATTTCCTATAACTTATATGCTTGAAGAAATTAGAAATGAGATAAAAGACATTAATGAAAAAATTTTGAATCATAAATTTATATCTCTTTCAGAAGAAGGTAAGATTCCTGTAGAAAAAATAGAACTCTTATATTCGCAACAATGGTATATAGTTAACCACGACGTTAGATCTATATCGATAATGTTTAGCAGGGCCATAAATCAAGATGAGTTAGATTTCTTTATGCAAGCCATGGAAGGAGATTATGAAGGTCTGAAAATTTTAAGAGAAGTAGCTAATAAAAATGTAGAGCCTATACCCTATGCTGTAGCGTATACTCATTATTTGGCTTGGTTAGCAAATTACGCAAATCCAGGAGAACAAGTTTTAGCATTAGTAGTAAATCTTCCAATATGGAGTAAAAATTGTAAAAAACTATCAGAAGTTTTTAAAGGAAGGATAGATACAAGGTTCCTTGAGTTATTTGCAGAATCTAAAGTGGATGAAACCTCAGCAGAAAAGATCATTTCAAGATATAAAGGAAGATATTTAGAAATTGCTAAGACTATTCAGGCCTATGAGCTTTCTTTCTGGAACAGTCTTCTAAGTTAATTTATTTCTTTTTTCTATAAATTTTCTCATTCTTTCCTTAGCTGGTGAAGTAAGACACATAAACGAAAGTTCTCTAACAGCTTTTTCAATCATTTTTCTATCTATTCTTGTCCAATTTTTTATTGATTTGATGGAATTTTTATCTAAATTATTAATTAATTTGACTATTTCTAAAATTTTAGAGTTAAGTTCTTCTTTAGGGACTATATAATCTACTATACCTATTTCCTTAGCTTCTTTAGCATCTATTTCCTCAGCAGTTAATAATAATCTCATTATCCTTCTACCTAGAGCTTTATATCCTATTGCAGAGGCCATTGGGGGGATTAAGCCTAATTTTCCCTCAGATATGGAAAACTTAGCATCGTTAACAGCTATTACTATATCAGAGAGTAGAAGAATTTCACAGCCTCCTCCATATGCTAAGCCGTTAACAGCAGAGATTAGTGGTTTAGATAAATTTAATATGGCATCTATAGCAGCAAATAAGTTTTCAAAAAATAGTTCAGATTCTTGTGGATTGCTTAAGTTGTACATTGAATATATATCATCGCCTGCACTAAATGCTCTACCTTTACCAGTTAATACTATAACGTTAGTATCATCATTATCTGCTTTTATTAATGAATCTCTCAATTGTGACCACGTATCGAAATCTAAAGCATTAAGCTTATCTTCTCTGTTAAATATTATCCAGGATATATTATTCTCCTTCTCATATAATATCTTATTATTCAAAAAATCACCGATAATATTAAAAAATAGGATATTAAAAAATTATAGCTTCGTGTTTTTCATAGCTTCTCCGCATTTATTAAGATCTTTTTCTATTTTCCCCCATATATATTCTGGTAGCGAATATACGTATTTTGGTCTCCCTATTCTTGCTCCCTCTAATTTTTGTCTAGTCACTAGTCCCACGTCAGTTAATTTCCTTAATGCAGTTTCAACAGTAGTCTTACTAAATTTCATGAGCCCTGCTAATTCTATAGAAGTTACTGGTCTATTTAATTCTAGTAATTTTATAAAACAAGAAATCTCAGTTTCGCTGAGTCTATAACAGCATTTAATGTTATGCCATTTATCGTTATTTATCTGTTCTTTACTTATCTGTTCTTCCATAATTTACTATTAGTTATCCAAACATAAAAAGTTTTTTTAGTTTTTTATTGAATGTAATATTTGGGATTTAAATATAATCTATTTAAATTGTTTAGTAATACCCTCATCTTATTAAACAGATTTAACTTTTTATACTAAAAAACTATTAAGAGAAAAATATTTCATCACCTAATGTACTCTTACTTAAAATTAAGGAATAAAAAATTATTCATGCTATAGTTATACTTAAAAATATTATTTAGAAAATTTTCTATTTATTATCAAATAATTCTGGAATTAGAATTGATAGGCTTAAAATTTTATCTAATTCATGATCACTTTCTCTAAAAGCATGAATATAAAAATTGTTCTCATTGCTTAGTATTTTATATATTTCCTTTACTTTCTCTTCAGATATACCTTCATATATAATTGTAATACCTCCTTGTGTAAACATTTTCTTTTCTTCTATTATTTTAATTCCTTTAGTAGTTATCAAGTAGCCTAAATCAGTCTTTGTAATATATCCATTTTTTTCTAGAGATTGAAGAGCCTTGTATAGTCCTCCATCAGTCAAACCCGTATCCTTTTTTAGTTCTGAAAATGATTTAGGCCTCTTTGTTAATTCCAATATTTTCCTCTGAGCCGGTGTCAATGTTAAACACCTTTGTATTGATTTTGATTTCGTTAAATAGGCTTTTCATATAATTTTCTCTTTCACTCATAGATTTTTCAATTATCTTATCTACGTTTTCTAATTTTTCTTCAATACTCTTAGGGACAGATTGGTTTTTAGAATTTTTAAATGTTGCTTCAGTATATGTAATCCTTCTTCCTTGAGTATCGATAATGAATGAAATTGCTTCTCTTTCAGTTATTTTGCCTTCCTGTTTAATATCCTTTATTATATTAAATACTGTAAGTTTCAAATTATTGTTTTCATCTCCTGAAACAGAAATCCCTATTCTAGAGTTATCAGTATTGAAGATTAACGTATCAAGGATACTCATTAGTATTCCATCCTTGTAATTTGCTACCTCTGAAAATTCAGTGTTCTCGTTTATATTGAAATTTGACCTAATTTCATGTTTTAGCTCCATTTTTATCCATATCATTTATCAACTTTACTTATATTAAGTTTTACTTTACTATACTATACTATAAATAAGGCTATTATAAGATTCTATTATTTTTGCGAATTATCTAATAATTGAAATTTTTATATTTATTTTGGACGTATATTTAATTTATGCTTTTATTCTTAGTTTAGATATTCTCTAAGTGATTTTATATTGATATTATTTATAATTATGTATAAATTAGTTTTAGAGTAATATATTTTAAAAGATAGCATTTACTTTCTTCTTTAACTCCTCATCATTACTCACTATTTCTAGTTTGTTTTCAGTAGCTATAGCTACATGTATTGCGTCTTCAAGATCTATTTTATACTTGTTCATAACTTCGATAATTCTATCCCAAGGAGGAAGATTCAAATATTCTATACCTATATATTCTAATACATTAAGTATATCCTTAACGAAATTATAATCTCGCAAATGTTTATTGTTTAACCTACCTAATATAACTGCTATCAAGAAAGGTGTTATACACGACGTGTATTTTTCATCAGTTTCGCGTAACCACTGTTTGGCTATAGGACCATAAGTTTTGTCTCCAGTTAAATAATATACTAAGACATTAACATCAAAATATCTAGCAGTCATTTTTTAACACTTCAGTAAGCGATTTTTCTAAAACTTCATCAATATCTACATTGCCTACGTTGTTTTTAAATATTCCATAATACTTTTCAATATCAGGATTTATAGGTTCCAAAATTATCTTATCCCCTTCAATTTTTAGTCTTAATTTTTTAGTCTTAATTTTTTCTCTAATTTCTTTAGGTATGGTAACTCTGCCTCTTTCATCCATAGTAATTATCAATTCTCTCTTCATATTTACCCATATTATTTCCCACATATATAAACATACCTCTAATTAATATTAGTTTTTGCTAAAATATTCTCAAATATTTTTTATAATTTTCTATATTTTTAATAATCTTATTATGCGATAATATATAAGGCAAATAATGCTAATCAATAGACTAATATAGCTTTTTATATCAGTTTTCTAAATAAAAATATAAATTTTTAAATTTTAACAACAAAAACAAGAATTATACCTAAATTCACTATAGTTTTTCCTTATATGAAAGCTTATCAGGGATTTATAAATTTCCATAATTTAATGAATATATAAAATGAATATTAACTATAACCCTTTTATATATAGGAAAAATATTACACCTAGATATATTAACGTTGCAACTGTAATCCATATCTTTTTATTATCCATTATAGATGTTTTCTTTCTAATTATTGAGTCTATAGAGAAATAATTTGAACCATAAATTATGAAATAAAGATCTATAGTCATCATAAGAAGATTTATACCATACTCTTCAGCTCCAGTCCATGCTGCAGAAAGGAAGTATATAAGATTAGTATAAAAGGCTGCAGTAGAAGCTAACCTAACTCCTAAGCCTAAAAAAAGAAGTATACCAAATGATATCTCTCCTATCATTACAAGGATTCCAGTTAATATTGGATGAGGAAAAGCTACTGCATATAAGAAACCTCTTATTGGCGATCCTTGAGAGAAATATAAAATAGTAAATCCCACATACGCGTTAGAGTTGGGATTTAAAAATCCAGAATTAAGAAGTTTTCCAAAAACTCCTGCGTTTATCCATATTGATGCTGTAATTAATCTAAGAACAACTGTCCAGAAATTGTTTTGATTAATTCTTCTCACTTATCATCACCTTATTAATTCTCTTAGAAACTAAATAAATATAATAAATGGAAATTCCAGTAATTATACTTCCTAATATTATGGGAGATGCAAGACTTAATATCTGTAATACTCCTCCAGTCCATGCGCCTAATATGAATGTTCCATACTTCCATGCTATGCCTTTAGTTAGAGGAAGTGATCCTGACGCTAAGTAGAGGAGAGAATTTAGCGCAGTAGGTGTTAAACAACATATTCCCGCTATAGTTCCAAGAGAAGGCACAGAAGCTGTCAGAAATCCTCCTACTGTGCTCATTCCGTAAAGTCTAAAGCTTTTAGGAACTGAAAATGAGTATATGTTGTAAGATACGTAAATTAATGAAACTATATAATATGACAGGATAAGTGAAATAGTTAAGAGAGCATCTATCAATATGCCAAATAGAAGCATAAAGTAATTTGTAATAAAATAGAGACTTCCTAGTCTGAGTACTTGAATTCCACTTCCTTCATAGGTAATTATAGTCAATTTAACGAAATACGAATCTATATTTATTCCAGGAACAAGTAAGATCCCTGAAGTAATCATGTATGAGATTATATATAAAACTGAATATATTATAACTAATAATCTTCCTATTCTATCCTTAATTATAGCTTTTATTACACTTCTTATTCTCATAGGTCCTCTAACTAGTATGAATCTATTATTCTTCCTTTTATATAGAATATAACCTACTGATATTGAAAATAAGAAAATAAATACGATAAAAGTAAGAAATGGAGAGATAAACGAAATCTGACCAGTATCTGAAAGTGGGCTATACCATAGACTTACTATACGAAAACCATTCACTACTATAGGGACAATCACAGTAGCATAAAGAAAAATGAAAAAGTAAAAAAGAGGATTAATTACCTTCATTTTTTCACCTAACAATGTAGTCCAGTCACTGGTGGCAATAATACATTATCTACTAAATACGTTCCTGCGTTAGTCTGTAGTGGAACTACTACTGCAGGAGCGGTAGTAAGAGGAACCTCATAAGCTATGCTCATAGAACTTAAGGATATTAGAACTATCATTCCTCCTGTTTTAACATTACCATGAATAACAGTATAGGCATAGCTTCCACCAGGGGTTAGTTGAATTTCGCTAAGTCCTGGCGCAGCAGTAGAAGGCAACGCTATAGTTTTTACTACACTGAAGTTAGACGTAGAGATAATTACTACGTCGTTAGCATTACCAGGAGCTTCTAAGTAATATCGTCCATTTGGAGTAAATACTCCCCTTTGCGGTACTAAGTTTGACGGCATTTTGACTATTCCTTGTAGGACTAAATTTGGAAGAGAATAGAAACCTACTGAATTATTTCCTGAGAATTCTACAGCTAACATATTTCCTTGAATATTAGGACTTAACATGTATGGTTCTGATCCAGGAGAAGAAGCTAATACTTTGATTACTTGTCCATTTGAAGAACTAATTTCGTCTATACTATTATTAAATCTCATAGGAACTAATAAAAACTGTCCATTGGGATCCCATCTTACGTCGCATGGGTAATATGTTCTCCCTGTAGGTGAAACGAAAGTATCCTTCCATACTACTTGTAATGTTTGTGTATTTATGACTTCTACTATGCCTGATGGACCATCAGCTATTGCTACGTACTGCATATTTGGCGAATACGCTACTCCTATAAATCCAGTGGAATTTCCAACTTCGAACGTTTTTACTATTTTCATTGTAGACGAATTTACAGCATATACTGTACCGTTATTTAAAGGCATAAACATATTTTGCCCTAATTTCACCATTGAATTATAAGGTAATTGTTCCCAGTAGAATACTTGAGATGGCACACTTAATGAGATATTGGCTACATGTTGGAACCCTAAGAAGCTAGCTGAAGTAGAGAAGGGATTTATGACCATTGATATTCCTTTTTGCGTAAATACTAGAAAATAAAAATCATTGTTAATCTTACTTGATGTTGAAGGTGGTACAGAGATGGGAGTAGTGGTACTGGTAGTTGTAGATGGCGTTCTTAACATAAGATATGATGCACCAAAACCTATTGCAAGAATTACTACAAATCCAGCCAAAAGGATTAATTTATAATTCATAAATTTGCTTACTTAAATTACGTATAAAAATCTAATCTCTTTTTAAACCCTTCTTTTCTTTTATGTAATACTTAATTTATATAGTTATAATAAAGTCAACTTCGTTAATTATTGCTTTATAAAAGTCTGGAAAACAGCCTATTTTTGCCTCGTCTATTAAGGCTCCTTCTAAATTTCTCATATACACACATTGGTCGCATGCCTGTAAATATATTCCTTTTTCTTTATTTAACTTGGCCAATCTTTCAGCTAAAGGATTTCCTTTCATTAGAAGATATACGTTATTATCTATAAAGAACATTCCCTTTACTTCAACACTATGTCTATCTTCTTCTATTTGAGGAACTATCATTTGTCCTAAAATGTAATTTCCTAATGATGACTCAACTATATATGCCACTCTTTTCAATTATTTTCACCACTTCTTCAGCTATATTTTTAGATATATTATTAATTGTTAACCCCTTAACTTTCTTTAATGCGGACAAAGCACTTTCAGTAGTTAATTCCCTTGAATTGTAAAATTCTTCGCAAAGTACTTCAAGCGTTATTATTGAAATTGGACATTCTGTACTTTTATATCTTAAAGGAAAATTGTCATTCTTATTGTAGAAGAGTTCAATCTTTCGGCCGTCTACAACGGTCTCTCCTATCTTGGAAAATCCTTTAGGAATTTTATTGATATTGAATATTCTTCTTGTAAGAAAATCAGAGGCATATTTTCTTTCTATTACGCAACCACATTGATCTTGCATAGTAATATTTTAAGAAAATGCTATTTATAAATTTTAATGCTTTAAATAATAAACATTCATTAGACCATTAAAATCAGTTATAACATTAACTGCATCATAATCATAAAGTTTCGTATTTCCTAAGTCTAATCTTGCAGAAATTAATTTTTCATTCTCAACTAGCGCTGTAAGTAGCCATCCTCTTCCTTCTGGTGATGCTACTATTAACGTTAAACCCTCACCATATAACATATCCGGAGAAAATTTTTCTATCTTTAATTCTTTTATTATTTTATCAAAATAAATATATAATTTGGCAATTTCTCTCTCATCTCTTATGATATTATTTATCTCATTTAAATTCAAATTCTCCTCATGCTCTTTTCTTCCTATTATAAATACGAAAGATGCATAGTCTCCTCTATTTATAATCTCATATCTGCAATTGAAAGATTTAGCAACTTCCGGCAATGTGTATAATATAGCTGCAGGATGATCTACTAAAACTTCTATAGCATCAAATGGTTTTGCCTGTAGAATAGCCTTTTTTGATTCTATCTCAGGAATAGGGCAAGTGACTCCTCTCAAGTCTAGTGTTACTGTAGGTTTTGTTCTAAATAATTCGAGAATAGATGAGTTCGAGTAAGTTGACGTTTTTAAAGAAATTTTTGAAATATATTCCGAATAACTCTCGAGATTTTTTACTATTTTCCATGCAAGGGGAGTAAATAGCATTTTATGAATAGAACTACATTTAAGTGTTACTTCTGCCTTTCTATTCTCGAAACATATTAAAATTGAAAATTTTCCATTTTCTTCTATTATTTCCATCGTATTACTTTTAACTCTAATTAGAACTTCAAAATCATTCTTAACCCATCTCAATTTAGCCAAATAGCCATAATCAAGTTTTTTAAGATCTTTCAATAAATAAATTCTTCCAAATTTTTCCAAATTAAGTAATGGTTCAAAGCTTTCTATCTTAAGTTTAGCTAGCATCTCACATAAGATATTTTATAATGATATATTTAATCTTTTTTATAATTAAGCAAAAGATTATAACTTAAAGTATTAAATGAAAAATATGCAGACAAAGTTAGATCTTACAGGACTTTGCTGCTCAGTTCCACAAATGCTTGTATATTCAAAATTGAAAAAAATGAATAGAGGCGATATTTTGGAAATAATAGTAGAAAAAGGTAGCTCGCAAGAAGCTGACGTGGTAAGAGTCTTAAATTACTTCGGATGCAGCTCAGAAAGAACAGAACGTGGCGAAGTCTCTATCTACATAATCAGGAGATAGAAAGTTAATATTTTACTTATATTATTTTATTTAGAATATTTATGAAAAATTTTATAAAGGGTTTATAAAGAGTTAAGTCTTAAATATAATAATTTTCGTTTATTAGAATAGGTGCGTAAAAAATGAGTGAGGAACTAAAAACAAGAAATCCAGACGAAACTCTTGATGTAAGAGGGGAATCTTGTCCAGTTCCAGAAATGATGGCTAGTAAAAAGCTCAAAAAAATGAAGACTGGTCAAATTTTAGAAGTGTTAACGGATCATCAACCAGCAGTAGATGTAACGTTACCATCATTATGTAAATCCCATGGGTATCCATTTGAGATATTAAGGGATGGGGAAGTATATAAGTTTCGAATAATGAAGGTGAGTTAATGCCAGCTATGGTATTACAGCCAGTTTTTTCCTATAGCTGGCCAATTGTTTTTTCCGTTTTTGGTCTTTCTGGATTTATATTAGGTTGGTCTGCCCAAAGAGGAAACTACTGTTTCGTCAATGCAATGACATCCATATTTACCGTTAGAAGTTTTGAAAGATTCGGTGCTCTATTGATACTCTTTGGGCTTTCAGCTCTAGGTGCTGGGCTATTGGTAGGTTTGGGTATAATACCTGCTAGCGATCAGTATTATTTTAATTACTTTAGCGGTTGGTATATTTTAGTTGGCTCATTTATTTTCGGTTTTGGAGCTGCGTTAGCTGGTGGATGTAATCTTTCAATGCTTTATAGAGCAGCTTCAGGCTACGTACAAAACTGGATAGAATTATTTGGTATGATGATAGGTACTTACATATTTGCAATTGGAATTTGGCCTTTCCAGCTTTATACAATGGAGAAAGGGATTTTGTCCACTACGTCAGGAGGTTACATTGAATATATACCTTATTTACTCTTTCATAACGTCTCAGATTCTTCAGTTCTTGTTACTACGTTGATCTATTCTCTTCCATTAATAGGTATAGGATTATATCTTCAGCATTATACTAAGAAAAAATGGAACAAAGCTTCTGGTTCATTTTTCTCATTAGCACCAAAAATATCTGCAGTAAAATCTTTTGGAGGAGGAAATTTACCTTCTCCAACTTCTGTTCCTAATAAAATTAAACTGAGTCAAGAAGCCAAAGACCTTATACTACTAAAGAAACCCTATGGAACTAACCTTACGACAGTAATCCTAGCTTTGGACATGTTATTAGTCTTCATTGTTGGTGCAGGTTATACTTTTAATTACTTAGTAATAACTTCTTCAGACGGTGGCAGGTTTTTTGAATACATAATGATGATGGCTGGACAAAATCTATTTATAACTACTCCTTGGTTTAACGATTCTTTACCCATTGTAGACACTAGTACGCTAATGGTAGTAATGCTATGTGTTGGAGCCTTCTTCTCATCTTACCTTAGTGGAGACTTTAAGATAAGGATCCCTAAGGAAAGAAAAAGACTCCTTATAGGATTTATAGGAGGAATTCTAGTTGGTATAGGCGTAAGAATGGCATTAGGCTGCAATGTAGGCTTAATGTGGACTAACTTTGCGCAAATAGGGTATGACGGAATAATATTCTTGTTTGGTATGCTAGGTGGAGTGTATCTTGCAGTAAAAGTACAAGAGAGGTTATAATGATGCAATCAGTATATATAAGAAAACTTTTAGCTCCAATAATCCTATCATTATTTGCAATAGGTTGGTATGAATTTAGTAAAATATACTTAGTAAATTCAGACAGCATAGCCTTATCACACGGTAATTATGCCGTCTATGTTGTACCTCAACAATTAGAAGGTTATTTAACTGCTACATTATGGATATGTTATTTCCTAGTATTTGCTGGATTATCAGTATTTTGGTATAATTTAGTTAAAATTGTTCAGCAATTGGAAAACGTTAAACCAACATATGGTATTGTAGACGTTGTTTCTCCAATAGTTATAGCTGTTGAGATAATAGTGCTATTTCTCCTAGGAAACACAATAATAGGCGGAAATATTCCTATTAGGTTAGCTGGTTACGCTTCAGTATGTTCATGCCTAATGTGGTTTTGGTATTCGTTAGTAAAATATGTAAGGGTGAAAAACGTTGTCTGACCAATATTCTTTCTTTATGATATCTGGAGATTTAGAAAAATTGTATATGGGTTTCATTACTGCAATAGGGTATGTGTCTGCTGGAAGTAAGGTATACATGTTCTTTACAATGGATGCATTGAAGGGAGTAACGAAGGAATCGGAAAAATTAGTACTTCAGAACGCTAAACCATTAAAATACTATATTGACAATTTGCTAGAATTAGGTGAAAGCGAAGTGGAATTAGCTGCTTGCGAATTCGGTATGAAGGTAAAGGGTATTTATGAAAGTGATCTTTTACCTAATGTAAAGATTAGTGGAGTCTCAGAGTTTGCTTTTAAAAGCTCTGATTCTAAGGCAGTTTTAGTTTTTTAAATAATATAATCTAATAAAAATGTTATGACAAACTTATAAAGTTTATATAAAATTATACTTTAGTTTAAATAGCTTCTCTTTCTTATTATATAATCATGGTAGAAATAGGCGAAAAAATACCTGATTTAGAATTAGTAGATACCGATTTGAAAAAAGTTAAAATATCAGATTTTAAGGGAAAAGTTGTAGTATTAGCTTTTTATCCTGCCGCATTTACTTCAGTATGTACAAAAGAAATGTGTACGTTTAGAGATTCCCTAGCAAAATTTAATGATATAAACGCGGTAGTCTTAGGAGTTAGTGTCGACCCTCCATTTAGCAATAAAGCTTTCAAAGACTATAATAAGATCAATTTCCCTATTTTAAGTGACTACAATAGAGAGGCAGTAAGAAAGCTAGGAATTGATTGGGAATTTCCTAATCTAAAAGGTTATATATTAGCTAAAAGATCGGTATTTATAATTGACAAAGATGGTAAAGTAGCTTATAAATGGGTATCAGACGATCCTGGAAAAGAACCACCATATAGTGAAATAGAAGAAAAAATAAAGGAATTATCCTGATTTTTTGATGTAAAAACTATAGCTGTAAATTTACCTAAGAATCATTAACTTAAGTTTTTTAACTAGTTTAATATTCTCTATTTAATCCCGTATATTTACCATAATTTTATGACTGAAAGTGAATTAAAAGCAGGAGAAATCATAGCAAGAATGGATAGAATTCCTACCTGGGCACTAAATTATATATTTTTAGGGATAATAGGAATAGGAGAATTATTTACTTTTTTCGATATTTTCAATATAAATGTAAGTTTTGTACAAACAGCTGTAACACTTTTCCATGTAACTCCATCTCAAGCAGCACCGCTATTGGGGCCAGTAGTTTTAGGGAACCTAATAGGTTATGTAATAGGTTCGTTATCCTTATCTCCATTATCCGATAAAATAGGAAGGCGAGACATGCTAGTGATAACAATGCTAATAACAGCCATAGGTTCAGCATTTAATGCAGTAGCATTCAATTACTTAAGTTTTCTCGCAGCTAGGGTAATAACCGGAATAGGAATAGGTGCAGATTTAGCTATAGTAAATACATACATTGGAGAAGTAGCTCCTACTAAATATAGAGCCCGATATGTTTCTTTAGTTTTTATTTTCTCGACCATAGGGGCATTCCTAGGGATATGGGTTGGGCTCCTTTTAACTACTCCTCCAGCTCCTTTTCCAAACGGTCTGCCAATAGCATTAGGAGCTTCTGGAATTTTCGCCTCAGCAGGATGGAGAATAATGTATGCTATAGGAGCATTATTGGCCTTTATTGGTATAATTCTAAGGATTAATTTACCAGAATCTCCAAGATGGTTAATTTCTAAAGGTAGATTATCTGATGCTGAAAATATTGTAAAGAAAATGGAAGAAAAAGTAACTAGCAAAGGCTTGAAATTACCTCCACTTCCTAATGTCTTACCACAAATTACTAAATCAGTATCTGTACCCTACTCTGAGATATTGACAAATAAATTGTATCTGAAAAGACTAGCTGTTCTACTTCCAATGTGGTTTTTAGCTTATACTACTGTATATAGTATTGCTTCAGGTCTTACTTCCCTTTTAACTGCAGAAGGTTATGGAGTATCAGAAGCAGGTATTATATCAGCTATGGGAGTAATTGGTTTTATCTTGGTTGGTCCCATCGCGTCAATTTTCGGCGATCATTTTTCTAGAAAGATATGGTTAGGAATCGGGGCATTACTTACTGTGTTTGGAGGAATGATAGTAGCATTAACTCCTAACATGTTTATAGATATTATAGGCGCTATAATTCTTTTCTTTGGTTTTAATGTATGGATTCCAATAGCCTATACATGGACTATGGAAAGTTTTCCAACAAGGGCTAGAACAAGTGGTTTTGCACTTAATGACGGTTTAGGACATTTAGGTGGAGGATTAGGTGTAGTAGGAGTAACTATACTTGCAACAATTCTGCCTGTTCTCGATCTTTTTGTAGTTATAGCTAGCTTTCTAGTTATTGCCGCTATAATAGCCTTAGCATTAGGATTTATGACTACAGGAAAGAGATT
>OGCG01000942.1_pt1 | contig 15878 bp, 13 predicted proteins | sample 1570061 | NCBI WGS metagenome assembly OGCG01 (sample SAMN06268698, study PRJEB24515) | hot springs metagenome | isolation source: Joseph's Coat, Yellowstone National Park, Washington, USA | place: USA:Joseph's Coat, Yellowstone National Park, Washington, USA
GGAAGAGATCCAGAGGTTGACCAAGGAAGAGATCAGCCGGCGCATCCGGGAGGGTGTGAAGGCCGCTATAGGTCACGGGCAAAGCCCGTATCTTGAGGAGGTGCTTGAGGCAGAGATGACCGAGCACTTGGCCGCCGGTGACCGCGAACGCACGCCAAGCCGTCGGGGAGAACGCAGCAGCCACTACACCCGGGACCTGATCACGCCGGTGGGCAAGCGAGAGCTCAAGGCCCCCGGGATCGCGAGGGAACTTTTTTGAGCGCTACAAGCGGATGACCGGGGAGGTGGAAGAGGCCGTGCTGGAGATAGATCTGCTTGGAGGGGGCGGCCCCTGGAGCGGCCTACCCCTACCTCCACCTGGACGCGAGCTCCTTCAAGGTGAACTGGAGCCGGCGGGTGGGAGAGGAAGGAGGCGTGGCGCAACCTGCTGAAGGAGCTTTTGGAGCGGGGGCTTCACGGGGTGAGGCTGGTGATCTCGGATAACCACTCTTCCATCCGCCAGGCGGTGATGGCCGAGGACCTTCAGGAGGTATTGGGAAGCGACGGGGAACCGCGGAAGCTCTGGCCCAGGGTTTAGAGGAGACCTTGGACTTTTCCGGCTCAGCCCACAGGGCTAGCGTTCCGGTGAAGCGGAGGACCAAGGTGGTGGGCGTGTTTCCGAACGAGGGGAACCTGGCCAACCTGGCCATGGCAGCGTTGCTCAGGGTCACGGAAGACTGGGCGTTCGGCATGGCCCCGCTCTGGGCTACGGAAGAGAAACCCACAAAAATCGCGACTTGACTTCTTGGGGTGCTCCTGGAGCAACAGACCGCTCGACCAGACGCTCGCGCAAAGCCTCCAAGCTGAGGAAACTCTTATTCCCGCAGCAAAGGCACCACCGGCCCCGCCAAGGAGAGCTCCGGGGTGTAGGGCAGTCAGTTTGGCAGCAGAACCTTCCACCCTCTGGATCCACCTCCTGCTGGAACTTCTGCAGGGCCAGACGCATGTGTTCGCTCTTCGTGGGCAGGATCAGGAAGGTGCTCTTCCCACTGGCCGGATGCACAAAGAATCGACGTACAGCCGTTCATAGCGGGTGTGATGGAAGGTCCAAGGCCGCTGTCCTTGGAGTGTCCAGACCCCCACCGGACGCGCTTGGCCTGGGGTAGAGCCGACGCTTGCACCACCTCGGCTCGCTTGTGTTAAACGCTGCTTGCCCCTCAGGCCTGGCGGCCTAGGGTGGGGTGCCGGCTGAAACCCAAGCGGCGCAGGTAAGTCCAGGCGGTAAGCTGGCCATAGTCTTGCCAGTCTGCGCCTGGACCCAGCGGACCAGGCTGTCCACGCCCCCCATGCAGGACCCGCCAGAGGGCTTGTTGCTCCTCTTGGTTCAGCAATGCCCGCTCATCTCCTCTCAAATTGTCGCGGTGCTTATTGCCCTTCGGGTTCCTCGGCTTTGTTGCGCCGGATGAGCTTTTAGGCCCGGTTCTGGCTCAACCCGGCAGCCTGCCGTACCACCAGGATTGGCGTATAACCAGGATCGCCCGCCAACGGGTCTTCTCCTTATCATCTTATCATCCTTGCAGCTACGGTAGTGCCGTTCGAATCCCTCCAGGCTCAGGTGGAGGTGTCGGGCTATGGTTTTTCTCAGCATGCATTATTTACATAGACTTAGCATTAGAAGCGGCATTTGAGCAAGGAGATAAGCCAGCTACAATAGCCCCATGTTCGGACTCAGTCTCAGCGCTTTCATCGTCTCCAGCCTCATCTACGCGCTCACCCTCTTGGCCCTCATCTTCATGGTCCAGGGGCCTACCCGACGGCTCATCGCCTTGGGCTATGGAGTGTTGGCTCTCTTCGTCTTCCGACCGCTCACCCTGCTCGCGGTGAGCTTACTCACTCTGGCCCTCGCTTATTGGGCGAGAGGCGAGGCCTAAGCGGCGAAGCGCGCGTTGGCCGATATCGCCGCGGTACTGAGCATGCGGAAACTCGACGAGCCTGACCGCCTGGTACGCCCGCTCGATCGCCTGGGAAAGAGTCGGCCCCTGGCCGACCACGCTCAGCACCCTCCCCCCTGCGCTCACCAGCCCCTCCGAAGTCTGCTTCACTCCACCGTAGAAAGCGAGCACCCCCTCCGGCCACGAGGGAGGAAGGTGAAGGGGAATTCCCCGGCGGGGCTCTTCGGGGTATCCAGGAGCAGCCAGAACCACACAGGCCGCCGCACCAGGATCCCACTCTAGATGGATCTCAGAAAGGCGACCTTCGAGAGTGGCCTCGAAGAGCTCGACTAGATCCGTGCGGAGCAGAGGCAAAAGCACCTGAGCCTCCGGGTCGCCAAAGCGGGCGTTGAACTCCAAGACCTTCGGCCCTTCGGCGGTGAGCATAAGCCCTGCATAGATCACCCCCCGATAGAGGATCCCCTCTGCCCTCAGAGCAGCCAGCAGGGGCTCGAGGATCTCGTTGAGGATCCTCCGGGGCACCTCCTCGGCTACCGGATAAGGGCAGACCGCTCCCATTCCCCCCGTCATCGGCCCCCGATCCCCATCGAGCAGGCGCTTATGGTCCTGAGTGGGGAGCAGGGGAAGGAGATTGGTGCCGTCGGTGATGGCCAGGAAGCTCAGCTCCTCTCCCTCGAGGTACTCCTCGATGACCACCTCCGCGGATTCGGGACCTTGAAAGATGTTGACGATCGCCTGTTTGGCCTGGGCCAGGCTGTGGGCCACCATAACTCCTTTTCCTGCAGCAAGCCCGGAGTCTTTGACCACCAGAGGGAATCTTTGGCCCTCCAGAAACTCGAGGGCCTCCAAGGGCTCCCGAAAGGTGCGGAAGCGGGCGGTGGGGATCCCGTAGCGCTCCATTAGCTGCTTCGCAAACGCCTTGGAGCCCTCGATCATGGCCGCCCGCTGGCGGGGCCCGAAGACTCGGAGGCCCTGGGCTTCAAAGACGTCGACGAGCCCCTCGACGAGAGGAGCCTCAGGCCCCACCACGGTGAGGTCGATCCCCTCCTCTTTAGCCCAGGTAGCCAAGCTGGTCAGATCCCCCTCCCAGGGGACCAAAGAGGCCACGGTGGCGATGCCGGAATTGCCGGGGGCCGCATAGAGCTTGCTGACCCGCGGGGACTGAGCGAGCTTCCAGGCTAAGGCGTGTTCCCGAGCGCCCGAGCCGACGAGCAAGACGTTCATGGTCTCACCTCTCCGCGCAAGACCCGACGCACCGCCTCAGGGTAGATGCGGTGCTCCTCGGCCAGGATCCGTTCGGCAAGCCGTTCTTCGGTGTCTCCCGGCTCGATGGGCACCCGAGCCTGAAGGATGATTGGACCGGTATCCATACCTGCATCGACAAAGTGCACCGTACAGCCGCTCTCCTTCTCCCCTGCTTCCAGAGCCCGCCGCTGAGGGTTGAGCCCGGGATACTTGGGCAGCAAGGAGGGATGGATGTTGAGGATTGCCCCGTACCAGCCAGCCACAAACTCAGCGGAGAGTAGGCGCATAAACCCAGCGAGGAGGACGAGATCGATGCCCCTGGCTTTCAAAAGTGCATCCAGCGCCTCTTCAGCAGCTCTCCGCTGGCCCCTCGGCCAGGGCAGGTAGACCGCCTCGATCCCCCGCTCGTTGGCCCGGCTCAGAGCCAAAGCACCAGGCTGATCGGAGACAGCCAGCACCACCTGGCCCAAAGGATCGCCAGGGGGAAAGGCCTCGATGAGGCGGAGCAGGTTGCTCCCCCGACCGGAAGCCAAGACCGCAAGGCGAGCCGGCCGATCCAAAGGGAACTTCACGCCAAGGCCTCGGGATGGATCTTGGACCAATAGCGCACCAACCCCCCTACGCTCATCCAGGCCGGATCGGCGACCTCGTAGGCCTCAATCTCCTCTTGGCTCATCCCCCGCGCTTCGAGCATGCCTCGGACGTAAGCCTCGAACTCGGGAATGAGCTCCTCCTGGGAGCGCCCCTGGCGAAGCCGCTCGAGGATCCAACGCCCCCAGTCGTCCAGGGTCTTCGCCAGATCAGCCAGGTGCTCCTGGACGTCGTCCACCCGGCCGAAGTGGGTCAGGTAGAGGCTTGCTAGCGAGGCCCGGCGGAGCCGCTCAAGCGAGGCCTGCCAGAGCTCCAGGTGGATGTCGGGAGGAGGACAAGGCGGCAGGGCCGGCCCCCCCTCGATACGGACCCCAGCGATGTCGCCGGCGATCAGAGCATCCCCTAGACGGAAGGCCAGGTGGTGGGGGGCGTGCCCTAGGGTCTCCCAGGCCTCGATCTCCACCCCCCCCAGGCGGATTTGGGCTCCGTCCTCGAGGGGAACCAGTTGGGCAGGGTCGATCGGGGCCATGCTCCCCCAGAGGGCTTCCATCTGATCGCCGTAGATCCGGGAAGCGGAGGCCCAAAGCCGACTCGGATCAGCGAGATGAGGAAGCCCACGAGGATGGACGTAGATCTTGGCCCCCTCGCGGGCCCAACTCCAGGCTCCCCCAGCATGGTCCAGGTGGACGTGGGTGACGAAGACGTGGCGAACCTGGGAGGGAGCGTAGCCGAGCTGGGCGAGGGCCTGGCGCAGCCGCTCGGCTGCGGTGTAGGGTCCGGTTTCAAAGAGGACCGGGCCTTCCTCGGTCTCCAGGACGAACGAGGCGATGGTCCGAGGATGGGCGTTGATATCGAGGATGTGCACCTGTGCAGCCATCGCTTTAGATCTTAAGCGATGTGGACCTGGAGGCGACCCACACCCTCGACCTCCACCTCGACCCGATCTCCTGGCTGAAGCGGGCCCACCCCCTGAGGAGTGCCAGTGAGGATCACATCACCCGGCTCCAGGGTCATGAAGCTCGAGGTATAACTCAGGATCTGGGCCACCGGGAAGATCATCCAGGAAGTAGGGGCTTCCTGGCGCTTCTCTCCGTTGATCCAGGTGCGCACCACCGTGGCCTGGGGATCGAGCTCAGTCTCCAGCCAAGGCCCAAGCGGGCAAAAGCGATCCGCTGACTTGGCCCGAACCCACTGGAGATCGCTCCTCTGGGCATCCCGGGCCGTCAGGTCAAGGGCACAGGTATAGCCCAGCACGGCTGAGAGCGCCTCTTCTGGACTGGCCTGGCGCAGAGGGCGAGCGAGGACCAAAGCCAGCTCCCCCTCGTAGTGGAGCTCCCGAGTAAAGGGGGGATAGGGGATCGAGGTTCCCGGATCGGCTAGGGTATTGGGTCCCTTGAGGAAGAGGCCCGGCTCCTTGGGCAGATCCTCGCCGAAGGTATGGCCCATCTCGCGGATATGGTCAAGGTAGTTGCGCCCCACGCAGACGATCTTGCTGGGCTCAGCCGGAGCTCTGAGCTGGATGGAGGCTAGCTCAAACCGGCGCCCCGTCCGGCGCCCAGCTGGCCCCTCGGTCTCCCAAACGATCTCTCCTTCGAGCAGACCCCACAACCCCTCGTTGAAACGGACGAGTCTCATGGTTTGGAGTATACGCTGAGGAGGAATTGAAGGCTCTTGAGGAAGACCGCTCCAGCGAGGAGGAGTCCGGCCAGAAAGGCCTGGGGCGCCCCCCGGCTAAAGACCAAATAGGCGAGAAACCCGAAGATCGCCCCAAAGGGGAGTGGATAGGGGATGTTGCGGTGGATCCTCCAGTAGAGCGCCCAGTAGAGGCCCGCGACCCCCAGGGTGACCCCGAGGCCCACCAGCGTCGCTGGGCGATCCACCCAGAGCAAGAAGCCCAAGCTGGTCGCCAAGCCTCCTCCGCCGTAGAAGCGGAAGAAGATGGGCCAGTTATGCCCCAAGACCACCGCGAGGCCCATCCAGGGGAGCAAGGAAGGGTGGCCCTGGGCCAAGAGGGCTACGAGCACTCCTTTGAGCCCATCTCCCAGGGCCACGCCGATCCCCCAAAGGGGGCCCAGGCGGCGGAAGACTCCTGAACCACCCGGCAGGTCCACCCCTCGATAATCCTTGCCCTGTAGACGCCAGGCGATCTGCCCCATGCTGAGCGAGCCGATCGCGTAAGCCAGAAGGAGCCATAAGAGGTCCACGCAGGAAGCTTAGCGGTTTCATCTGGGTCTTTGGTAGCCTAGAAGTAGATGAGCACCTCCTCAGTTCCCCGCTGGCTCTTCCTGGCTGTCCCCGTTGCGGCCCTCATCGTTCTGGCCATCCTGGTCCTCCTCCTCTTCAACCATCCCTCTAAGGACAGCCCGCTCTCCGCCCAGGTCGACCAACCGGTGCCGGCCAGCTACCTGGCGAGCCTTCAGGCCATCGCCCAGTCCAGCCTGCAGAGCACCCCCACCCCGGAACCTTCCCCCCTAACGCCCATCTCGGGCCCCTCCCTCACGCAAGACGGCAAGCCGGTGATCCTCTATATCGGGGCCGATTTCTGCCCGTTCTGCGCTTCCCTCCGCTGGCCCCTGACCCTGGCGCTGCTCCGCTTCGGGACGTTCCAGGGCCTTCGCTACATGCTCTCCAGCGCCACGGACGTCTACGCCAATACCCCTACCTTCTCCTATTACCAAGCCCGCTACACCAGCCCTTACCTCGCCTTCCAAGCCGTCGAGACTGAGACCCGGAAAGAAACCCCCCTGCAAAGCCCCACGCCGGTCCAGCAACAAATCTTCACCCAGTTCAACAGCAGCGGCTCGATCCCCTTCCTCTACATCGACGGCCGTTACCTCCAGATCGGAGATAACCGCAAAGGGCTCCTCACCGCCGAATCCTGGGATCAGGTGCTCAAGACCCTACAGGATCCCCAAAGCCCTCTCTACCAGAGCGTGATCTTCCGAGCCAACGTCTACACCGCTGCTTTCTGCTTGCTCACCGGAGGACAGCCCAGCTCAGTCTGCCAAGCTCCCGGAGTGCTGGCAGCCAGCCGGCTCTTGCCGGGAGCCTAGATGCCCTGGCTGAGGGCCTACCGCCGCTGGGTCTTGGCTCGCCAATACCGTTTCACCGCCCAGCACCTAGTCCCCTACTTCTTCGACGCCCTGACCGCCTACGCCCTCAGCCTAGAGGCGCTTGGTCTCCCCTACGCTGCCGAAGCGGCTCGGGCGCTCCGCCTCTTAAGGGAGCACCCGCTGCCCGGCTTTAGCGGCGTCGTGGAAGACGTCTTTTTCGCAATCGACCTCCAGCTGCGGGAGCACTGGGGAGAGGAGGTCGCCGGTGCGGTGCGCCGAGGCCTCTCCCGCAACGACCTCGACCTCACCGTCTTTCGGGCCTATGCCCGCGATCAAGGCCTCCGAGTCGCTCGCGAGCTGCTCCGGCTGAGAAGCCAACTCCTCCAGATGGCCTCGCTTCATGCCGAGACCCTGATGGCGGCCTATACCCACCACCGCCCCGCCCAGCCCACCACTCTGGGCCACTACCTAGCCGGCTTCGAGAACCTATTGGCCCGGGATCAAGCCCGGCTGTGGCAAGCCATCCAACGCGTCAACCGCTCTCCCCTAGGCGCGAGCTCGCTGGCCGGAGCCCCCTACCCCATCGACCGGGACGCTCTCAGCCGCCTTCTCGGCTTCGAGGGCCCTGTCGAGCAGACCTACGACGCAGTCTCGGCAGGAGACTGGGCCTTGGAGCTCACACAGGCTATGGCTGGTCTGGCCGCTTCGCTCTCCCGGCTGAGCCGCGACCTCCTCTTCTGGTCTGAGCGAGGCGCCCTGCTCCTCAGCGAGGGCCTCGTCCAGGGTTCGTCGATCATGCCCCAGAAGAGAAACCCGGTCATCTTTGAGCACCTCCGCGCGCTGGCTGCTGAGGTGATCGGAGAGAACACCACCTTGCTCCTCCTCAACCACAACACTCCCTTCGGGGATGCCAACGATCACAGCACGGGGGTCCTCGAACCTTTAGCGCGCGCCTGCGAACGGATGCGAGGCTGCCTCGAGCTCATGGAGAGTGCCCTCAAGGAGAGCTCGTTCGACCCCCATGCGCTCGCCCGTGACCTCGAGGACCGCAACCTCCTCGCCTCTGAGCTCGTCGACACCCTGGTCCGCCAGGGACGACCCCTCGCCGAGGCCGATGGGCGGGTGCGGGCCCTGCTCAGGAAGTTAAGCGAAACAGGGCGCAGCTTGGCGCAGGCTACTCCTGAAGAGCTCGGCTCGCTCGGAGCTCCCCTCGATGTTCTCAAGAGCGCCCTCGAACCCCAGACCTTCCTCGCCCGCAGGAAGGTCCTGGGAGGAGCTGCTCTTGAGGCTCAAGCCCAACACCTCCGCTGGGCCCGAAGGAGGCTCAAGGAAGATCGCCGCAGCTGGCTCGCCAAGGTTCGGAGCATTCGAAGAGCGGAGGCCTACTTGCGCCTCACTCAGCGAGATTCCGCTGCTGCTCAGGAAGTCGGGCAAAGATCATCCGACCGACCTGACTCTGGATCACCTGGGTGACGATCACGGGGATCTCCTTGCCCTGATAGGGCTGTCCCCCTTCCACCACCACCATGGTGCCATCTTCCAGGTAGCCCACCCCCTGCCCGGGTTCCCGCCCCTCTTTGATCACGGTGATCTTGATCCGCTCTCCGGCCTGATAAGGGACGTGAAGCGAGGCGGCAAGGGCTTGAATCGAGAGGGTCTTGAGGCCATAGATGCGGGCAAGCTGGAGCAACGCCCCATCGTTGCTGATCAGGACTGCACCCAGGCTGCGAGCCTGAAGGAGGATCTGCTCATCGGTCTCCTCGGAGCTCGCCGGTACCTCAAGAACCTCTAGCGGCGCGATCTTGCGCAGCCGCTCAAGCACCTCCAGGCCCCGCCGCCCGCGGGCCCGCCTCAGCGGATCGCTGGCATCGGAGAGGAACTGAAGCTCCTTCAAGACCGGCTGGGGGACCAGAAGGGTTCCTTCCAAGAAGCCTTGCTCAACCACCTCCACGATCCGCCCATCGATGAGGACCGAGGTGTCGAGGACCTTCCCTCCCCGCCCGCGAGCGGGAAGCGCAGCGGGTCGGAGGCGGAAGTAGTCGCGGTTGAGCAGGGCCACCGCGTTGAGAAAGACAACCAGGATGGCAGCCAGCACGAGCGAGATGAGCGGGGTAAAGCCGGGAACCTGGGCGAAGAGGCTGTTGAGAAGCACCGCGAGGAGCAGCCCAGCGCTCGTGGCCAGGGTGACCAGGAAGGGGACCTCAGGAGGGAGGCCGCGCAGCCAGCGCAGCAGGCGGGCCTGCTCGACCTGGAGCCTAGCCTCCAGGCGAGGTGCCAGCAAGACCCCAAGGAGCAGGCCAGCCAGGGCGAGATAGGCCCCGTTGAGGAGAAGGCGGCTCGGAGGACCTCCCAGGAGGAGGCCAAGCCGATAGCCGGCGAGGGCGCCGATCAGGTAGATGAGGATCCGGACGATCATAGCAGGCGCTCCACCGCTTCCTGAAGGTTGCGCACCTGGGGCGCGTAGAGGATCTGGCGAAAGCCAGCCCGCTCTCCTTCCCGAATCCTTCGCTCGAGGCCGCCCACACTGCGGACCTCGCCAGCCAGACCAACCTCCCCGAGCAGGGCGACCTCCTCAGGGAGCGGTTTTCCGACCACCGCCGAGTAGACCGCCATGGCCACCGCCAGGTCCACCCCAGGATCGACGAGGCGCAGCCCACCGACCAGGTTGACGTAGATATCCAAGTTCGCCAGGGGAAGGTGGAGGCGGCGCTCCAAGACAGCCAAGATCACGTCGACCCTCCTTCCCTCCAGGCCCTGGGTGACCCGCCGGGGAGCTGGAAAAGGAGTTCGGGCGGCCAGAGCCTGGATCTCGAGCGCCAATGCCCGCTCGCCCGAAAGGGCAAGGGCCACCGCACTACCCGGGACCCCTCTAGGCCGCTCAACCAGGAAGGCTGCCGAGGGGTTGGGGACTTCCTCGAGGCCGCGCTCGTCCATCCTCAAGACCCCGAGCTCACCCACCGGGCCGAAGCGGTTCTTCGTGGCTCGCAGCAGTCGGAAGCTCCCCGCCGCCTCGAGGTACAAGGTGGCATCGACGGTATGCTCCAAGACCTTGGGGCCGGCGACAATTCCCTCTTTGGTCACGTGGCCCACCAGGACGGTGGTGAGGTTGAGGGTCTTGGCTAGCTGCGTGAGACGAGCACCCGCGGTCCTCAAGGAGACCAGGCTCCCCGGGGCTCCTCCAGCTGTCAGGGACTGAATCGAGTCGACGAAGAGGACCTCAGGATGGGCCCGTTCCAGAATTCGCAGCACCTCTTCGATCTCGGTAGCCCTCAGCAGATGAAGCCCCTCGGTGATGCCCAAACGCTCAGCCCGGAGGCGGATCTGGCCGGGAGACTCCTCACCTACCACATAGACGATCGAGCGGGGACGGAGGCGCTGGGCAACTTGGAGGAGGAGGGTGCTCTTCCCCACCCCAGGCTCGCCACCCAGGAGGATCACCTCGCCGGGGACAAACCCACCCCCGAGCACCCGATCGACTTCAGCGAAACCGCTGGAAAAGCGAGGCTCTCCCTGAAGCGGAAGGGTGCCGAGCTCGATGAGCTCAGGTTCGGCCTCATCGGCGAGCGGCTTGAGGCTCCCCCAAGTCCCGCAGACCGGACAGCGGCCGAGAGGTTTGATCGAGCGGTAGCCGCACTCCGTGCAGGCGTAACCGGTCAGGGTCATGGGGGGCAGAGCAGCGCGCGGCTCATCGCAACTTGGGCGATCGGGAACGCCCCACCGTGGCGGTCCTGCCCGATCGCCCCCACCGCCATCACACCAGGCTCACTTCCTCGGCCTCGAAGACGACCTGACCTTCTTGGAGACGGACCACGAGCGCTTGACCCTTATGTCGGAGCAGGGCCAGCGAGAGGGGATCCTCGATGCGCTCACGGATCAGGTTGCGAACGATCCGGGTTGAACCGGCCTTGGGCATCAAGGAGACCAGCCAGGGGGCGAGGGCGGGATCGAAGCGAACCTGCCGATCCCGGCTCTTCAGCTCACGAGCGATCTCGTCGAGCATGAGCTGGGCCACCTGGGCCAGCTCAGCTTCCTGAAGGGTCCGGAAGCGGATGACCTCGTCCAAGCGGTCCAAGAACTCCGGCGTGAAGATCGAGCGCAAAGGAGTCTCGGTATCCACCTCCTGGCTGGTGAAGCCGATCGCTGGACCGGTGTTGAAGCCGGTATTCGAAGTCATGATGAGGATGACTCGCCGGAAGTCCACAGTCCGGCCCAGACCATCCGTGAGACGCCCCTCATCGAGAACCTGGAGGAAGGTGTTGTAGATATCCGGGTGCGCCTTCTCGATCTCGTCGAGGAGGACCACTGAGAAGGGCTGGCGGCGAACCGCCTCCGTGAGGCGCCCCCCCTGCTCGTAGCCCACATAGCCGGGCGGAGCTCCGATGAGCTTGCTGATCGAGTGAGGCTCTTGGAACTCGGACATGTCGAAGCGGATAAGCGCCCGCTCCGAGCCAAAGAGAACCTCGGCCAAGGCCTTCGCCAGATGGGTCTTCCCCACCCCAGAAGGCCCAACGAAGAGGAAGCTGGCCGCGACTCGAGTACGCCCTCCCAGACCGACCCGGCTCCGCCGGAGCGCCGCCGCCAGGGCCTCAACAGCCTGGTCCTGACCGATCACCCGCTGCTTGAGCTCTTCTTCCAGCCGGAAGAGCTTGCTGTCATCCTTCTCGTCGACGTAGATGCCTCCCCATGAGTCCACCACGCTCTCGATGTCTTCCCGGCTCACCAAGGGCGTGCCATCTTCGTCCTCAGAGACCGGCAGGCCCAGCGAGGTATTGAGGCGGACACGGCTCGCCGCCTCATCGATGAGATCGATCGCCTTATCGGGGAAGTTCCTTCCGGGAAGGCTGCGAATCCCGATCTTGACCGAAAGGTCCAGGATCTCATCGGGAATGACCACCCCGTGATGGGCCTCGTAGCGGGCCCTAAGCCCCTTGAGAATCTCCAGGGTCTCCTCGGGATTGGGCTCCAAGACGATCACCGGCTGGAAGCGACGCTCCAAAGCAGCATCCTTTTCGATGTAGCGGTGGTACTCACCGGTGGTCGTGGCCCCGATGACCTGGATCTCTCCCCGAGAAAGAGCTGGCTTGAGGATGTTGGCGGCATCCAAGGTTCCCTCAGCTCCCCCAGCCCCGATGAGGGTGTGGAGCTCGTCGATGAAGGCCACCACCTTGGCGTTGCGCAGCTCCTCGATGATCTGGCGGAGCCGCTCTTCAAACTCCCCTCGGTACTTGGTCCCCGCCACCACCCCGGCAAGGTCGACCGCCACGATGCGGGCTCCCCGCAGCACCGGGGGAACCCGACCTTCCACGATGGCCTGGGCTAACCCCTCCACGATCGCGGTCTTGCCGACCCCGGGATCGCCGACCAGAACTGGGTTGTTCTTGGTCCGACGGGCCAAGATCTGGATCACCCGGTTGATCTCCTCAGTGCGCCCGATGACCGGGTCGAGCTTTCCCTCGCGCGCTTCCCGAGTGAGGTCCCGGCCGTACTCGTCGAGGAAGGGAGTGGCTACCGCCTTCTCCTTCTGGCCCTCACCGACCTGAGAGAGGATCCGCCAGCGGATGGTATCCACATCCTTAGCGTAGTGGGCCATGATCCGGTAGGCGATCCCATCACCTTCCCGAATGATGCCCAGGAGGATGTGCTCGGTGCCGATCACCTGGGAGTTCATGTTCCGGGCCTCGGCGCTGGCCAGCTCCATGACCCTCCGAGCCCTCGGGGTAATCGCGGGAGGCTCTCCGCTGCGATTCCCCTCCCCCCGACCGACCAGCTCCTCAACCATCCGCCGCATGGCTTCCAGCGTCGCCCCGTATTCCATGAGGATGCGGGCGGCAGTTCCCCCCTCACGCATGAGCCCGAGCAAGAGGTGCTCAGGGCCAATCATGGAATGTCCAAGGCGGCTTCCCTCTTCCCGGGCGTAGTGGAACACTAGCCTGGCTCGATCATCGTACCTATTCAACTGCTACCCCCTCTGGCATTCCGAAGCGTGAGATCCATCGGCCTATGGCTTCATATTACATCACGGCCAGTGAGAAGAAAGGACACAGACCCTATTTCAGGTTATGATCGCGAAAGCTATGGCGGCTGAGACCCTTGAAGAACTCATCGCCCTTTGCAAGCGTAGAGGGTTTGTCTTTCCAGGCTCCGAGCTCTACGGCGGGCTCCAGGGCACCTATGATTACGGCCCCTTGGGGGTTGAGCTCAAAAACCAGCTGAAACAGGCCTGGTGGCGCGTCAACGTCTACGAGCGGGATGACATCGAAGGGCTCGACAGCAGCATCTTGACCCACCGGCTGGTCCTCTTCCACTCCGGCCACGAAGCGACCTTTGCCGACCCTCTGGTCGATAACCGGATCACCAAGAAGCGCTATCGGCTCGATCATCTGCTCAAAGAACAGAGCTCACGGGTGCTGGAGGCCCTGGCCCAAGCCCTTTCAACCACCCCCAGCCCTTCTGCCCTCGCCGCAGCCTTGCTCAAGGATCCCGAACGGGCGGAGCAGCTCCTCAAGAGCGCCAAAGTGGTCGACCCGCACAACGGGGCTCCTGGCGATTGGACCCCTCCCCGACCTTTCAACATGATGTTCCGCACCCAGGTCGGCCCAGTCGAGGATGAGGCGTCCTACGCCTATCTGCGCCCTGAGACCGCCCAAGGCATCTTCATCAACTTCAAAAACGTCCTCGACACCACCAGCCGCAAGCTCCCCTTCGGCATCGCCCAGATCGGCAAGGCTTTCCGCAACGAGATCACTCCCAGAAACTTCCTGTTTCGCGTCCGCGAGTTTGAGCAGATGGAGATCGAGTACTTCGTGGAGCCTGGGACTGATGAGCACTGGCACCAGCACTGGTTGGAGGCCCGGCTCCGCTGGTGGGAGGCCCAGGGTCTGCCCCGCGAGAAGATCCGGGTCATCGATGTACCTCCTGAGGATCTGGCCCACTACTCTAAGCGGACCTTCGACCTCGCCTATCAATTCCCCACCCTTGGCTTCGAGGAGATCGAGGGGATCGCCAACCGCACCGACTTCGACCTCGGCTCCCATACCCGAGGGCAAAGCGAGCTCTCGATCCAGGCCCGCGTCCTGCCCAACGAGGACAGCACCGCCCGCCTGGCGGTGCAAGATGCCGCAGGGCGCTGGGTGGTCCCTTTCGTGATTGAGCCCTCCGCAGGCGTCGATCGGGGCTTTTTAGCCATCCTCTCTGAGGCCTACCAGCGCGAGCAGCTCGACAACGGGAGCGAACGGATCGTCCTCAAGCTCAAGCCCCATCTGGCTCCCATCAAGGCCGCGGTCGTCCCCCTCGCTCGCAACCGCCCTCCCCTTGTCGAACAGGCCAGAGCGATCTGGCGAGATCTGAAAAGCCTTGGCCTCGGGCGGATCCACTACGAGGATACCGGCAACATCGGCAAGGCTTACCGGCGCCACGACGAAGTCGGTACTCCCTACGTGATCACCGTCGACTACGACACGCTGGGCCAAGGAGAGCGCCCTGAGCTCAAGGGCACCGTGACCGTACGCGATCGCGACAACCTCCGCCAGGAGCGGCTGGCCATCGAGGAGCTCGGCGCCTGGCTGCGCGAGCGGCTGGCGGCGAGATGAGACTCTCATAATCGGGATTCACACCCCCTTCACTCCCTCCTTCTACCTTGGAGAAAGGAGGTCGATATGTCGTCCAGAGTTACTGCGATTGGATTTGTAGCCCTCTCCGTCCTCTCGGGAGGTGTCTTATGGTGGGGGCTGAGCCGGAGCCAGACCCCTCCGCCCCCCACCAACACGACGAGCTCAGCGCCCAGCGATCCAAGCCTCGCTTACAAAGAGCGGGGGCTCCTCCCTTATGAGATCAACACGATCAACGTGGTGCGGGAAGCAAGCCCCGGGGTCGTCTTTGTCTCGGTGAGCAACGGCCAGCTCAACGCCAGCTCTTCGAGCAGCCAGGTACCCCCCGGCTTCGGCTTCCTGGCTCCATTCTTCCAGCAGGAACAGCCCAGCGGGGATACCGGCTCGGGTTTCGTCATCAGCCGGAAAGGCTTTATCGTGACGAACTATCACGTCATCGCTCTGGCCTTGCAGACCCACGGTCAGGTCACCGTTCGCTTCCCCGGCGACCCCCACGATTACCCGGCCAAGATCTGGGGGACCGCCCACGCTCTTGACCTCGCGCTGCTTAAGGTCGATGTCCCCGCCAAGCTCCTCCACCCGCTGATCCTGGGCAACTCCGATAACGTCTTGGTCGGCGAGAAGGCCATCGCGATCGGCAACCCTTTTGGCTTTTCCTCGACCGTCACCCAAGGCATCGTCTCCGCCGTCCGGCAAAATCCTGGTGCGGCGGGCAGCGGTGGCTTCATCCCCAGCGTGATCCAGACCGACGCGGCGATCAACCCCGGCAACTCGGGAGGACCCCTGCTCAACTCCCGCGGCCACGTCATCGGGATCAACACCTCGATCGTGAGCCCCTCAGCCCAGAGCAGCGGGATGGCTCAGTTTGCCGGGATCGGCTTCGCCATCCCGATCAACGTCCTCAAGCAATACCTCCCCGAGCTGGAGGCCGGGAAGACGATCACCTCAAACGATCTGGCCAACATGCAGCCCCACATCGGGGTCGAAGTCATCGACATGAAGGATTATCCCAGCCAGATCCTCCAGCAGTACCACCTCCCCGACTATGGGCTGATGATCCAGAAGGTGCTCCCCAATACCCCGGCCGCCCGAGCTGGTCTGAGGGGACCCACCAAGACCGCCTACATCCAGAATCCCGATGGCAGCTATACCCCTTTGGGCCTCAACGGCGACATCATCTTGAAGGCTAACGGACAGCGCATCAATGGGATCACCGACTTCCGCTCGGTCTTGGATAGCCTCCAGCCCGGGCAGGCGGTTCAACTCGAGATCTGGCGCAACGGCCACACCTTCACCATCGACATTGTGCCCATCAAGGGAAGCTGACGAAGACCCATCGCCTCAGGGCCTCCGCAAGGAGGCCCTTCTTCTTTTAACTCAAAACTTGCACTTATACAGGTCCTCTCAGGTTTATGCGCCGGGAGCACTTGAAAAGAGCCACTGGGTTCCCG
>OGCG01000943.1_pt1 | contig 15872 bp, 25 predicted proteins | sample 1570061 | NCBI WGS metagenome assembly OGCG01 (sample SAMN06268698, study PRJEB24515) | hot springs metagenome | isolation source: Joseph's Coat, Yellowstone National Park, Washington, USA | place: USA:Joseph's Coat, Yellowstone National Park, Washington, USA
ACAACGACGTTTACCTTTCCAAACTCAAACTCGCTGTCACGATAACTTTTGAAGTTCTTTATTTTTAATCTTTTTATCATACGATAAAATAAAAGATCTAGTTTAAAACTCTTACTTTTTGATGACTTCACATTTTGATATCCTTTTGAAAAAGAGGATTTAGGTTCTTGTTTCTTAAATTTTATGAATTCTACAACCGCCTTTCTAGGTCCCTCACCTAACTTTTTAAGTAACACAACAAGTTATATATCGTGACGAAGTTAAGTCAAGCCTGGGTTAAGGTGGAAGAGAGACTCAGACACCTGTATAAGGATAGTGAATCGACGATAAGGAATTACCGGATTGCCGTAAGCAAGTTTCAGGAGTGGACGGGTGACAGGGATTATGAGGGCGTAACCACTAAAGATATCCTTGACTATCTAGTTGAATTAGGAAAGAGGTATAACATAAATACTGTGAAACTACACTATCATGCGTTGAAAACCTTTTTCACCATTCTTGGTAAGGCGGATATAGACTGGAGGCAGGTAAGACTTGGGGATGTACAGCGTGAGTATAGAATTCTTCCTGAGGAGGACATAGTGAAGATAATAGATACTGCGTATAAGATAAACGTTAAATACGGATTAATGTTGCAGACGGGTTATGAGTGTGCCCTCCGTGTAAGCGAATTGTGTGACTTGAAGGTGGAGGACTTTAACTATACGGAGTGTACAATTACAGTAAGGGCGTTGAAGAAGGGTTATGTACAAAGTGTTCCAATAAGTAAGGACTTATGTATCAACCTGAGGGAGTATTTGAATAAGGAGAAACCTAAAAAATATCTCTTCGAGACTAAGTACAAGAATAAATGGAATACGGTGAGGTTTACGGAGATGTTTAATAAGGTGGTTGATGAGGCGGGACCATATGACATACATTACCACGAGTTTGCAAGGCACAGTCGTGCCACAAACTTGTTGAAGGCAGGAGTGGATTTGTACACTGTTAATAGGTTGTTAAGGCATAAGCTTTTGGAGACAACCTCCGTCTACCTCCACTACACTGCAAACGATTTGAGGGAGAAGTTGAAGGTGGGTGGTAATGAGGCCAGAGGTAGTGAAGATAGTAGAAGTTGAAAGGGAATTGAGGAGTAAGAATCCTGACAACCCCTATCTGTGGTCATGGACACCGGATGACGTGGGGTTGGACGCTTTCAAAATACAGAGGTTGTTGAGGGATGGCTTAATAGTAAGGACGATATACGGTAAGTACAGGTTGGCTGATTTTGACACGTACGATAAACAGTTGAAGGAATTACAAAAACCCAGTAATCACACGGGTGAGGAGAACCCGGATGTGAAACGGGTAAGGGAGATGTTAAACTTAGTACTGGGTTACGAGGATGTTAAACGTATCTTGTTGAGGAGTATAAACGCAGTTGGACATCACATTCTGTTCGTAGGCCCTCCTGCGACGGCAAAGTCGTTATTGTTGATGGCTTTGGATGGACTACAAAACGCCTATAAATTCTTCGGTGAGTCAACGACAAAGGCTGGATTGAAGGAGTTGTTAGTGCAGTATGACATTCGTTATCTGATTATTGATGAGATTGAAAAGATGAAGCCGGAGGACTTAACCATACTACTTAACGCGATGGAGTCGCAAAAGATTATTGTTACGCAACATGGTAAGAGAATTGAGAAGGACTTAAAGCTTAACGTTTATGCCGCGGCAAACAGGTTTGATTTAATAGAGAAGAGGTTACCGGAGTTAAAGAGTAGGTTTATGGTGTTTAAATTCAAGGAGTACACGACGGAGGAATTAAGGAGGGTTTACATACACTTACTGAAGATGCAGGAGGGATTTAATGATGATCTAGCATCATTTACTGCGGACGAGTTAATTAAACATGGGTTTAGGGATCCAAGGGACGCAAGAAAGATAGCAAAAATAGCAAAAACGAAGGAGGAGATACATGACGTGATAGTGACGTACAAGAAGTATAATGGTACCCTTTAGATTACCCTCATCTTTTTCTCATTCTTCTTAGTAGGAGGCATGGGTTGTACCTCATTCTGCACGTTGTTTGCGTTCCTTACCTCCAGTGTCTCCTTCTGTGCCACTGGTTGTGTGTTAGTCTCAGAAACGGCGTTTGCTATTCCCTGTAACCTACTACCAAAATTGTTTGTTACGTTACTGAGGACAGGCTTGCTTAACATTTGCCTGAGTGGACCAGTCTGTGTACCGTTCCTTATCGCCGTCATTATAGGCCCGTTCAAAAGGGGTTGTTGTGTTAGACTATTCAACCTGTTTAAGACTGGTCTCTTACCCTGTGCGACGTTCGGCATAAGGTCGAACGCCAACTTCCTCAACCTTTGAATATAATCTTCAACAGCACTCATGAGTAAAGTTAAAAAAGGTAGGTAATAAACCTATTGATTCGTTTGGGGGTTGGGGCGATTTAGGACTTCCTCATAGTCCTCAAACGTATCCTAACCAACCAAGGGGTTTCTCGAATTCAGAAATTTCTGAAAGCTTATAGGTTTTATGTCCTGTTTTTGATAGATAGATTACTTGTGCGTAGAGATCATCGAACACTTTACCCGCCATCTTTACAACCTCGTTTAGATGAGTAGTAAGGATTACTTGAACGCCTTCTTTCCGCTTTATATCATTGAGTACCTCCATCACAAGATTTGGGTGAAGGGAACTTTCAATTTCATCAATTAAGATGATGTTGGATGACATTAACGCAAGTCTTATTAATTCCCTCTTTAGAAGTCCTCTACCCATAACATAAACCGGTAAATTATCATAGTGTAATGTGAAACGACCGTATTCATCCGCTAGTAATTCAAAACCGGTTTCTCCTCCTATTCTTCTTACCATAATATTATAAATCTTTTCTAGGTTACCTGATGAATCGAAGGAGGTGGAAAGATAGATAGGGGAGTACTTGCTGTTAACCGTTTTTATGACTGCCAAAGTTAATGGTGTCCATATCTTCAACCTAATTTCACCCACCTTCTCATTATTTACTTCAATACGAATAGTGTGCGTATCTACCTTCTTAAGTCGTGTTGTTACATCATCAAGCCTGATTTCGGAGCTGGATAATGTATGAATTGCTGAAATGGTATCTCCCCTACTAGCCATCATGTAAAGGAGAAGATTTCTTATATCGTTGTCGTTTAAATCCGATTGGAATAGAGTTGGCAGAAAGATTGATTCGAGAAAGGAGGTTTTACCAACACCGTTCTCTCCAACGACAATATTAACTCTCTTGAGTCTAGTCGAAATCCTAAGTCCCCTAAAACCCTCTACAGTTACCTGACTTATGTTCATACGTTATATCTTTTTTAGAAGTTTTAAAATGTTTGGATATTTAGGGTTTCTTCAAAGATGGTAACTAGTTTCGCCCCTTCTGAACCCCCGAAAAAGTTAAAAAATTCTCCTTTCTTCTCTAACTATTGGTATTTCATACTTGTACGGTGGTGCTAGATTTTCACCCAAGAATCTTACTGTATTTAGTATATTTTGGTAATCGAGTTCAGCCATTAACTCGTTGTATCTACTGGATCCATGATATGCTTGGTATAATGATGAAGGTGCCTCATAGATCAAACTGGACACACGTTCGACTAAGAATCTATGAAACAGCAGTATCTTATTCAGATCTTCGATGAAGTCTTTCAGATCTGCCTTCGGTAAAGCATTGTACCACTTTATTGATAGTAAAGAATTAAGAAGGTATAATGCTAGACCAGTAACCTTATAGAACCCATCGCCTTCATCAGTTACGAGTCTCAAGGCTAGCAATGGTATCACATCCCTCTTAGGTAGCTTAAACCTGAGGGTTGAAATCAGATGGATACATTTATCTAGTCGTTGGACAGATTCTTGTGGAACGATTAAACTTAATCTACGAGACAGTGACGCTATAACCATCGCCGTAATGCCTAGCTCCACAGTTTTATAGTATTCATTACCGATAAGATTTGTATCAAGATATCTCTTTATAATATCCTCAAATTTGTTTAACGCATTAGAAGATATATCAAGGAAGACGTTGTTTACAAACCCATTCTTGAAAGCGTTTATCACAACCTTCTCATCTTTTGTTGGTTTACTTGAAAAGAGAACGTTGAGAAAGTCCATTGCTTCTTTAGAAACGATATAAGGGGTAGGACTTTCCATGGCCACCACCCGAAAACTATACGTAACCCTTTATCCCTCTATCATTCTTCATATCTTTCCCCGTTTTGATATTCGTATATTTCATTTCTTAAGGTTATCAAGTTAAAGTTTATTTACGCTACATCCAAACTTATTCTATGGAAATAGGCATTTATTACGATTACAATCTTAAAGATATTGGTATGGAATTTCTTAAGAAAGCTGATAATAAAATACAAAACGTTCTCGAGGAGGTGAAGTCGAGTACTAGAATACTAGGTTATCACGAGATTGGAAACTGGTTAGAAGAACACGGTAGGAAGGACTTGCTTTTCTTCTTTCAGGACGTGATACCATACAGTGCGTTTAACACCGAGTTTGAAAACCTTTTCTCCAAAGATAATAGGTTACAAGGTTTCCTCAAAAGAGGAGGGACCGTGGTTTGGTTAGGAGATGTTCCCTTCTTCCACAGAATAAGGTGCGAAAGAATGAGAGTAAACGAGAATTTTGTGAGGGACACGATTGGGGCTTTAAAATCTAATTTTATGAAGGAAAAACTGAGTCTTATGAGGATAACGGAAGAAGAGGTTTGCTTTAGGGACATAATTTCAACTGCCTACACACCTATCAATCTCTTCTTCAATCCAATAATACCATTTCCTGTTCTCTTTAACATTCCTATTCCAACCAAATATCTAGGATTTTTGGACATTACACAAGTTTGTTATGCTGATAACTTATTGAACGCTAGTGAGACTTTATTTGGGAAGCTAATGGAATTATCTTTATTTGGGCAGTTGAAGGGTATGTTTGAAAAATCTCATAGGCCTCATAAAATTACACGTAACATGATTCCATTAAATCGTATAACGATTAACGAACAATTCTGTGAAGGTGATTATACAGGGTCTTGGATGGCTGAAGTAGAGGAAGGTTACTTTGTCAGATTATTGGATTATAGTTCTGAAATAACTGAAGAAAACATTAAGGACTCTATAAAATTGGGGATAAAACTTGTAGAACTCCAGTAATCCAGGTAAATCTATGCCTCATTCACAATTAGTTTACCCATTACAACAAAGGTTACATGCCTTTTCCTTTTCTAGCATTCTTAGATACTCCTTCAAAATTTCCTCTATGAAGTTTATAGCTTCAAGTTTATCTATTTCATAAAATAAGTCGAGAAGTTTTACTTTGTTTTCATAATTCATATCTTTTACAACATCCCAGATCCATTGGTAGATAGCACCCCTGGTTATTCCTATCCTGTTTGCAATCTCCAACTTAGAAAGACCCTTCTTACTTAATAAGTCAATGATCCTTATAGCGTCCGCCTTGGTAATTATTCCGGCATAATAGAAACCAAAACTCATGTATAGCTTTACTATACACAGAATAAAAGCTTTACTAATAAGCTTTATCACAAAGATGATCCCCGAAAAAGGGTTTAGATCCACCTATTCACCACGTCACCTAGGGACTTCTTAAGTACCTCAACGTCCTGGGTTACTAGTACCTTCTCCACATCGTTCTTTAGTCCATCAAGACCTGTCATAATCTCCAACTTCTCTACCTGTGTCAACACCTTCCTCCTAAATAAGTCCATATTTTTGATGTTTACATTCATCTTGATGGTACTTATGAGGAAGGTTTCAATCTCATGCTTCAACGTATCCCTAACGTACTTTTCCGTCGGAGATCCTGGTACGATCTCATAGACAACCTTATTCAAGTAAACCCTTGGCCTGTTGATGTACATTCTATCATATACCGTATCCTTCTTCTTATCCCTCACCCTATCAATCGTATCAATCAATTCTCTAAAGTCCTTACTCTCATAATACTGTTTTAGCCTTTCATTCAACTCGTCCACGGACCTGTTTGCCTGATCTAACATACGACTGTAGCTCTCCTGCAAAGCCTCGGGTAAAAGAAAGATAGTGACTATTCTTGCAGGTAGAGCCAACGCATTCTTAGCAAGCCACCTTTTCACTTCGGACTTCAGGTTACCGTAATCCAGTAGTGTCCTCTTATCCATTAATATTAAGTCCACCCTATAACCATTCCTATTCCTACTTATTATCATCAAGTCGTTATACGTCAGTTTTGGCGAGTACTTGCTCGTTATCTCCTTCAACTTATCCCACACTTGATTCAGTTTTTGGTCGTCCAATCCTTGCATGTAAAACCTCAGTAACGGCGGGCTAGAAAAAACAACATAGGTTTGTAAATACTGGATGTTAAACCCTCTTTTTTCCATCTTTTTTCCCCGAAAAATTAGATTCTTCTAACTACTAAACTTTCCGTCCATTCAAACTGCAAACTTCTCCTCTTCTCTGTCCTCAACGTCAGCCGTCCATCCATCACCAATCATCTCAACCTTCTTAACCCTTCCTCCATTCTTCATCGTTGCCGCAAGTAATACGGCAAACTTAATGGTGTTTACTGGTAATTCTCCCAGACCATAGGTGTCACCGATTAAATTACCATTTTTGTCAAGTGTGAACCATCTACCCTTTACATTGAAGGTGATCAATCCGTCATTGACAGTTGTAACCTTACCGTAGTAGTCGCTAACCTTATGTTCAGCAGATACCTTCACCCCCATCTTGTTCAACGCCTGTAGTACTGCCTGCTTGTCAGAGATTTTCAAACTTAGGTTTAACGTTATTATGTGGGACATGTTTTCACCCCGAAAAAGTTTAGAACCACCTTGTATTCACACCACTTAACAGCTCCTTCTCCTTCTTCTCGTATTCACTCATAAACCTTGACCTCTCGGAAACGTTGACAGTCTTACCGACTTCATCTATCTCCTGTAACATTATCTCAGTCGTAAGCTTACCCTTACTTAGGAAAGCCTTTAGTTTTGAATTGTGTACCACCTTTTCAACCTCGTTAGGCTTCAAGTAATATGCATACGCCCTCTCAGCAATTCTATCCATGTCGAGATTGTCAACGTGTTTAATTGGATTGTACTTGTAGATGTGTACACCGAATATCTCCTTCAAGTCCTCCTTATTTGGGTAGGATACGGGTAGTATGTCATCAAACCTTCCTGGCCTCGTGAACGCCTCGTCCAACTCCTGTAACATGTTGGTTGCCCCTATCACAATAGCCTTCCTATTTGCGTCTCCAAGCCATTCAAGAAACATGTTCTTCACCCTCCTACTAACCTCATGTTCCTCTGACGTCCTTTTTGATGCTAATGCATCAAGTTCATCTATGAACAGGACAGCCCTCGTAATATCCGCATACTTTGTCAGCATCCTTAGTTTCTGTTCCGACTCACCCACCCACTTACTGAAGATGTCTGCGGCGTTAATCTGCAACATTAGTAAGTTTAGTTCGCCTGCCAACGCCTTGACAAACCAAGTCTTACCAGTACCTGGTGGTCCGTGTAGTATCATACCCCTAGGTAGCCTGACACCATACTCCATTGCCTCCTCTGGATGGTTAAGTATACTCTTCCACTTGTTGTTAACGTATTCCTTCAGTAATCTCTGCCCTCCAACATAGTTGAAGTTGATGTCGCTTTTTATTAGGGTAATACCAGCCTTATGGAATATCTCCTTCTTAAAGTCGTTAATCCTGTCGCTGTCAAAAGTTACCTTATTCTTACCAATAACCAAGGAATTCCTTAGGACACCCTGTGCAGTCCACAGGTTAAGACCCTTTATCACATCACTACTTGGTAAGATAACCTCACTCTTGTATGCATACTCGTAAACCTGTTTTGCCTGTTGTAACAACTGATCATACTCCTCATCCGTGGGGTTTACCTCAACACTAGCTAGGTCGATAATATTCCAGAAGTAGTTAACGCTAAATAAGAGTATCGGGTGTCTCTGTCTCATCCTGTCATCGTACATGTCGATGTTTGAGTGTAGAGAAAAGATAATAGGTTCTAGCCTGTCCGCAAGTGACTTATTCACCACCCACTTTACAACAACGGTACACCTACTTGATAGGTTGTAAAGGAAGTCTGCATGCGTGTCGCTATTAAGTGTCTGTCTACTTACAGTACCCTCACTAAAAATGGTAAAGCTGTGATTATCCAGATCACCCTGCTGTAAGTCCACAAAACACAGCTCCTCCCTTGACACCCTTGCGATGTTAATTAACTCGTAAAGCCTATAGATATCATCCGTTACAACTACACCGACATTACTAATCTTATTTTTTACATATTCGGTTATCTTATTGTACCAGTGCATTTTGATCCCCGAAAAAAGCTAGCCACATGGGCTTATTGCCTTTTCATCTAATCCTAACATTTTTGCCAATTTCTTTGCGTCAAGGTTTGTATTCACAATGGCATAATTCTTGTAAACTATGGCATCGCACTCGTCACTCCTCACTCCTAAGCATATTTTCACTGTGTTCACCCTCATAATACTCCGGTTTATTCTTCCTCTCAACCACTTCAAAACCAGTTATCTTCCTTAGGCTATTCTTAAGTCTTTCGTCGGCAAGATCGCATTGTTTCCCTTGGTAACCTATGTAGTCCACCTTTGTCTCTCCTCCTTTAACGGTTATCCTTATTATTTTTACCAAGATATCACCCCGAAAAATCACAACCACTTAAGCCTGTAAGTCCTCCAACTGTTCGTCTCTGCGTCAAACCTTTCCACGACGGTAAAGTCCTGTAAAACACCAATCTCCCTTAAACTATTTAGGATTTCCTCCACCTCATCTAGTGAACCATTCAACCTATACCTCTCCTTATACAGCATGAGTATTAACCTTCCGTCATCGGAGATGGCTTTGAATAGGTTTGGTTTTTCGCGTAATAGAATGTCCCTTATCTCGCTCATTTATACACCCACACGCTATAGGTTTTGTTGATCTTCCTTATTATTCCTTTTCCACCTTCAACGTTGTTAATTATACCAAACATTCCAAGACCAGAGTACATGATGTAGTACCTCTTCTCTCCCTTTATTATCTCCTGTACGACGTAGTTAGGGAGGAGTTCTTCCGTGGGTTTTGGTACTATAGCGTAAAATGTAAAAACCTTGTTCTTGAAAACCTTCTTGTATAACATGGCAATTAACGCCTTTTTAGACCCAAACACCTCATACGATGCCGTAGATAGAAAACGTATAAGCCCATCTATGTCGTAGTTAGTATTCGGGATTTCTATCTTTCCACCAGCTATTAATTCAGGTTTAAACACCAAATTCCTCATAGTAGCCTTCACCACACCCTTATGACTTATACTCAATGTTACCAGTTTCTTTTCATCCACCAGTACTATTCCTTCTATGCCAACACTTAACATCATCTTTTGGTTTGGTATACCTTTCTCATTAAAGGTAGGATATAACATGGTTAATCCCCGAAAAATGGTGTTACGAGTACCTTCCTGCCAGATCCCTAGGAAGGAGGAAGTACTTGCCGCCACTTGCGTCAACCTTGGCAAGAGCATGGTCGATTATCTCCTTCGTCTCCAAGTCCCATGGAGGATCCAAAAACGGATCCCCCACGAAAACCCATTCGTAATGTTCGCAGTCGTGCACACTAAGGAGGGAGTGTGCACCGCTCCAATTGTAAAACTCCCTAGACAGCTCCTCGTTACATATTCTGCAGTATAAGCTTATCTCTTGTCCGTTTTCACCGGTGTACAACCCTCTTTCCACACCCATCTTTATCCCCGAAAAATCACGTGATAACGTAGATCACCCTTCCGGTAATTGGTATGACGGCATTTCCCTCCTCAACCTTCACGCTCTCCAATCCCCTCCACAGTAGGCCGTTCGTTACATATACCTTCTGTTGTTTTAAGTCGATTGCCTTACACTCTGGGTCGATAATACACTTCTCGATCAATCTCGTCGTACTGTTGTCACTTGGTAAGATGGAAAGAAAGTTGTTGTAATGTTTCACTCCAAAAACCTCATGTAGTATCATTCGTATCAACTGAGATTTGTTTATCCCGAGTTTGCTTGCAAGTAGTTCAATCTTCTCAAAAGTTTCTTTATCAACATTTATGTTCACATTCATTCTACCACCTCATCTTCCTCCTTTCCAGTACCTTCTTGAATTCCTCCTCAAACTTTTTGTCGTAGAAGGTTAGCTTATCGCCGTTGTACTCCATTAGAAGCCTTCCGTTGTCATAAACCTCCATCCTTTGGTAAAACACTTCATTCGTGTCTAAGTAGGAATAGTAGGGTTTTCTCTTTCTTCGTAATGATGGGTTTAAATAGCTTTCAACAATCTCCTCAACTCCTACTTGAAAGGATAGACCAGGCTTGTGTTTCTTCTCCTTTATCACTAACAACATATTCATCCCCGATAAAAAAGTCTACCTTCACCCTCTTCAATCCTCTTGTTTTATCTGTTTCTGGTAGAAGACAACCATGTTCTTCAGATCGTCCTCATCTAATCCCAGTCTTTCTAAAGTTTTCTTCGCCGTATAATTTGCCTTTTTCGTCTTCTTGTCGGTGTCAACAAAATCGTCGAATAGCGGGAAGTCAATAAAGTCCTTGTGAGTCCTTAGGATGTTGTATTCCTTCTCTCCTAACACGTGAATTAACGCTGTCTTGTAGTCCACGTTATGCCTTATCGAATATGAGATTGAAAGGTAGACAGTCAAGAAAACTGTTATCATCTTTCTCACCGCAGTCATACTAACCTTCGCCTTATTCCAATCAGGATGCCTCCTTGTGATCTCCTCCTTGAACTTAAGGTAAAGTTGGTAGTATACTCCCCTTGCCTTCATTAATCCAGTTGCTAGCTTATACGTGAGGAGTGCCTTTGCCTGCCTGTGATACTTTACAGGATCTCCCCTATTCACAGCCCTCCACTTTAACGGGTTACCACAATATGGGCAATTACCATTCAACGGCTTATCAGGCACAGGTTTTCTATCCTTATAAGCCTGTGAACCGTAAGCTAAGTAGTTGTCATTCTCACAATAACCAGCAATCCCTATCCCTGCATATGATTTTAGTTTCGCCAATTTCCAGTTAAACTTTTCCGGTGGTAAGATACTAAGCAACTCAGCCGCAATAGTTGGTCCTACACCATTAACGAAGACAAAAAAGTTCTGCCACTCCGTATACTCAATAATATTCTTAGAGATTGCCGCCTCTAACAACTTTAGTATCTCCTTATCAATCTTTTCGAAAACCTCGACCAACATTTCGTCTGGTTCTTCTTGATATATCACAACCTTCTGTTTGCAGATTGGGCATACCTCACGTTTTTCACCCTCCTTCAGGAAGATTTTGTGTTTATTCTCACAAAGGCTATAATACCTGGTAAACTTCCATTTGCCACCCTCACGTTTTGCACCTATCATGTTACCATAGATAAGTCTAGCCTTTTGAATAGTCTCTCTTCCGTTGACGTATAGTTGTAGCCTATCCTCATTCACTTTTATCCCCGAGAGGGCACAGGTTGAGTATTTCAAGGGTGTGTATACACTGAGGCAGTATCTTGTTTGAACGTTACAGAGGTCTACTTGCTTTGCACGATCTTTTCTGACTATTTCATCACGATATCTGCTTTACAGGAGATATAATGTGTATTACAATAAGGGATCTGTTACGCATGGGTTCTGTTGTACATTACGTGGTTGTTAATGCTATACAAGGGTCCTTCTGTATATTACATCTTTAAATCTGTTGTGCAAGAATTATTATGTGTATTACATCTAAGCTAATGCTATACAAAATGTAGATTGTGCATTACACTTTTCCTAATGTTATGCAGAAATTTTTATGTGTATTACACTAATCCCTCTGCTATGCAAGAATTTTCATGTTTATTACACTTTTCCAATTGCTATACAGCAAGGACCATGTGTATTACATGCGACTATCTGTTAGGCAGATAAAATACTGTGTATTACAAAAACACTCCTGCTAACGGCAAATGATATTTAGGTGTATTACATTTGCTCTACTACTTTTGAATGGGTCATCCTGTGTATTACACCACCTATACTTCTCTGTGCCCCCGAAAAATTACGCAAATAACATGGCAAGAGGACCGTATTTACCTCTGTAATAGTTAGCCCTATTTATCCAGTCGTACATGAATTCCCCCTCATCGTTGTCAACCTTTATCCTCACCCTTTCGCCCTCCCTCTGCACAACAACCCTAGCTTTATCCCTAACCATTTGCTGTAGTAAGTTCTTTATCATCTGTATTAGCCTATCTTCTTGCTTTGCGTAGTTGATGTAAACGTCGGTCTTGTATACTGGTATCTCACCGTAATCATGCGACTCAGCAACTTCCTTTTCTGTGAATTCACACTCCTCGTGACGTTCCCATCCTTCGTCCGTCGGTGTTTGATATTTCCTGCATCTATATTTTCTTTGTAGAACGATCTCCTTCGTCAACTTCGTCCCATCCTCCAGCAAGTAATATGTCTCCTCCGTAACATATTGTAGATCGTGTTGTGGGTCGTATTGCTTAGTTTCATTCGTTACCTTCCTTGCTAGCTTTCCCAGTTTCGTTAGGTAGACATCAAAACTGTCGATATACCGTATTGTCTTGCCCAATTCCTCAACCTTCTCTACTAATTCCTCAACCCTGCCCATAACCTCATTATCAATAAAATCAACAGGAATGTAGTAATTGTATACGCTAGCGTATTCCAACTCCGCCTTAGGCGCAGGCGTATTCAATCTCTCTAGGGGACTAAGTCGGTTGTGATTCAACAAGTACGGTATACCGTCAATCGATATGATGTCGACCTCCTCATTATATGTCTCCGTAACCTCCTCCATTTCCTCATATCTGCGTGTAGTCACAGTCCTGATATAGTGGTCGCCGTATCTGCCGTAAGATATTTCACTCCTCTCTCCCATTAATAACCCCCGGTCATCAGTTTTACATTGGCCTCCACGCTATTTCAGGATTCCTCAAGACCACTCTCTGCAATTCCTCAAAACTTTGTACACCATACCTATCGAGAGGTATATACATCACATCCACCATCTCCAGATTCCTCTCGTAGTAGACGACGACCAAGCCATCTTCTGGTCCTCTCTGAAAGAAGAGGCTTTCATCACCGTTGATTACCCTAAAACCGTATTCATATACCTCGACTTGCATCTCCATCCCCGAAAAAATCACGTAAATATTCTCCATGCCATGCCAGGATTCCTCAACAATACCCTCTGTAATTGCTTAAAGCTCTTTACGCCGTATTTGCGGAGGGGTACATGGATTGCGGCAATCAGCTCCGAATTCCTTTCGTAGTAGACGACTATGTATTCCACACCAGGTCCTCTCTGAAAGAAGAGACTTTCCTTTCCGTTGATAATCCTAAAACCGTAGTCAAATAACTCTATCTCCATTTCTATCCCCGAAAAAGTTATAACCACCTCTTCTCCACCTTCTTCTCATCAGGTAAGTTCGATGGGTCTATCCTTACCTCGTCCTTATTTGTGTATATCTTAATGCCGTTATACTCGACCAAATCGTAAAACTTACCATCCACCCTCACGTTTTTACTTGGAATCTCCACTAACTTACCATCAATCATCGTGTAGTAGCTTGTCTTTATCTCCCTGTTACTGGATGACTTATAGTCAGTCACGACCTTCAGTAACCTATCGCCAATCATCAACCCTTGTAATTGATTGTAATCCATCAACGCCTTCCTGTGCCTATTCTTACTTGAGTCGTTATTCAACCATTCAACACCAGAGAAAGTCCATAACGCCTTCTGTACCCTCTCCTTCAAGTCAACAATGAACACCAACTTCTTCTTATGTTGTCCATATGAACCCCATGTGTCTTCTTCGTACACTATCATGGTTTCGTCACTCATTGTTATCACCATTCCTTAACTCTGTTAAATCGCCTAATATCGTTTCACAAATTTCGTTGTCTACATTTTTAACGTCCTCGAAAGACTCCCACCATCCTTTTAGTTGGCACGCTCCCCTGCTGTAAATTAAACGTATATTGGGTCCTCCGATAACTATACCGATGTCGAAACCGCTCGGTTCATTGGTTGATAAATCGATGTAAAGTTGTGCGTCGATAGCGTTATCTATAACATCCTGTAAGTTGTCCTCAAGCTGTTGTGCTATACCGTCCATGTGTTTTTCTAGTTCTGTGCGTATATCTGCCATGTTCATCACCTTGTATAGCATTCTGTCATCCTCACTCAATGTTAACACCCAGTTTCACGTCGTTAAATCCTTCTATTGATAGTATTTCGTATCTTCCATCATCTTTCTTTATATATTTGATTATTAGCTTCTTCATGTCCACATCGTCGATATCATATGTGTACTCATCTGTGTGAATACCATTGCTGATTGTACCATTACTACCATCATAGTATCCTATTAATCCGTAAAATTCGTCTTCAGTAATCAACAATCCGTCAAAATCAATCTTGAATTCTTTAATGGTATCTTCTAAGAAAAGTTGGAAGAGTTCATCTATTAATTTATTCACATTTTGCATTTCCATCCCCCGAAAAATTACAGCCACCTCTTCTCCAATCTTGCCTCCTCGCAAACATAATTATATCTATCCATCTCCTCCTTACTTAGTAGGATACTGTAGTCAGCGTCCTCGTGATAGTAGCCGGGGTTAAATCTACAGTAACACAACTGCCACCAGCTCTTCTGTATCCTCTCCAAGAAAGCTATAAATCTGTCGTGCATAACACCCCAAGGTATTCGTATATCCACGAAATACTTATTCGTTTTACCTTCATTCTCAATAACCAATAACTTACTGAATTTGAAGTCCTCACCGTATTTCGTCTTCTGAAAAGCCTCCTTTATCTCATCCGATAACTTGATAGTACCTCCACGTGGAAGAATTCGGCTAGCTAGGGTGTAAGCCACCATGTCAAGGAAGTCAGTGTCACACGACTGCGTCATAAAGTCTCCTTGTAATGATGATCTTTCTACCTCTGAGTAAAGATTCCAATCAACGTCGGTGATCACTACCTTTATTGTATCTTCAACCATTACAAACCCCCCGGAAAAAAATGTTTAATCATCTCCACATTATACTACTGGCCTCAACTTCCACAACCTCATTCGGAGTAGTCTCAGCCTCAGTCTCAGTAACCTCATTCTTAGTCTTATCGTTCTCAATATTCCCATGGGTCTTCCCCGAAAAATGTTTATCCTAACAGGTTGTTCCAATAGTTGTACAATTTGGTCAATTTGGAGGAATAAACAACTTATCTCATTCTTCGTAAATTATCAACGATTTGAAGAAAGTACTATACGATATGGCTGGAATATACGATTGTAATCATTCTTTATCGCTTCGATCTTTTCAGAAAGCGTTTCGTCGTTTTCCTTGTAGTACTTATTGATCATCTTTGTCACATCTATAAAGTCATATCCACTAAACAACTTCTGTTCTTCAAACGTTAGTTCTAGTTCCTTTACCTTTTCGTATTCATCCTCAACTTCATCATCCGCATCCTTCACAGTCAGAATCAGACGATCCTCCTCATCAAAATCCAGCTCAAGTGTTATCACTCCTTCGTACTTATTGTGATTCTTGTCTTTCTCGATTAATAGCTCCTGTACTAATTTCTGTAAGCCCGTGTTGTTTGCAATAGCTTCGATATCTGCAATCTCCATGAAAGTTTCATTAGTCTTCGAGAAATGAATAACCATAACAACGTATTTAAGGTTGTCATAGTAGTCCCTATAATAATAATGTTTTCGTAAGTAAGCTTCTAACAGAAACTCTCTGTCACCTATGAATGGATA
>OGCG01000944.1_pt1 | contig 15871 bp, 16 predicted proteins | sample 1570061 | NCBI WGS metagenome assembly OGCG01 (sample SAMN06268698, study PRJEB24515) | hot springs metagenome | isolation source: Joseph's Coat, Yellowstone National Park, Washington, USA | place: USA:Joseph's Coat, Yellowstone National Park, Washington, USA
TATCGGTCGCTCTACCCCGCCACCAAGCTCCGGCCAGGCTGTGCTGAGACACACTTCGGGAGGAACCAGCTATCACCAGGCTAGATTGGCCTTTTGCCCCTTGACCCAGGTCAGAGGAACAACTTGCAAGTTAGAACCCCTTCGGACCTCCACCGAGCGTTAGCCCGGCTTCGTCCTGCCCAGGTCAAGCTCGTCTGGTTTCGGGTCTCATGAAAGTGACTGCGGGCCCTTTCAGACCCCGCCCCTCGCGCTTGCGCGCTGCGGGCACGTTGGTTTCCCTTCGCCTACGGGGTTTAAACCCCCTTAAGCTCGCCACTTCCATGAACTCCCTGGCTCGTGCTCCTAGACGAACGATGGAACCCTGGTATCATCCTTCCCTCGTACAACCACGTCGCCATGGCTTCCTTCGGGAAGGCCTACCTTTCAGGCCCCATCGCATATAACCGCCTAATTTCAGGCTCTTTTCACCCCCCTCCCGGGGTACTTTTCAGCGTTCCTTCACAGTACTGCTTCGCTATCGGTCTTGGGTTGTATTTAGTTTTGGAAGTCGCTTCCTCCCATCTTCCCACGACAAAACTGAGCCGTGGTACTCTTGGGACAGCCACGCCCACCAGCACTTCGCCTACGGGACCATCGCCCTCTTTGGTGAGTCCTTCCAGACCGCTTCGGCTCCTGCCAGCCGGGCGTTGCACAGCTGCCCCTCCCTACATCTCCCATGGCTTTCGCCATCGGATTCGGTTTGAACTTTCTCCCTTTGGGTCGCCCCTACTCAGGAGATCCCTGATGGTTTCTCCTCCTTCCCCTATTGAGATGTTTCCGTTCGGGGAGTTCCCTTCCCTTGATAGGGATGCACGGAGTTTTTTGCTCCGTACGGGAAGTCCCATTGGGGCATCCCCAGATCAACGGTTGCATGCACCTACCTGGGGCATATCGTCGTTTGCCACGCCCTTCTTCAGCACCCAAGCCAAGCCATCCATTAGACGGTGTAGCAGTAGAAAGCCCTACTATTGCGCTCTCATTGAAGCTACGTCAGTTTGGCGTATCAAACCGTTACGGCGCTCAACGCGGAAAGCCTAGCTCTCCGCTCCCGCTATCAGTTCGAAGCGTTTGGCCTCGAACGTCACCAAAAGGAGGGTATCCTTTGCACTCCCTATATTTCGGAGGTGATCCGGCCGCAGGTTCCCCTACGGCCACCTTGTTACGACTTCTCCCACCTCGTCGACCTCAGATTCGACACCACCCGAAGGTGATGCCTCATCTGAAGCCAACTCGGTTGGAGCGACGGGCGGTGTGTGCAAGGAGCAGGGACGTATTCACCGCGCGGTGTTGACACGCGATTACTAGGGATTCCAGGTTCACGAGGGCGGGTTGCAGCCCTCGATCCCAACTGAGGCAGGCTTTGAGGATTGCTTTCCCCTTACGGGGTCAGATCCCATTGTACCTGCCATTGCAGCTCGCGTGCAGCCCAGAGGTTTCGGGGCATGCTGACCTGCCGTTGCCTCCTCCTTCCTCCACCTTAATCGGTGGCGGTCTCTTTAGTGTGCCCCCTGAAGGGTTGCAACTAAAGACGGAGGTCTCGCTCGTTCCCGGACTTGACCGGACGTTTCACAACACGAGCTGGCGACGGCCATGCGCCTCCTCTCAGCGCGTCTGGCAAAGTCGTTAGCTTGGCCTTCATACTGCTGTCTCCCCTGGTGAGTTTTCCGGCGTTGACTCCAATTGAGCCGCAAGCTTCACCCCTTGTGGTGCTCCCCCGCCAATTCCTTTAAGTTTCAACCTTGCGGTCGTACTCCCCAGGCGGCGGGCTTAATGGCTTCCCTGCGTTACCGGAGCGGCACTAAGCCGCTCCGACAACTAGCCCGCATGGTTTACGGCTGGGACTACCCGGGTATCTAATCCGGTTTGCTGCCCCAGCTTTCGTCCCTCACCGTCGGACGTGTTCTAGCCGAGCGCTTTCGCCACTGGTCGTCACTCCGGGATTATAGGATTTCGCCCCTACCCCGGAGGTACCCTCGGCCTCTCCCACTCCCTAGCCCAGCAGTATTTACAGCACTCCGACGCTTGAGACGACGGATTTCACCATAAACTTGCTGAGCCGGCTACGGACGCTTTAGGCCCAATAACCGTCCTGACCACTCGTGGAGCTGGTATTACCGCGGCGGCTGACACCAGTCTTGCCCCCCACTTATTCGCCCAGCTTCTTACACTGAGCAAAAGCGGGCCTCAGCGGCCCGCACTCGGGATGGCCCCGTCACGGTTTCCCGCATTGCGAAGGTTTCGCGCTTGGTGCGCTCCGTAGAGCCTGGGCCCTTGTCTCAGTGCCCATCTCCGGGCTCCCGCTCTCACGGCCCGTACCCGTTATAGGTTTGGTGGGCCATTACCCCACCAACTGCCTGATGGGACGCAGTCCCATCCTCGCGCGGATGAGGCCCATTTGCCCCATCCCTTTGGGCGAAAGGTCCTTCCAGATCCAATCGCCTATTGGGGATTATCCTCAGTTTCCCGAGGTTATACCCATCGCGAGGGCAGGTTAACCACGCGTTACTGAGCCGTACGCCACGCGCGCAAGGGCGCGCGTCGACTTCCATGGCTTAGTCTTATCCCGATAGCAGTCAGGTCCGGCAGGATCAACCGGAGTCGACCGTTGAAACTTTAGGGATTTGTGCGGATACCCTCCTCCGATCTGAGCATCAGCTCAGGTCGCCATCACCTAATCATATTCTCCATCGCTGGAGGCGACAACTTCATCCCCGGCCATTCTCGGCCTTTGGTCGTGCCGCACCGCCGCACGGTGGAGGCAATTAATTTGCCGCCGCCCTGCATTTAAGCGCTTCGCTGAACTCAGCCCATCACCACCCGAGCGAACTGCTCGAGGTCTCTTGGACAACCCTTGACTTAAACCCAGCCCAGAGTCGCCAACCGAAAAATCGGATTTGTTTCCGCCCACAAAAACCGCAACTGTCTACCGCTTGATCGCAAAGGCCTTATAAAAAGGGGCATGCAGAACTTGCCTTGCCCTCAGTCAAGCTCCAGAACATCTGGAAAAGCTTCGGCAAAACGCAGGTACTAAAGGGCATAAACCTCGAAGTAAATGATGGTGAGTTCATGGTTCTTCTTGGGCCATCTGGATCTGGAAAGACCACAGCTCTCAGGACCGTGGCTGGTCTTGAAGAGCAAGATGCGGGTCATGTCTGGATCGGCGATAAGCTGGTAGACGATCTTGCCCCCAGGGAAAGAAACATAGCCATGGTTTTCCAGAACTACGCACTCTACCCTCACAAAACAGTTAGAGAAAACATCGAGATGCCCTTGAGAGCCCAGAAGATCAGCAAGGACGTCATGGCTGAAAGCGTGGCAGACGTTGCAAAGAGGCTTGAAATAAGCGACCTGCTGGACAGATACCCGCGTCAGCTGAGCGGGGGGCAGCAACAAAGGGTGGCTCTAGCAAGGGCCCTCGTGAGGAGACCGTCTGCTTTCCTTCTAGATGAACCTCTTTCCAACCTAGATGCGAAACTCAGAGTGTCTGCTAGGACGTTTCTCAAGTCCCTTCAAAAGGAAATGAAGATAACTACAATCTACGTCACGCATGATCAAGCGGAAGCCATGGCAATGGCTGACAGAATAGCCCTGATCTCAGAGGGCGCCATACAACAGGTGGGAGAGCCGGAACGTGTCTACTTTTATCCTGATAACGTTTTCGTGGCAGGCTTCCTCGGGAGCCCTTCCATAAACTTCTTCGATGCAAGACTTGAAGGACATCGGCTGACCTTTCTGGGACGTGAGTTTTCACTGAAAGACGAACTAGACGTATCAGGGGAAGTAACCGTCGGGATCAGGCCCGAAGATGTCTCTCTCTCATCCTCAAACGATGGCTTGCAGGCCAAAGTCCTAGTGGTAGAACCCTTGGGGCACGAATTCATCCTAACGCTTAAGATAGGAAGCTGGGTATTCAAAAGCCGGATATTCGGAAGAGAATCACCCGCTCCAGGAGAAAACGTAAAGGTGACTTGGGACCAGCAAGCCATCATGGTCTTCCACCAAGGAAAAAGAGTCTGGCCTCGCCTAGAGGTCAAACATCTGCGAGCCGGGTCAACCTTTCACGGCACCAAACCAAAGCCCCTTGATTATGTAGCGCTGCAGCACCGCTGAGGCCACGATCACGGGAATCGAAACCAACAAACCAGCAGCTGAAAGCATGGCGTAGTTTATCGGATGCCCAGCCCCGAAGGTCACGCCTATTGCAACGAATACAGTAGCCGTCTCTGCCCCCGTTGGCGGAAAGTTGAAGAGATAAGGTGTCTGTCCAAGCGTAAGCGCGAACATGAACTCGCTGTAACTTGCGAGGATTGAGAAGAAAGCCACGACCGCAAGTGCTGGTCTGATTATGGGCAATATCACGTCAAAAAATGCGCCTATCCTGCTCTTCCCGTCTATTAGAGCTGCCTCGTCAACCTCTCTCGGGACGTCGTTGTAGAAACCCACCAGTATCCAAACTGCCAAGGGGAGCGTAAAGATCGGATATACCAGCATCAACGCCCACCACGTGTTCATCAAGCCAACGCGACTCACAAGAGAGTAAAGTGGGACAAGAAAAACTATGGATGGTATCGCGTAAACGTATAGGTTCCATGCCAATATCTTGGTTCCTCCCACCTTGTACCTGGCTATGGCATAGGCCGCAGGAGCAGCCACAAGCATGGTGATAACCGCCACGACGGGAGCAACAACAAGGCTACTCGCCAAGTAACCGGCACCTTGTCTTATCGCTGCAACATAGTTCTCCAGCCCAATGCTGCTTGGAAGTAAAGACGTGATGACCCCAGAGGTGTTGAGACTGGTGACGAAGGCCCACGCGAGTGGGAACAAAGACATGAAGGCCGCCGCAAGGAGGACGACGTATGATGACCATAGCGAAACCGAGGGAGGCACGTTAAACGAGGGAATCTTAGCCCAAGAGAGAAGTCCCTTTAGGACTTTCTTGGATCTCTTCTTCAAACCCTGCCACATGTTTTTGCCTTCACTGGAGAGACCCAGCCTCTCTCTGAGCCCTATGGCGCTTACAAAGAACATGGCAAAGACCGTCGCTATAACTGCTATCACCATTATGCCAGCCATGGCCACCCCCTGAAATCCAGGAATGAAGGCAAAGTCGTAAGAAAAGTACATCAACAACGCGTTTGCCGGGTTAAAGCCCCCTTGGTCTACCATGAAGAGCACGTCGAAAACCCTGAAGGAATTTATCAACGCAAGTATGAAGGAGACCGCGAAGGCAGGAAGTATCATTGGAAGTGTGACCTCTTGGAATGCCTCCGATGTGGAAAGACCATCGACTTTCGCGGCTTCTTTGAGCTGGGGCGGTATTGACTGGACTCCAGCCAACATCAGCAAAAAAGTGAAGGGAGCTGTTTGCCAAATAGTTATCACGGCTAGGCTGAAAAGCTCCAACTTGGGGTCAGCCAACCATCCGACGTTGCCAAAGCCCAAAGCTTTAGTCAAAAAGTCAAGTGGGCCGACGTAAGGAGCCATTATGACCTCCCAGATCGCCCCAACTACTACGGCTGGAAGTATCATGGGAGACATCAGAGCAGTCGTGAAAAATGACTTGGCCCGGCTGACCCTATCAAGGGCAAGAGCCAAAACGAGACCCAAAGCCATGTCCGCCAACACTACGGCAGCCACGAAGAGCAAAGTATTGACAAAAGTCTGCCAGAAAAACGGATCCGCGACTAGCAACTCATAGTTCCGAAGTCCTACGAGTCCTCCGAAACCATAAGACAGGGTTACCTTTGAGAAGCTGAGCAAGGCTGAGTCGAAAATCGGATAACCCGTGAAAAACAACAAGTATGCTACTAGAGGTAAGACGAGAAGAAAAGCTGCGTGCCTCTCAGTCCAGCTACCCCTCAACCGATCGTTCCACCAGCTTTAGAGCAGAAGCCCACTGAGAGGCAGCTGTCTGCAAAGCCACCTGAGGGCTGATCGTTGCACCGCTTATGTAGTTATTGATGGCATCGTTGAACTCAGGAACGAGGACGGTTGAGGATATGGAAAGGAAAGGTGGGTTCGCATACGCCACCAACGTACCCTTGTATTGCAAAGAGATAAAGGAAGCTATGGTGTTGTTCTTGTCAAGCTGTTGCAGTGCTCCGAGCTCCGTTGGTACAAATCCACCCGCATAGTACTCCTTCACAGCTTCGGCGTTAGAGGTCAGAAACTCCAAGAATTGGAACGCAGCGGTCTTGTTGCTGGCATACTTGGCGATGCCCATGATGCAACCACCAGCCTCGGTATACCCTCCGGGCAGAAGCGCCTCGCCAACTTTTCCAGCAACGGCTGGAAAGACCTTCGAGTTGTTGAACGAAGATGCGTACTCAGTCCAACCTATTTCAGCAGCTGCCTTCCCACTCCCGAATATGGACTCAAGCGTATTGTAATTCACCACTTCTATGCTGGGTAAAGGATCTCCATACTCCACCAGTTGCTTGTATGTCTCCAGTGCTGCAACTCCATCTGGACCTGCGAAATCTGGCTGCCCAGACACGGTGAACATCACGTTGTAACCAGGCAGACCGCCCTTCGTGCCCCCGTTTAATGAAGAGTTGGATCTATACCACCAGTAAAAGACTGCTGGAAAGGCGTCTATCATGCCATGGCTTGGATTATCATCAATCAGCATCCCATATTGCGCCAAGCCCTTGCTCAGCACGAATTGATCAGCCCAGATGGCCTCTGTCCAATTCGACCACTGGGTGGGATTAAAGGGAGCGTGGTATTCGGCCTCGAACTCCTTTGCAAGGGTCTCGTTGTCAAAGATGCTCTTGAGGTAATACAGCGTGTATATGCTCGTGTCGATTGGAAAACCGATTATCTCCGTGCTCTTAGACGTAGTGTTGTAGTACTCAGCACCCGAAGAAAGCATCCCCTGCGCAAAGTTAGACATGTTATATCCAGATGAGGAGATCATGGCGTTAAGCGGAAGCACGTAGGAAGCGATTGGACCCGACGACGTGGGACTCCAGGTGAATATGTCGTACGAGGAAGCATTTACCTGAGACTCAGCAACAGTCTCCTTCTCAAGGTAGTTTCCAAACGTCGTTATGATCAAGTTGATGTGAACGTCTGGATGAAGAGCTTCGTAATCATCTGCTGCGACTTGTACGGTTCTCTGGTTCCACCCACCTACAACCACTATGTTAAGCGTTATCCCCGATGTCTTGGAGGGCTTTCTTGACCCCTGATAAGCCATGTAGCCGCCTACACCAGCCAACAAAACGATTAGGATGATCAATATGGAAAAAATTGCCCCGCGCGTAGATACAGCCTTCCGCGCTTTATACATGTTTGTTTCGTCTCCGAGATATATAAGTGTATGGTACCTTCTTCCTTGCCCGACACCAACCTCAACAAAAAGGTAGCTTCTTCACCAAGCAGGTTTCAGGGCGCAGAACCCTTCCTGGAAGTCGCATTAGCGCCTCTCCGCCTTCAGAAAGACATTTATCGAAGATCGATAAAACTCTGTCCGAAATGGTGGAAAAAATCCCATGCCGCATGCTGTCGTGGAAAGACGTCCAGGCCATGAGCCTCGACCTCGCGAAGAAGGTACAATCGGCTGGTTTCAAGCCAGACGTCATAGTCGCAGTTGCTCGCGGAGGACTTATAGGAGCGAGGTTGGTCGCTGACGTCCTCGGGGTACCGGATTTCACATGCCTACGCATAGCCCATTGGGGAGAGACCGCCGTGAGAGGAAAGGAAGCCGTCCTGGAAAGAGGGATAGGAGGAAGCGTCGAAGGCAAGAACGTTCTTCTGGTCGACGATATAACTGATACGGGAAAGAGCCTAAGTGTCGCGAAGTCCTACCTTGAAACGCTGAAGCCCGCTCAGGTCAAGACGGCTGCGCTTCAGCACATAAGTGGATCCAGTTTTCGCCCAGATTTCTTTGGAAAGGAGGAAAAAAAGTGGGCCTGGTTCAGCTATCCGTGGAACAGGTGGGAAGACTTGCGCAGCTTAACCAAAAGATTGATGTTAGAAACAGGAAAAACTTTGACCATTGATGAAATCCAGGCTGGGTTCAAACAGTACTTTGGGATAGAGTTAAGCCCTACTCTAGTGAAAAGAACTCTAAGAGATCTGCAAGAGAAGGGCTTCGGACAGATCAAATCAAATGCATTTGAACTTCAAGAAGTGGGCCCGCGGCGAGTTTCACCCCCTTTTGGGCTTTGAACGCCGGACCTTTCGATCTCTGACCCAGCAGGGCTATCAGTTTCGTCCCGACGGTCGAACGCTCTAACCATGCTGAGCTACGGGCCCATGGCGCATGACGCCATTTCAAAGTTTTATGCGATATTTATCCCTTGCGGCCAGATGAAATTTGTAGAAAAGCATATGAGCTGATACATAATTCGGGTATGCTTTCGGCAAAGGAAATCATGAGCGCTTTGGGAAAAGAGGTCTCGATAAACCCCTTCAGGGAAGATCAGATCGGGCCTGCAAGTTACGACTTGACCTCCTCGCAAGAACTAACGATCAGCCCTCACCATTGGCAGCTGACCTCGACCTCGGAACGCGTGAGCCTTGGAATCGACTTAGCTGCATCCCTGTTCATAAGGTCTTCTTTTGCGAGGGAGGGCTTGTTTGCCAGCTTGGCACTGGTAGACCCTGGCTTTGATGGGAACCTGACCATCTCGATTTTTAACGGAGGCGACAAGGACGTAGTTATTCACAAAGGGGAAAGGTTTCTGCAGATATCTTTTTTCCGCCTTGGAACCCCCACGAACAAACCGTATGCTGGAAGATACCAGCACAGCTTAGGCACCGTTGAAAGCAGAAGGGAAAAATCATGAGAGATCTTTATGATGAAACCAAGAAGAAACTAGAACTCATAGAATTCTTAAAAATGGTTAAGACCCAAGAGACCTATGAATCTCTCTCGAGCAAGTTGAGCCACGTAAAGCTTTCGCCAGCCATAATGAGCCGCTACGTCAACGGTAGGGTTCTGCCATCAGGTAAAAGGGCTGAAGAGTTGATGAAGATGCTCAGAGAAGCTTATCCAACAGAAACGCTCGTTGAAAGAAACATAAGCGTAGACGAAAGAGGGGTCGTTGATAATACAAAGATAATATCGAATCCATCTTTGATCAGACTTCTTGCAGCGGATTGCCACAGCGCTCTTGATGTCACACCAGATGTGACCCTAACGGTTGCCGCAGACGGGATCCCTTTCGCTTACGAGCTCTCGATGGTGTTTGGGACTCGGCTTGCCATAGCTAAGAAAGAAAGAGAGGCAGGTGTGGATCAATTTTACGAGCAAACTGAGCTCTCTCTTTCAAGCGGGGTAAAGGAGGGTTTTTACCTGCCAAAGAGCATGCTCTTTAAGGGAGAAAGGGTTCTGGTGGCGGACGACTTGGCAAGAACAGGTAGGACGATACACGTCTTGATGGGTCTGGCGAAGCAAGCAGGAGCCCTGCCAGTCGGGCTGGCCCTGATAATATCGACCAAAGAGGCTGTTTCGGGCCTGAGCGGAATTCCCACTTACGTCGGCCACTACGTGCGAGACCCGCGATGATATGAGCATGGCAGAACATGGCGCGGACGTTTGGAGAGATGGGGTGCGCCTTCCCTTATTGGATTTTTCAAGCAACGTGAACCCCCTCGCTCCGCCAAAAGGTCTCTTAAAGGAGGCCCACCATCTGATTAGGCTAGCTTATGACTACCCCGAACCTGAGTCTTCATCCCTTCAACGCTTTCTGGCGGAGTACCACGACGTGCAGCCAGCTCAGGTCCTTCCTACAAACGGGGCAAACGAGGCAATATATCTCGCGACCGCGAAGGCACCCCCAGGAGTGGCCCTTATAATTGCCCCAACCTATAGCGAGTATCAAAGGGCTGCCGAAGGATTCGGGCACAAGGTGACCTACGTGCGTCTCAGACATCCGTTCGAAGTCAAGGCATCCCGCATCATATTGCCAGAGCACACTTCAATGATATATCTGTGCAATCCCAACAACCCGACCGGCACGATCACGCCAAAGGCGGATATACTTGCTCTCCACGAAAAGGCCAAGGCGATGGGAGCCATCCTCCTCGTAGATGAGGTTCACATGGATCTGGCTGAGAACGAGGAAGACTCTGTGATCAAAGAAGTGGATGACCACATGATTGTCATTCGTTCACCCGCCAAATTGCTCGGAATACCTGGGCTGAGGGTAGGCTACGCGGTCTCTTCAGCAAACAGGATAGCCAGCATTGCCTCAATCAGACCCACTTGGGACGTCAACGTGATTGCCTCGGAGCTAGTCAAGCACTGGATGAAGAGAGATTATCAAGAAGAGAGCCGGCACTACGTCTCGAAGGAGAGAAAGAGAATTGTAAACCGTCTCCTTCGCATGGGCTTTACCGTGTACCCTTCAAAGACCAACTTCCTGCTACTCAGGAAACCAGGCATCAACTCCGCGAAGTTGAAGATGCGGTTGATGGAAAGAGGGTACCTGATAAGGGACGCATCCTCCTTCGAGGGTTTAGACCACACTTACATCAGGATTGGAATCATGAGGGCTAGGCAAAATGACGAGCTGCTGAACGCCCTTAAAGCGTTCTTCGGGGAAGCAAAACCACATGAAACACAGGGTCGTTCTTGACCAACACCCTTACTCCATAAACTGCCTCGATTACCTCTGGTGTAAGCACGTCCTGTGGCTCTCCAGAGGCAAACTGCCTGCCTTGCTTGAGCACAATCACCTTCTTCGAGAAGCGGCCAGCCAGTGTCAGATCGTGAAAGCTGGCTAAAACAGCTCTCTTTCCCTCAAGCTTCCCTATTTGCCTCATGACTTCCTGCTGAGCCTTAAGGTCCAAGTGAGAAGTTGGCTCATCAAGAAGCATCAGGTGTGAGGCTTGGGCAACTGCTCTTGCCAAGAGCACCCCCTGAAGCTCACCCCCACTGAGAGAATCCAAACGCCTTCCGCTCAGATGACCCACCCCGAACAATTCCATGGCAGACTTGACCGCCACCTTGTCCTCAGGGCCCTCGTCTCCCCAGCGATCCAGGTGCGCGTACCTGCCAAGCATGATGTAGTCGTAGACCAACAGCTGAGAACTGGGGGGCTCCTGCGGGACGACGGAAAGAAAAGACGCCACCTGCCTCCTGCCCATCTGCTTCTCATCGCGCCCAGCGAGGCGCACCGAGCCTGTGTAAGGGACAAAACCAGCAATTGCCCTTATCAGCGTCGTCTTTCCGGAACCGTTTGGGCCAACTAGCCCAACTAAATCTCCCTCCTCGACGACGAGGTTTATGTGATCAAGTACGTCTCTATCTCCCAGCTTGACTGAAAGGTCTTCACACTCGAGAAGGGGCAAGCAGCTTACCTCTTGAGCGAACCTTTCATCAACAAGAAGAAGAACGGAACGCCTATGAGAGCGGTTATTATGCCAATTGGAATTTCAAGAGGCGCCATAGCCGTCCGAGCAACGTCGTCGCATAGCAGCAAAAAGATCGCTCCCATCAAGGCGCTGGCTGGTAGCAACACCTTGTGAGCCGACCCGAACGTCATCCTGGCCATATGCGGGATCATGAGACCGACGAAGCCAATTAGCCCGCTCACTGAGACGGCAGAGGCAACCATCAGCGCAGTAACCGAAAGAACGAACCACTTAGCTGTTCTGACGTTTACTCCAACGTAATGCGCTTCCTCCTCGCCAAGGCTCAGGGCATCAAGCTCACGACGGAAAAGGAACAATGCCAAGGAACAGGCAAGCACAATCCCCGTTACAAGGGGCAGCTCCTGCCAATTTGCACCCGATAAGCTCCCAAGGAGCCAAAAAATGACTTCTGGCCTCTGCGATGCCTTTGTGTATAGCAGAAAGGATGAGAGAGCTCCGAAGAGAAGACTTACCGCAACGCCAGAAAGAAGCAGCACGCCAGCCGGCGTACCCACAGACGAGCTGTAAGAAACGGAGCGAGCCAAAGCGTAAACGAGCAGGACCGACAGCAACGAAAACAAAAAAGCCATGAGTTGCATGCCATATTCATAGGCCTCCAGAAACGGAAACGCAATGGCCAGCGAAGCACCCAAAGCAGCTCCGCTTGATATACCGATGACGTATGGCTCGGCCATCGGGTTCCTGAAGATCGCCTGCACCGATGTCCCGCCGAGAGCAAGAGCAGCCCCTACCACCAGGGCAAGGATGACTCTCGGCAGCCTCAGATAGTAAATTATCTCCCAATATAACTCCGGAGGTTTTGAGGACAACCTCGCGGCGTAAAGCAACGAACGGATGACGTACTGGGGCATGATCGGGATCGGGCCGAAGTCAAGCGACAAAAAAACCACCAGAAACGCCAAAAAAAGGCCAGCGGCCCATCTTACCTTCAACAAGGTTCACTTTGAAGATTCGTTTTGCTTCACGCGATCCGCTTTTTTTCTAAGATACCAGTAAGACAGAACACCCAGCAGAGCCAGCACGACGATCACACCGGCAGCTTCAACGTAACCAGGAACAGAGGACTGGGCTGGTACCAAGGATTTGGGCTGAGGAATGACCTCAGTACCCGTGTAGGCCGGGCATTGCGGAGGCACATAGCCTTTCATGGCAGAGGGGTGAAGCACCTCTGCCAACCAAACGATGCCATAGATTAGCCTATACGTGGGCTGATCGAACCATCCCTCGTGCGGAAGCACATATACCCTTCCATCCTTCACTGCAGGCATCGCGTTAAATGGAGCTTGGCCAACCACTGAGGCGTTCACGTATTGGTCAAGAAGAAGCGTTTGAGGCCGACCTGCGAGCAGACTTTCTGGACTGATCGTCCCCCAGCCTTCAACGCCAGACGCAACGTTCGTACCACCAGCTAGCTCTATCATCGAGTTCATAAATGTGCCATTTCCAGCGGTCCAATAGCCCCCAGATGTGTCTAGCAGATAAAATGCGCTTACCTTGTTGGAGGGCAGACGGGATTGAACCTGAGATATGACTGTGTTCATCCAAGCTACGATCTCTTGCGCCTTAGCCTGTGTTCCCGTAGCGTTTCCGACCAACACGATGTCCCGTTCAACCCCGCTTATGTTGGTCGGATCCAGCACGATTACAGTCAAGTTCATGGACCTCAGCTTTTCTACCTGCTGCTCGCTGTTGATCCCTGACGCAAGTATCAGCTGTGGTTTAAGCGCAAGTATCTCATCGTAATCAAGGCCATAATAAGAGCCAACCGAAGTCAGATTGCTTGCGATTGGAACTATGGTCGAACACACGTACTCGTTACCCAATCCACCTACGAGTTCACTTCCAAGCCCCAGCCCATACGCTATCACGGTGTTACTCGGAGCCAACGAGATGATCCTCGTGGGCCTCTGCAGTATGTGGACTACGGCCCCATCATCGTCAATTACCGTTACCGGCCTCCAAGAACTGCTTTGGGCCGCCGCTGTCTCGAACGGAATCACGAAAGCTGAGACAACAAGAATGAAAACAACCACTGCCAAGAGCCTCTTCAGCATACGCGTGGGAAAAACTCAGCTATAAGCCTTTGGATAATCTATCCAGCCTTGAAGCAGTGCTCCTCGCACCAGACTTTGTCTCTTGGATCCGTGAGCGGTGGCCCGAGCAGTTTGTTCCAAATCACAGTGCTGTGCTTGGGAGAGTGCTCAAGGGCTACCGTCAGAACTTCCTGGTAACGAGATTCTGGAAAACCGCGAGCATAAGGAACTCTTAGCTCAAGCGCTATGCCAGCCTCTTTCAAGATATCCAGCGATTGAAGAAAGCTGCGGAAGAGAACCGCCCGGATTGTCTCATCAACCCCGTAAAACTCAGGAAGCTTCACATCCGTGGCTACGTGATCTAGATAAGGAAGCACGAGCTTCAACGATGACGGTAGCGTGAGATTGGAGTTGACAGATATTTTGACGTGGTATTTCTTTATCTTCCCCAAGAGGACAGCAAGAGCAGGAGCTTGGACGAGCGGTTCGCCACCAGTTATGTGAACGTAGTCGATCAGCGAAAGCGAGTTTTTGATCTCCCCAAGCAGCGCTTCCTCTTGAAGTGGACCGCAGACCGAACGATCGGATTCCGCTAACCTCCAGTTATGACAAAAAGGACACTTCAAGTTGCAGCCGCAAAGCCAAAGGGTAAAGGTGACCGCTCCCTTCACGTCGACCATGGAAAGTGGCTTCCACCCTGCTGTCATCAGTGGCCTTGGTGATTCAGAGGACATACTCGTTCCGCGTCCAGAACTCCTTCTGCCTAGCTGGATTCCAGTTCTTGAGGGGTCTGTAATAGCCTATTATCCTGCTCCAAATCTCAACGTCTTCGGATCCGCAACGAGGGCAAGTCGAATGTATGCCGACTGACGTGTGCCCGCACGCTCTGCATACCGTTAGAGCTGGGGTATAGCTCCAGTAGACTAGATCAGTCTGAATCAGTTTTTTCGTCAGACTGGCAAGGGCCTCCGGATCTGGCTCTTCACCCAAGAAAATGTGCATCATAACCCCTCCAGTGAAGCTCTTCTGTACCTTGGCTTCTATCTCGATCCTATCTGGAAGCTCAACCACTCCATAGTAGGGGGCGATGCTAGTACTATATATGGGATCTGTGTCTTTCGGAAGAAAATCTCTCAGTCTAGCGAAATCCCTGGCATCTGAAAGAGCAAGTTTGGGTGCTGCAGATTCGCCCGGTACTTCCTCAACGTTCCATGGAACGCCTGTCTCCGTCATCCAACGCCTGGCGTGATCAACTGCAAATGTGACAAGTTTCTTCATTAGCTCTGCGGCTTCTAGCCAGTCCTTCCTGTTGCCCTCATACCAGAGGTCTGGCTTGTTCATCAAAATCGATGCAGCTTCTGGAAGCCCCAGAAGCCCGATGGTATTGAAGTGATTCTGAGGGAACTCTGGCAGATATGTTCTGATTGCCCAGTAAAAACCGGGATATCTGGATATATAAGTGGTATACCTATTCCTCAGCCACTCCTCGGCCGCGCGGACCAACTCGAGCTTTTCCTCATAAAGCTCCCAGAAATCACTTTCATTGGGAGCTTCCATGGCAATCCTAGGCAAATTGACGTCCGTGGCATTTACAGAGCCAGTAGCATCAGGAATTGCCCAAATCCCACCGAAACGTGCCTTGTCATCCCGCGGTTCTTCTTTCGACAACCCATAAGCAAACGCCAGCTCGTTCCTATCTATATTGATCCTGCAACACATCGCGAAGCTTGCATCTGGATCCACCACTCTGGTGTTCAACCAATAGAAGCTTCCTTTCTTGGACGCCGTCTTAAACACCTGATCGTGGATCTCTGGATCATCCCACAGCATTGGAGCCGTGGCCATCAGCGTGGGAATGGGAAACGTGAAAGGGGCACCAGCGGAGTCCCCTTCCATCAATAGCGATATGAGGGCCAGCACAAAGGACCTTGCTTCGACCTCGTATGTACCAAGAGGGCCGGCCTTTTGACCTCCTATCAGAGCTTGATCTCCTTCCAGCATCTTCTTCGACGCATCCAAGGAAATCGTGAAGTTCGTGAAGGGAGTTTGCATGCCGACCCGGCTGGGATAGTTCAGGTTGAAAAGCAACCTTTGCACGTTCTGCTTTACCCCCTGGAACGACAGGCCATCCGACTTGATGAACGGACCTGAATACCACTCTACGGAGGACGCAGCTTGAGCACCCGTGAAGAAGTGCTGCAAGGTTATCAGATAGTTGGCCAAATGGTCGACGAAGGTATCCATATGCCTGGCTGGTCTTGAAGATACCGTAGACGTGACCAAACCCTTGCTCAGAAGCGTCTGCATTGAGTGACCGCTGCAGTAAGGCAGCTGACATCCTCTCATCCCTGAAGGATTTGAGGTTCCTGCTTCAACGAAGCATAGCTAATACCTTCACGATTCAGGTA
>OGCG01000948.1_pt1 | contig 15822 bp, 13 predicted proteins | sample 1570061 | NCBI WGS metagenome assembly OGCG01 (sample SAMN06268698, study PRJEB24515) | hot springs metagenome | isolation source: Joseph's Coat, Yellowstone National Park, Washington, USA | place: USA:Joseph's Coat, Yellowstone National Park, Washington, USA
GGCCCCTGTGGCCCCGCCGCTTCTTCGGAGGGAAGCTCCTTTGACCCTGGCCGTGGTCGGAGTCGTCGCGGCGGCTCTGCGCTGGGCCGACGGTCGGCTGGTTGGCGTGGGATTTTTGGTGATGCTTGCCGGGGTGAGCGTCTGGCTGGTGTGGCTCTCCAAGCGCGCCGAGGGAGCCGGGCTGGGCGGGGCCCTCGGCCCAGAGGTGGAGGACTTCGTCGCGGCCGAGAGCCGCAAGAGCCCTTGGAGGCTTGGGGCCTGGGTGGCTTTGGGCCTTGCGGGCACGCTCGGCTCCGCCCAAGGCTTCGTCTGGGCCTCCTTGAAGGTTGCCGCAGCAGCCGGGGTCGGCCAGGGGGGAGTTGGGCTTTTGATCGTGGCCATAGGCACCTCCCTCCCTGAGCTCACGACCGGGCTCGCAGCTGCCCGCCACGGGGAGCCGGAGCTCGTAGTGGGCAACGTCTTGGGATCGGATACCTTCAACAGCTTGGGAGTAGCTGGCGCTTCTTGGCTGATCGATCCCAATCGGGCTCCAGGAAGCGTCGCCGGGTGGCCCGATTTGGTGATGGTAGTCGTGATGGGGGTGTTCTTCTTTTTCATCTGGAGCGGGCGGCGGCTTGCTCGATCCGAGGCGGGATTACTGGTTTTGTGCTACGGAGCAATGGCGTGGCTAAGCCTCAGATAGCGCCATGAGTCGCATATCCGCCATGATGAGACTGACCGGTGGGTCGCCTCCCACTATGTTTGTAGCTAGACCTTTCGGGGGTGGTGTAATCGGCAACACAGCAGGTTCTGGCCCTGCCATTGGGGGTTCGAGTCCTCCCCCCCGAGCTTGGCCATATCTGGCGTGCTGGCAGATGTTTCGGTGACGGCGCGTGGCGAAGGGATTTGAGAGGAGCGGTCTGGGGTTGTCTGGCAAGGCCAGCAAGTCCGAAAGAGAGTGGGCATATAACCACTAAAACCGGTTGATGTAGCACTTGAGATTGGCCGAGCCGATCCACGAGCTATTTGGCTGGCCGGCCAGGCGGCAAGCTTACGACCGGCGTCACGACAGAGGCTCAGCACGCAGGCCAAGAAGTGGCCAAGGCACATAGCGTTCGGCCGAGACGAGGCTTTGGCCGGCCCGAAGGAGCGAGGAGGCACATGACACTGATTGGCAGCGACGCCGCAAGCGATCGGCGAGGATCGGAACTGAGAAGGCGCATACTCGCCTGCCTCTCAAAGGGCGAGATCAGAGACGAGGGCGGCAGGGCCACCTCGATCCTGGCCAAAGAGATTGGGTATTCGGGCACGACCCCAGCATTCGCCCAGCTGCTCGCCGGTATGGAGAAGGCCGGCCTGATAGAAAGACAAGTAAAGGGCAAGCGCACCTACCTGATCCGAGCAAAAGGCTCAGTCGAGGAAGCACCTCAGGGCTCGATCAGGCCGCTTTATGCCCCCGAGCTGGAAAGCCAGCCGAAGTCAAAGGCTCCAGAGCAGGCTGGCAGTCAAGAAGCGGCTACAAGCGGCATTCCTGCCTGGCTCCAGGACCCGGACGAGGCTGCCTCGAGTCTGCTCAAGGCGCTCCTTCGCCAGTTGGGCGCGGCCTTGGGTCAAGAGGCGACGCCAAGCCCAGAGCCTCGTCAGGTAGCTGCTCCAACGCGTCTGCTCCGCCAGGTACATTCCCTGGAGCGCCAGGTGAGCGAGCTGGAGAGGGAGCTAGCCCGCACTCGGGCAGAGCGAAGCCGCCTCGCGGAGGAAAATGCCGAGCTTCAGGCCCGCCTGGAGGCAGCCGAGCGCAACATCTCCCTCTTGGAAAGACACTCCCGACCCCGCATGGCCCGAGCTGCCGCCAACTTAGACCCAGACGAGGTGGCGATCTTGCGCTCCTTCATCGCGCCGGAAGGGTCCAAGGGCCGCTAGCTCATGAGCTCCTCGGCTGCAATCACCTCCTTGGCAACCTCGGCCATCTTGCGCCCGCTCTCCCGGGCCCGCCGCTGGATTCGAAGGAAGGCCTCCGCCTCAGATAGACCCCCCCGCTTCATCAGGATCCCCTTCGCCCTCTCCACGAGCTTGCGGGTCTCTAGGGCCTCGGCCAACCTACCCACCTCCTGGCGCATCGCCTCGAACTCGGCGTGTCGACTCACCGCCAGCCGAAGAGCTGAGTCCACCTGTCGAGCGGTCACGGGCTTCACCAGATAGGCGGCTACTCCCGCCTCAATGGCCCCCTCGACCAACCCTGGGTCGTCAAACGCAGTGAGCGCCACCACCGGCATGCGCCGGCGCTGGCTGATCTCCCGACACGCGGCGATGCCGTCCATGCCGGGCATCATGAGATCCATCACCACGGCGTCGGGGAGCAGTCTTAGGGCCTCAGCCACCGCCTTGGCTCCGTCCTCCGCCCTGCCCACGACCTCGTGGCCCATCTCCAGGAGCGAATGCTCAAGCCCCATTGCGATCACCGGGTCGTCTTCAGCTATGAGCACCCGCACGTCTCCACCACCCCCTCTGAGCCCTCTCCCCGAAGCGCTGCTCGGGGCGGGCTGCATCGAAGCGCACCGACACTGAATATCCTGCCTGGCTCGCCTGCTCCTCCAGCTCGCCGCCCAGCCCCTCATGGACCAGCCTCGCCACTAGCTGGCGACCCAGCCCCTCCGCCAAGCCGTCAGGGCCAGTCCCCTGGTCGGCGACCACCAGCCTCACCAGGCTGCCCACTTGGTCCAAAGACACCGACACATCGCCTTGGCCGTGGCGGAGCGCGTTGGTGACGAGCTCGTTCACAACGAGAGCGCACCAGACCGCTCGCTGGGAGTCCACCTCCACCGCAGAGCCATCTATGTCCAAGCAGAGGCGCCTATCGCCACCTAGGCGCTCGGCGATCACCTCTGCCGTTTGAGATACCACCGGGCCCAAGGCCACCCGGTCCTGATCCCGGCGTGCGAGGCTTTGATGGACAGCAGCCACGCTTTGGATGCGTCCGATCGTGCTCTCCACGACCTGGCCCAGTTCGGAGCCGGCCTTGCCGGCCTCCATCGCCAAAAGGTTGGAGATCAGCTGAAGGTTGTTCTTGATCCGGTGGTGGGCCTCCTGAGTGGCCAGGCGCTCGAGTCCCGCTGCGGCTTCTGCTTCGGCCCGCTCTGCGAGACTCCGGGCCACCGCCGCGGCCAGCACCGAGCTCACCGCAGCAGCGCCCGCCAGCACAATCAGGCGCACCACGACCGCACCCACTGGCGGGCTCGGACCCGCCACCACCGCCGCCAAGTAGCTGGCCAGCACCAAAGAGTAGATCGCGAGCTGGCTCGGGAGGTCTTCGGTGGCAGCCGCAAAGGGCACGAGTAGGAAGTAGAGCAGGTAGTAGTCGCTCCTCCAGCCCCCATCCAAGTATACGAAGGCCCCAACCAAAAGCGCCACCGAGGCCGCCCATAGCCGAAAAACCCAGGTGGCAAGGCCCCTTTCCACCCAACGCCGCCAAGGCAAGAGCCCCACGGCCCCATTGACCCCGGCAGCCATGCCCACCAGGCTCCAGACCACTTCAGGGTAGTGGATGCGCCCTACCCCCGGCCGGAGCAGGCCGCCTACCACCACCACCCCGGCCGAAATCCAGCCGAGCCCAAGCGCCACCCTCACCATCTGCAGCCGGAGCGGAGCGAGCAGAGACCCCTCTCCGGCGGAGCTTCTACTCATTCGAGCCGCCTCAGTGAAACCCGCCTCAGTATCGATTCTGCCCGCCAAGCAAAGCCGGGGCTGCAGGTCGAGAGCCCCTGGCCTTTGGGGACCGAAAGCATGCTGGACACAAGTGCTTATTACTTCTCGTCCAATCTGCTGATCATTTGATCTCACAAAGACACAAAGGGAGCAGTAGTCTTGTCCTAGAAGACTTATCCATAACGGCAACATAGCTCGCAATTTTTTTCTGGATAGCCTTTGGCCGATGCCATGCTTCGGGGCGCTAGCCCAAGCTTCATCACCCGATAATAACGCCAGATGCGTCGACCACTCAGAGGCAACAAGCGCACGGATATCAGCCATCACAACGCTGCCGGCGCCATTATCTGGGTATCCAGATCTGGATGTCCGGCGTGGGCGGCCTTTTGTGCTCGCCTCCTTTGGTACAAAGAGGGCTTTTTACTAGGAGATTGTAGGGAGACGGTGGAATGGCCCGAGGGACACTGTCCGAAGTCTCACGACAACAAGGAAAAGCAATCTTATCAGATTTAACTAAGAATGACAGATTCGGATAATGTGTCAAATACCCCATCTTAAAGTCACGTTATTTCTTGGATGATAATTAGAACTTGCACGCCGCCGTCTAGAAACGCCAAGGGTAAGGTATCAGAGCACATGACCTGGATAGATGCGGTCAAATGCGTCGCCTGATAGAAAGCGCCAAGCACTTTCCCTGGGGTCTCGAGCCAACCGAGCTGAAAGAGACGATGGGCCCCGAACTGCCCTTGATTGCAAACCCCTCCGGCCACGTGAACTGGGGCGGCGGCCGCCCAGCAGCTAGCGGAGAGCAGGTGTCTTGCTCCTGCTCAGTTCCCTAGGTCTTCGTCGCAACTCAATCAGCCCTCTATTAGAAATAGCAGCTTCCAATGCCCTGGAGACACGCTGCGCCCGCAACCTCGAGATGTATAGCCCGAGCTAAGAGTTCGCGTGGACCGCTCGTCCCCCTCGAAGAGGGGTTTTTCTGGACAGATGCGGAAAAAGCGAGGCTGGCGGGAATGGGGCTTTGGGAGTTCTCTAAAGGAGATAAGCATCGGCGAGTGACACATCCCAAAACGACCGGGTGGTGTGGCTCCTTCGACAAACACCCATCACGCGATGACCTAGGAGCCTTTCGTGTCCAGAGACAAAATCTTCAGCGACAAGGCCGAAGCCCCAAAGACAGGCTTCCCACCGGCCCTTCCAAACACTGCTCCTTAGAGGAGAAAGGTGGCACGCGCAGTTCATCCAACAAAGTGTTGTTGCTCCGGCACCATCAGCGAGACTATTTAGCTGGAGGGGGCGCGGCCAAGTACTCAATCCCGCTCTTCAGATCCCTGCTTAGTTGCTCGAAGTGATCTATCAGGTAGCAGGAGAGAGGATACGAGACGAGGCAAAAAGGAAGAAGGGCTGAGAGTGCTGCTTGATCCTAGAGGGGGAGTGCTCCGTGGCGAGCAGGTTGTTTTGGGGCCGGTGGATTCTACGCTCTTTGACGGTCTCCTCTTCCACCGCCTCTCAGACAAGGCAAGATCCGAGCAAGCCAAGTCTGGTTCGTCTTCGAGCGGGGCCTGCCGCATTCAGCTCGGGACCTGCTCATGCAGCCATTTGCCAGCTGGCCGCCATCCACCGGTGATATGGTACGGCCGGAGGTTGCAACATGGCCGAACTCGTAATCGAGGGAAACAACCTGGTGCTTAGGCTCTCTCTTGCGGAGAAGTTGGAGAGCGTACATGGGGACATCTCGGTTCCCCTCCGAGCAGTAAGTGGGGTCGAAGTGCTTGAGGATGCTCATCAGCCAGCAGACATGATTGGAATCAAGTTAGGCACCCGCCTTCCCGGCGTAATAGAGGTAGCCTCCGTGAGGGGGCTCAAAAAGAAGATCTTTGCTGCAGTGCATCACAGCACGCCAAGAGGGCTTCGGATCTCCCTTGAGGACGCCGATTACGACGAATGGGTAGTCGGCTTAGCTGACCCGGAAGCCACAGCCGCGCGGATCAAGCGAGCGCTGCCCCCACAAGCCAGCTGAGCCGGGTGCTGTTCCGATCGAACGAGCTGCTGCTCCCAAGGCCGCGCGGTGACGGGACCACTTATTGGGGTCCCGTCACTGTCTCCATGCAACTTATCCTCAAAGCCGTCTGACCTATAGAAGTTCGTTTTCCGACGAAGAGCGCCATGGGATGACTTCTGAGTCGAGACCACTAGAGCCCAGACTCAATACCTGCGAGCTTAGCTAGTGCCTGCAAATTGCCGCAGTCAAGAGCGCTCGCATTTAGGATCACTTGAGGCGCAATCAACGGTCCAAGGAGAGCTGTCGTCTCGGGGCTAGGAATCATAAGCGCAACAAAGAGACGATTCCGAAGCTCCGACGACGCTCGTCACAGACTGTTTCTATCTGCACAGAATGCATAAATTCAGTTTGGCGCGCACCACCCAACATCGCCTAGTCAGCCTGTCCATGCGCGTCCCGCGGCACGAAGGGTCCCCGCCGACCTAATAAGAAGTCGAAATCGGCGCCCTGATCTGCTCCAAGTACATGTTGTTGATAGAGCGAATAATATCCACTCTTGGCTTGCGATACGGTCATCTTCCATGATCGCCTTCGCCTTAGTAGTTCTGCGTCTGACAACTCCACAGCAAGGGAGCGATTTGGCACGTCTAAAGAAATCCAGTCTCCAGAGCGGATAAGACCAAGTGGTCCGCCTGTTGCCGACTCTGGACTTATATGTACCACAACCGTTCCGAAACCGGTCCCACTCATTCTACCATCAGAGAGCCTTACCATATCGCGAACCCCTTTCTTTATAAGAACTGCGGGGATAGGCACATTGGCTACCTCAGGCATACCCGGATATCCCTTGGGACCAGCATTCCTTATGACGATTATGTCGTCTTGACATATATCCAAGTCTTCATTATCGCACATATCCCAATACTGTTCAGGAGAATCAAATACAACAGCTTTACCTCTGTGAACTAGCAGCTCAGGACTCGCAGCAGCCTGCTTGATAATTGCTCCATTCGGACACAGATTGCCCCGTAGAACTGCTATGCCACTTCCTGCGCTCTTGACGGGCCTTGTAACAGAACGAATCACTTCTCGATTGTAGTTGTCTACGTGGCGAATTATCTCCCCGATAGGCTTTCCGGTAACAGTGATCTGGTGGCTTCGCAGCAAACCGGCGCGATCAAGTTCCAACAGAACGGCCGGCATGCCTCCGGCGTAACAAAAATCCTCCATGAGGTATCTGCCGGCGGGCATCAGATCTACCAAGGTGGGGACATCCCTCGTCAACTTGTCGAAGTCGTCAAGACATAAATCTACTCCAGCCCTGCCGGCAATTGCCAATAAGTGAATAACTGCATTGGTGGAACCTCCGATGGCAGCATTTGCAATTACTGCATTTTCGAAGGCAGCGCGAGTGAGGATTGCACTAGGTCTCAGGCCCTCCATAACCATCTCGACAATCCGGACACCCGCCGCTTCGGCTGTCTGATACCTCCGAGCGTCGACAGCAGGCCACGCAGCAGAGCCAGGCAAGCTCACACCGAGGGCTTCGCCCAAACAGGCCATCGTGGATGCAGTGCCCATGGTCATGCAATGGCCCACAGAGCGACACATAGATTCTTCAAATGTTTCGAGATCAGAAATGGAGGCGTTGCCAGCACGCAATTCTGCCTCAAATCGCCATATGTCTGTGCCAGAACCTATTTTGTTTCCCCTGTATTGGCCGTTCAACATAGGTCCACCAGTGACAAGGATTGCCGGCACGTCAGCGCTAGTTGCGGCCATCAGAAGCGCAGGAGTAGTCTTATCACAGCCCGATAGAAGGACCACGCCGTCGAGAGGATTAGCTCTTATGAGTTCTTCCGCTTCCATTGCCATCAGGTTGCGATAGAGCATGGCAGTGGGCCGAATCAGGCTTTCGCCTGTTCCCATGACCGGAAATTCGAGTGGAAACCCGCCCGCTTGCCACACGCCTCTCTTGACGGCCTCGGCTACTCGCCCGAGATGAGAGTTGCACGGTATTAATTCTGACCAGGTGCTCGCTATCCCAATAACAGGCTTGGAACGAAAAGCATCTCGGCCAAAGCCCTCTGCCCTCAGCCAGGCCCTGTAGATCATTCCAGATCTTCCTGGAGCGGAGAACCAGTGAGAGCTCCGTCTCTCTGCTGTGGCAGCGGGTATCTCGTTTTCCATGACAGTGTCTCCTATGTCGAGCGTGCCCTTATGACAGATCACATTGCAGATATTGATTTCGTACGCCTAACTGGGGCTCCGGGCGAAGCCTTCGCCCGGAGCCCCACCCGAACCGTTAGGCCAGGCACCATCCACCCCCTTGTAGTCTACATAGTACATCTTTCATATGATAAGTGATCACTGATATCTTAAGACCGATGTAACACCAAGCCTGCCAGGAGTGACTATGTTAGATAAGTCAAAAAAAACGCAACCTAGCTCGGCGGAGGGTGCAGTGTCAGACGAAATCGACCTCGAGTGGGTAGCCCACGGTGGCTATGCAGCGGCGTTCTCCGACGCTTGCGATTCACTTGGGTATCGCCACCAAACGCTTCCGCCAGGGATAGTCCCCCAGGTTGCTATGACAGGGGTGCTAGTAGGATGGGCGCGTGTCTCTAGGTCAGTAGAGGTCGATGAGCCCGCTGACCCTCCTTACGGAGCGGAGATTGCGTTTCTGGACTCACTCAAACCTGGTGATGTCGTGGTCGCTACTTCCGGCGGAGCGCCTGTCGCCATGTGGGGCGAATTGTTTTCTGCGGCCGCAAGGGCCAGAGGTGCTCGCGGCAGCATAATCGATGGGCTAATTAGGGACCGAGACCGAATTGAAAATCTGGGATTTTTCGTGTTCGCAAAAGGGACTCGGCCCACAGACAGCTTAGGCAGACTCTCTATGATAGACACTACTGGGCCAATTCAAATTGGTGGCGTTACGATATCGCATGGTGACCTTATCGTAGCCGATTGTGACGGCGTAGTCGTTGTCCCCAAAGCCATTTCCCGCGAAGTGACTCACGCAGCGATGAATAAGGCGACGACTGAACGGCGCGCTCTAGTTCTTCTCAACCAAGGTGCCTTCTTGTCTCAAGTATGGAACGAACTCGGCGTACTCTAAAGCGTTTCATCGACTCGCTAAGCAGCTAAGGAACATGCCAATGTTAGCGTTGGTTTGGCACCAAAGGGGGAATGTGCAGGTGGAGAACATTGCCAATCCCCCTCGACCTGGGCCAACAGAGTTACAGCTTCGAGTGCTGGCATGCGGTATTTGCGGCACCGACGTTGAGGAAGTCATTCATGGCCCCATATTTATTTCAGGTGGATCCAGATCCCTTTATGGAATTCCACCCCCCATTATTCTAGGCCACGAGGTGATTGGAATTGTGGTGGCCGTTGGCGCGGACCTCGATCCAAGAATGCTTGGCAAACGAGTGGCTGTCGACGGCTTGGTAAGTTGCGGAGCCTGTCGATATTGCCTCAAGCATCGAATGAATCTATGCGAGCGTCTCGGATCAGTAGGACTCAGCCTACATGGTGGCATGGCCGAGTTCATGAACGCTCCTGGATTCAGTTGCGTTGAAATTGGATCGGCAACTCCTGACAAAGTAGCGGTGCTAGCCGAGCCCCTTGCAGTGGGGGTTAGGGCGCTGCGACGAGCGAGGTTTCAACAAGGAGATCGAGTAGCGGTAATCGGTGGAGGGGCAGTTGGTCTGCTCGTGGCGCAGGCAGCAAATTCCAAAGGCGCCGGAGAAGTTATAATAGTCGAACCTAATGAATGGCGCAGAATCGTGGCTCATGCTATTGGCGTAGCGAGGTGCGTGACGCCCAGCAATTCTATAGGTATAGATGCCGATATTGTCATAGAGTGTTCAGGGACTGAGCAGGGAGTCAAGGCGGCACTTGCAGCCTCTGCAAAGGGAGCCAGGATCGTATTTGTTGGACTGGCGAAATCGAATTTACCTATAGAACCGCTGCAATTAGTATCGTCGGAATTTGAATTAATTGGCAGTCTATCCCACATATACGATCAAGACTTCGTTGAAGCGGTATCCCTACTTAATCAAGGTAACATCAAAGCGGATGCCATGGTGACAGAAACCACGGACCTCAATACAGTTGCCGAATACTTGCTAAATGAGAATAGAAGACGCGAAAATATAGTCAAGCTAGTATGGAGGATGTCGTTTGCACAATAATCGAGCTCAGGAGGATCAGGCAATCAATCTAGCGAAGATGCAAGACTCGCGGTATGAGCGAGTATTCAGATGATTCTGAGGTTACCATCGGTCCCATGAGTCCCTCAAGTACCTCCGCGACCGCCAACGGGATGGCTGGGCTCCCGCCTGGGGGGCTACTTGCCGACCGTCCGGCGAGGCTAGCTGTGGCCGTAACCGAACAGCTCCTGAGTTGGATTGCCCAAAACGATCTTCCGGCCGGCTTTCATCTGCCGACTGAGGCAGCCCTGGCCCAACAGTTCAAAGTCAGTAGAACTGTTGTCAGGGAAGCCATGAGAGCTCTTGAAGAGCGAGGGGTTGCGGTAGTACAGCAAGGACGTGGCACGGTTGTGGCCGACCGAAAAGATTGGGATCCGTTCGATCCATTAATATTGAGCGTGCGACTTGATAGCGAGTCCTCAACCAAATTATTTGCCGACCTGGCCGAGTTGCGCATGGCTGTAGAGTGCCAACTTGCAGAATCAGCTGCACGTAATGCGAACTCAGAGGTTTGGCAAACTATCGAGGCTCTGCTTGAGAAGCAGACCACATTGGATATCTCCGATGTCCAATATACGGATTTGGACGTCGCATTTCACCAAAAAGTCGCAGAGGCATCGGGGAATGAGATAGGCGTTGGCTTTATGTCTAAGCTGGCACCTGCTCTACGAGCAATGAGAAGATTTACTAATCAAATTCCAGGTGCCAAAGATCATACAATGGAATGGCACCGGCGGATTTTTGAACGAATTCGAGCGCAAGACCCGTCAGGTGCACGAGAAGCAATGGCAACACACCTTAGGTGGTCAATGGAGCACCTGCTCGCCATGAAGACGACGCTATCGTTGCACAGCCCGGGTCAACTGTGAATTTGAACAGTCCAAGCAAGACCTTGACGTCGTTCGAGGCAAGCTGCGGCTAACCACGCGCCCAAGAGCAACGTGGCCGAACAAAGTGAAATCGTCCTCAAACTGACAGGCGGTCCGTCAAGTAAGTCAATCGGCTCGCGCTTGAGAGTGTCGAAGAACACCTCGGCAGCAGCGCTGCCGTAGCAGGTAGCAACCCTGCCAGCCGACTGGCGCAGCCCGAGCTTCGCGCAGAGGCTATGAGCCTTCCAGGAGAAGTAATGGCTCCCGTTTGTGTACAAGATCGCACCAGCCAGGCTGCCCCTGTCCGAAGGGCTGCGTCGATGGCCCAAGTAACCAGGTCATCTCGCATCCTGCGCGGCGGTGCCCCGCCGGCCGACTTCCGGGAGCCGAGCCCCATCACCACAGCGAATTCGCAGAGGCCCTCTCGGGCCCGCACATATGCTATGTCGCTCACGTCACAACGGTTTCGGCTCCCCGGCGGAGAACTCCTGGCCAATGAGGTCCGGGTGCGCTGCTTCGCCCCGGCGCGTCGGGCACATCCCAAATGATCCAGGCTGGCGCAGATGCCCTCGTGGCCTGCGGCAATGCCGCCGATCTCCGCAGCAAGCCTCCCCTCGGCGGATCAGGACCTTGCTCAGCTCCGAGCAGCCAGGCTACTAAGCCTGGCAAAAAACGCCCAATGCCAGCGCAACAGCCCGCTACCGCGAAGCCATCCGCCTCCCCCCGAGCAGTCCCTAGATAGCGGTTCAGCCGTTTTCCTCCTGGATCGAGAAGCCCAGGTATCCTTTTGAGCAGCTCGCGCCTCATGGAGACCCGCCTCCGCCGGCACCGTATCCTAATCAGCTCCTAACGCCCAGCGCTCGTCCGTCCCTCGCTCCCACCTCAATCAATGCCCTCCGCGCTAATCCAGTTACCAAAGTTCTTCTAGTTGATACATCGCTAACACGCGACATCGGTAATCCTGCAGTGCCCCACAGCGCCAGAGCCCTTGCATATTTGCCCATCTGGCTCGCGCAGCGACGCCCTCGCCCGGCGCAACTCCGTCAGCGCTGCTTCCTTCGCTATCTAAAAGCACCTATTAGCAATCCACTTCTGATGTACCGCTGCGAGCCTAAGAATACCAATACAATTGGAAGCGAGCTTATGGTCGCGAGCGCCATGAGTTGGTTCCAGTTGGCCTGAAAACTACCTACCTGGTCAACAAGGATCACACTAATCGGCATCAAATCTGAACTGTTAATGAACGTCGCAGCATAAATGAACTCTCCCCACACAAGGCAAAACACGAAAACCGCGACTGTAATCACTCCGTTCTTGATAAGCGGCACTATGATACGAAGGAGCACAACCCTGCCAGCCGCCCCATCTATTTGCGCCGCATCGGTTAATTCTGACGGTACCTGCGCAACAAACGGCCATAACAACAATATCGCCAACGGCAACAATAACTCACTGTCCGCTAACACGACCCCAGGAATGGAGTTGATCAAACGCCACGAGGCTAATACGCTATACAAGGGTATGACTGAGATAGCCTGTGGCACCAATTGCAAAATAATAGCTGCCAAGAGTGCAATCCTGGCGACGCGTCGCCCGAATTGGTCCCGAAGATTCGCGAGACCGTATCCCGAAAGTATGCCGAGTACAACTACAATTATCACCGTTGGGATGCAGATCTCAAAAGATCTCAGTATTGGTATTCCCACCATAGACCAGATGTACTTATACGAACTAACAGTGGGGTGAAATGCTACAGACACCAAACTAGATGTCAATGCAGACTCCGGCTTAATAGATGTTAGTACAATCCACAACAGCGGAACTAAGTAAACCAGCCCAACTAGACCGCTGATAATCCGGCTTACTGTGTTCGTCTTTTTTCCAAAGCGCATTTAGACCTTCCTCTGCGGAAACGAGGCTTTCACGTACTGGAGCGCCAATCCAACAACGATAATCATAGATATAACAGCGACCGCTGCAGCTAGACCAAAATTAAAGTCACTAAATGCTTCGATATAGCCCAGAAACGGCAATGTCGTAGTAGCAGTTCCAGGTCCGCCACCGGTCACTACGTAAATGTAAGAAAAACTCGATCCGAAACCGTAAACAATTACAAGGATGGCCAGAGTTGCTATAATGTTTCGGAGCTGCGGCAGAATGATTGAAGTCGCAATTCGTTTCGTACTAGCGCCATCTATCAGCGCTGCCTCCACCACTTCTTGGGGTATGCCAACTATTCCCGCCTTTATGGCAGTTGCACAGAACGGAATACTCGCCCAACTAACAATCAATACCATGCTCCAAATTGCTATATTGCTTTGCGATAGCCAGCCGATCGAAGAAAGTCCTAGCGGTTCTAGCAGGAGAGAGACGAAGCCGCCCTGCTGAAGTAGGAACCGCCACGCCGTTCCTGTAACAATTGGCGGTAATGCCCAACCCAGAATCATCAGGCTTTCTGCGGCCTTCGCAAATCGGTTGCCGAAGCTCAGCCAAAAAGCAACAAAGGTACCGATAGTGAGATCCAATAGAACTAATGCTATTGTAAACTCTAGACTCAGCCACAAGGAGCTGTGAAACGCGGACGAAGTCGCTACTCGGCTGAAATTCGTTAGGCCAGTAAATGGCCAACGCGATGTGAGATTTTGGCCCGTGACTGAAGAGACACTCATGCGAAGCAACACGGCTAATGGATAAAGTCCGATTGCAGCAACAAATATCCCGGGAATTAGCAGATATATCCATTGCTGTTGAGCGCGGCCGCGGTGGTCACGCTTAGCCTTCGCAAAAGGCCAGAAGCGCAAACTTAAACCAGCTTTGTTAGACAATGTCGCTGGTGACGGCGGTTGCCCGTGGGCAACCGCCGCCACTGTTTCGACTTCCTGTTTCATGACTATAGGTACGTGAGCTGGATCTTGTATTTGCCGGTCCCTAGCTGCGAGGGAAGTTGTGCCCCACCGCTAGGACGAAGCTCGGTGGTAGCTAACAACTCCCTCCACCCGCCGCTAGATCTTTGATTAAAGTGGTCCGCATGGTTTGGGCGGTTGACATGGGCGTACCGCTCCCACCGGCGAATGAACTAAAAATGTTTCCCAGATCGGTCGCGACTGTGTCTACTTCTTTGTTATAAGGCCAGGATGCTAGGCCTTCATGGAGCTCGGCCAGGAACGGCTGCTGGAAGCGAAACTTCGCAACGAACGACTCAAGACCGTTTCGCGTCGGTAGGCTCCCGATATCATTGAGAATAGCTTCTTGGCCCTGCGGAGAAAACCAACCATATTGCAGATAATGCCACGCCAGCGATTTCTGTGATGAATAGCCCCCTACGGCCTCACCTTCGCCACCTACTAGCACCTTAGCCGGTTGTTCTGCTGATGGCATGGGTACTACACCTGCGTCAAAGTGGGCTTTGGTTTCTATGCTTTCTATGTTCCAGTTGCCATTCTCCATGAATGCGGCTTTTCCTGCGAGGAATATCGGCAGCGTCGTAATCTGCGTGAACGTGTCGAAGTCTTTGGGTATCCAGCCCCTTTGTACCCAATTCCTAATCATACTCAGAACGCTAGCAACAACCGGGACTGAAGAGGGCGAGCGCAGGGAACAGAATGTGAGTCCTCTAGAGGTTAGCCAAGGCATCAATTGCCAGATTCCGTCTACGCCAGGGTCTCCATCCATTAATAATCCTTGGTAGCCGTGCTTTGTGACGACCGAAAGATCGTAGGCCAGTTGTTGCTGGGTGTGTGGAACGCTCAGATGGAGCTTTTGGAGAATAGAGTTGTTGTACCAGAGCGCGACAAAGTTAACGTATGCCTGAATGGTCTCAACTTTGCCGCCTACTTTCCAGACTACGCTAGATGGAAATGGCAGGGGCCTACCAAGTTGGGCGAGGTAGGGATCCATGTTGGCCAAAGCACCCGCGGCGGATAGCTCGGGGAAATCTACTACTGGATTGTCGATGACTACGTCGGGACCGGTGTGGACCGCTGCCGCAGCTAGTAGCTTTGTGTCTAGATTGTTGAATGGCACGCTGACGTAGTCAACCTTTACATCGGGATAATGCATCTGGAACAGCTGCTCTGCACGTTGCTCCATCTTTGCATCGAGCGATCCTATCAGATACGACCAGACAGTGATTGTCCCTGAGGGGCTAGGCGTGGAAGCCCCTGCGACCCCATAAGTGGACAAAGCCGCTACGGCCGACATAAGGCCGCCCAATAACATCTGTCTGCGCTTGGGATGCCGCCGGCTGTGACTCATGAAGGTGATCTCCTCTCGTTCTCAAACCGGTGCAATAAGCACACGGGAAAAGTGTCGCCGGAAGACCTTTTCGTGAAGCGGGTGCCCGCCTGATTCTTGCGGCCCGCCAGTCAGTGCTCAGCGCGGCGCAAATCCAGCCCACGTGTGCTGCCCGGATCCGGTCGCAAACGATAGGGCTGCTTGGGCCACGCTTGCGTTGTCCAGGTACTAGCGATCTGCGGTTGTTATCCCCCCCTTCACACGATGCATAAGATCGGTTGTCAGATGACTGTTGACTATAGTACTATGACTGTTCGTGGCTAGCAAGGGAGGTCAATCTGAGCAACCTTTGGGATACAGAGAGGCCAACCGGCTCTACTACCACCATCTCGGCTTGACTGCTAGCTCGGGCCGAGTGCGGAACGAGAGGAGGCGGGCAAGACTTTTCGCGTTGCTTTTTAGAAATCTTGCACGTTGTGACCTTACCAGTCTTAGGCCGCTCGACGGTCCCAACTAAAAAGAGGAGAGATATCGTGCCCCGACCAATTGCGGCTGATTGGCATCGCGCGCATGTCTACAAGCACAGCTTCTGACACACGCCAGTGGCTTACCGCATTTGTGCCATCGAAGTCACGACAAACAAGGCCTTTGGCCTGTCCAATAACACACTGAGCTCGAAACCTCCTACCTCACGAAGAAAGCTTTCGAGCCGTGCAGCGAAGGCAGACACTTTCCACGATAATAAGCTCGAAGAGGCTCCAAGACCATGCGAATCAGCTGCGATGCTAAGATCGGAAGAGCGTCGTGTAGGGAAAGA
>OGCG01000951.1_pt1 | contig 15675 bp, 18 predicted proteins | sample 1570061 | NCBI WGS metagenome assembly OGCG01 (sample SAMN06268698, study PRJEB24515) | hot springs metagenome | isolation source: Joseph's Coat, Yellowstone National Park, Washington, USA | place: USA:Joseph's Coat, Yellowstone National Park, Washington, USA
TCAGAAGAGCCTAAAGACAAAGATTACAAGAAGCGCTGGTCAATAGAGAGGATTTTTGCAAGGTTGAAGGAGATGTTCGGCCTTGCAAGAAACAGGTTTGTAGGAATAAAGAAAGTCACAATACACGTATTTTCATGCCTTATCGCATATCTCATAAGGTATGTGATGTAATTTTATGGATTTGACGAGAGTGATAAAATGTAAATGTCAGGATCCTATTTACATTACAAAATGAAAAAGTTTTTATTATTGATTATCAATATGATAATGATTTTATGAATAAGGCAGAGATAGCTGCTGGTATAATAGTAATTATCTTGGTAATCGGGATAGCGTTTTTAGTGAACAAACCTTCAACAACATCAATAACCACAACTTCGCCTTCGCCTGCGGCTATATCAACGTCAGTAACCTCAACCTATACCTCTACATTAACAACTACAACACCCAAGATACAATACATATACTGTGTAGGCAGTGGTACATCTCCATATACTCAGGTTTACTATGCGCCTATATCAAGCACAGGCATAGGCACATGGCAAGCAACAACAAGCTATCCTGTTAGAATGAGTGCCGATTGCTCTATATATAATGGCTACATATACTGTGTAGGCAGTTATGCACCTCCGTATACTCTGGCTTACTATGCGCCTATATCAAGCACAGGCATAGGCACATGGCAAGCAACAACAAGCTATCCTGATGGAGTGGCTGCTGGTGATTGCACTGTATACAACGGCTACATATACTGTGTAGGTAGTCTTACACCCCCATATACTCAGGTTTACTATGCGCCTATATCAAGCACAGGCATAGGCACATGGCAAGCAACAACAAGCTACCCTGTTGAAATAAATGATGCCAAATGCTCGATCTATAATGGCTACATATACTGCGTAGGTAGTAATACATCTCCATATACTCAGGCTTACTATGCGCCTATATCAAGCACAGGCATAGGCACATGGCAAGCAACAACAAGCTACCCTGTTGAAATGAAGTTTGCCTATTGTGGGATCCCTGGTTCTTGAGGGGCTTTCATGGCAGTGGAGGGCCTAACTAATACAGGCATGTGACTGATGGTGCTTTGATTCTTAAATACTGCTAGGATTGTATTAATTTTTGATCGCAGAGAAATTGTTAAATTTTTATTATTATTGATAGATTAAGTGTTTTTATGCTCAAAGATATTGCAGTTGCAGCTGGTATAGCAAACCTTTGCCTCGCCTATGTGCTTTTTACATACCAGCAGCTTTTTTCTCCTTATGCCATGCTTGCAATACTTATACTGCCTGTCTTGTCTCTTCTTCTGTTCTTGTTTTCAGACACGCTAGGCAAAAAGCCATTATACCTTGTACTTGTAATCTCATTTGTTCTTATAATCTCTCTGCTCAGCCTCGCATATATTCATGTTGCTCCTAATACCTACTTGAATGTTGCAAGGGTATTTCTTCTTGTAACACTCGCTTCCTCTATCTCCCTGCTTTTTGTCTACTTTGTAGGCAAGGTTCATGCAAGTCGCTTTGGCTTTGGCATCTTGTATGCCCTGCTTCTTATTATACTCGGATCTGCTCTCGCATATATATTAATGTATGGCTTCTCAAATATACAGTGGAATGGTGTTGATGAGCTTGCAGCAAACTACTACTCAGCATACCTTGCGCTTCACGGCGTTAACCCATATACATCAAGCATGCAGCCCATATACAATGCGAGGCATGTATTTCCTACAGTTCTTCTAAACGGCTCATACGAAGATTTTTACGCATATCCTGCACTGAGTTTCCTTGCATATGTACCATTTGTTGCAATAGGCATTGGCAGTTACTCGTTTATGCCTTTCATTGCACTTCTTATCTTCTTTGTAATTTCGGCAGCAGCAATTCTCTACATTTATTCAGGAAGGAATCTGAATTTGTTTATACCTTTATCTATATGGCTCATCGCCTGCTACTCATTGGCTGGTGTTTCTAATGTATTTATTGTTAGTATTTTTGTAGTATTAGCTTATATATTTGCTAAACGCAGCTTCCTCTCCGGAATTTTTCTTGGCATTGCAGCAAGTGTCACACAGCTTGCGTGGTTTGCTCTGCCTTTCTTCTATATAATGACATTCAACAAGAAAAGAGGGCTAAGCATGCAGGTATTTGGCACTGTGGTTTCATTCTTGCTCATTAATGCAGTCTTTATAATACTCTCTCCAAGTGCATTCATCAGCAATACCTTTGGCATACTTAGCACGCACTCTCTAGTCTTCTTTGGGCAGAATATAGCTCAATTCTTTTACGCATTTTATCCTGTTTCACAGGCCTATTTGTCTATTCTTTCCATAACAGTATTACTATTCTCGATGCTTGTATACTATCTTTATCCCAAGAGCGCAAGACTGCTCATAGCCTTGGCACCTATATTCATCTTCTTCCTCTCCTGGCGCAACATCTCGATATACGGCTTGACTTATATACCTCTGCTGCTTGCTGTTTATTATGGCAAAGAAGGCAAAGATGAAGTAGATAGAATAAAAGACAAGAGGTATATAGTGTATGGTATATTGCTTATAATAGTAATCTTTTCAATTTTTGCAGTCTACTCACACAATGCATATGCAGCAAATAATTTAATATCGATAAATAAAGTCTATCCTATTATAGGCGTAAGCAGCTATGGATATTACCTTAATGGATTTATTGCCAATGTGACAAACAATGCAGAACAGAATGAAACTGTATCATTCTACATTATTAGCAGGAACCCAAATAATGAAGCCTATGTGCTAGGATCCTTGCTGCCGCAGCTTGCTGCTGGCTCAACAAGAAACTATACAGTAAACTTTTCATTACCTCTTGTTGATAACAAGACAAGAATATTCATATTTGCATTCAGCAAGGATTACATTACAAGCAATGTAATTGTATTATCGCAGCTTAAATAACATTCGTCAACTTCAGCAAAACCTCAAATCCGTTTATTGTAAAAGTTAGCATGAAATCCCACAATCTTCAAAAGTAGATAAGAGCAAATCACAGAAATAGTCCTACTGGCGCATTATAATACTACAACGCCGTGAGGCAGAATCCTGCAAACTTGTTTTAGTTAGAAACCACTGAAGTCAATTATTCCAGCAAGTAATTCCTTTGCCCTTGCAAGTGAGAGCGGCCTCATTCCTTTCTTCTTCGCATATGAGCACTGGTACTTTATGTACGCCTCGTTTATCTTTGTGTTAGGATTTATCTCTTTGCAGCGCTGTATGTAATTATATATTATTGTGAAAGCTTCTTCTTCACTGAGCCCCCTTATATTGGTGAGGTATGGTGCTAGCACAAGGTTGACCACTCTGTGCCTGAAATCAGGTATCGGTGTGTTGAGTAGCTGCTCTATCCAGCCGTAGCGCTTGCCTGAAGCTGCATGTGCCTGTGCTGATACTTCTGCCCTTGGCTGCCTTACGCTTTTGGCATAAGCGATGACTTCCTTTGGGATTTCTGCAGTCTTTATAGGCAGACCCTCCATCACCTTCTTTCTTGCAGCTTCTGAGAGCAGCTGCGCCTCAGCATACTTGCTAAGATAGACGAATCCGCCATTCATCTTCTGGTGTATAAGCGCAAATGCTTCATTATCTTGAGGCACAACCTTGAGATATTTGTAGAATGCTGTCTTGAACTCGCCGCCTTCTATCGAGGCGTCTACGCCAAGCTCTATTGAAATCCTGATTATATTTTCTTCTGACTCTTCTACAAGAGCTTGTAGTACCCTTTTGGCCTCGCCGTTGGCAAAGAGCTTGACTGCATAACTGCCCATTGCACTTACAAGAAGCCTTGCAAAGGCATAGCTTATCAGGTATGCCCTCTTGAGCTCGGAATAATCGGTCTTGACAAACTCAACGCTGCCGCTGAAGTCCTCTTCTAACCGTATTTTTGCCTTGTCAAGATATGACTTCTCTATTTTTGTTATGTTTAGCGCTGAAACTATGACTTTTGCCTCTTCAGAAAAAGGGTACTTGTATGCAAAGTCTAAATCTTCAGGCATAATAGAAAATCGCAGCCAAAAATATTAATCCTTGCGCTCTGCCTCTAGTCCCAGAGGTCGCTGAGGTCCTTGCTGCTGAACAATATCTCCTTGAGCTCCTTTGCCATTGCCTCGTCATGCCTCCTTATCCATTCCAATAGCAGCGTGGCGTGCTCTTTCTCATCGTCCCTGTTGTGGGCAAGCACAGCTGCAAGCGTCTTGTCCTTAGTGGCGCTGACACGCTCGTCATACCACATCATTGCCTGAATTTCTTCAACCAAAGACTGCCTTGCTCTATTTAGGTCTTTGGTTTTCTCGTCAACGTTTTCCTCGTACACTGCATACACCAATAACTGCAACAGATTTCAGATTGCATCAGCTTTCGATATAAGGCGCAAGGTAGTATGTCACAGACGCATCGCCTATGTTGTAGCTCACCTTAAGCGGCTCGTTTGTCTTCATAGATATGCTCATGGTGCTGCCCATAGGGCATGCCTTGACTATGTTCTCAAGGTATTCCAGGTTGAATGTCACGTCTGCGCCCTTGTCTGCCTTGAGCTTCTTAACTATTGTGCCATCTACACCATGCAGCTCCTCAAGCTCTCCTGAGTCGCCATGCGCGTTTATAACAAGCTCGTCCTTTGAAGCCTTGAATGCCACATACGATGATATCAGGCTTGCATCCTTTATTATTTCCTTCAGCGGGTCTCCTGCAACCTCAGCTTCTGCATCAAATTCAACATTAGGCTCCTTCTCAACATTCTTCCTTACATCTATCAGCGGCAGCTTGTACCTCCTTCTGCTATTCTCGCCTATGAATTCAAGAAGAAGCTTGCCGTTTGTATCCTTCATCAGCAGAGACTCGTTGTCCCTCGTCCTTGAGAGCACTTTGCTAAGGTTCTCAAGGTTGAGCCCTACGCTGCTGTTTTTATCAACGCTGTATTTCTCGAAAGCCTTGCTTGGTATGAAGAATGACACCATGCTTATGCTTGAAGGATCCATTGCACGAAGGCTTATGCCATCACTTGATATTGTGAATGATCCTTCATCAACAAGGTTTACTATCGACTCCACGCAGTCTCTCCAGTATTTCGCGTTAGCAATCTTGGCTTCAAACATTTTACCCCCTTTTATTAGATTACAAATGCAAAATATTTATATGTATGTCATCTCCTTGAGAAGAGGAAGAAGAATATTATAGCAATTATTATCAGCACTATTGCCATTGCTTCCGCAACAACAACCATCCCTGGGGAGCTGCCGAAGGCTATAGGCACAGGGCCTATCATTATTAGGCCTCCAAATCCTGATGTGGCGTTCCTCTCTGCACCCTGGGACTTTGCAGTGTTTAGGAATGCATAGATCATAAGCACAGAGAATCCTATTATTATCATTGCTACTCCAAGCGCAAAGAGATATCCGTACATGATACAATTTTAGCAAAAGCAATATATAAATAATTGGCTCAATCTGATAAGGTTTGATGATAAGCATTATTTATTCGACATTAGACATTGCCTCGACAAACATGGCGCATGCAATGATACAGAGACACGGCTTCTCTAAAGATGGAGACGCCTGGAGGCATGGCAACGTTGAAATCAGGGAGATAAACTCTCCTTTAGTGCATTCGGAATTCCTTGATGACCTTAAAACTGATATTTTAGTAATGCTGAGCAAGCACAGCAGCGCTGCTGGTATAGCGGCTTTTACCACGCATTCCACAGGCAACTGGGGCAATGAAGCAAAGCTCGGCGGCACTCCAAAGCGTCTTTCAAAGGCTGCACCATTGCACATGCTTGCTGTGCTGAAGAGCCTTTCTAAGATAAGTGCAGAGGGCATGCAGGCTGTCTATGAGGCTACCCACCACGGCCCACTGCTCAAAACGCCTTCGCTATTTGTAGAGCTAGGAGGCAACAAAGAGACTGTTGAGAATACCAGCCTTGCTGAGAAGGAGGCTGATGCAGTAATGCAGGCACTTGAAGCTGCAGAAAGCGGCGCTGTTGAATACAGCAAAGTTGTTATAGGCATAGGTGGCACGCACTATCCAAGCAAGTTCTCAATGCTGGCTATACAGAAGGGCTACGCATTTTCACACATAATGCCTAAATATGCAATATTCAACCCTGACGGGAGCAACAATCTAGACATGTTAGACCAGGCTGCCACGCTGTCAACCAATGCACCTGAGGCTGCTGTAATAGAGTGGAAAAGTATAAATGCTGCTACTCGGAATATCATAATTGCAAAACTTGAAAAGATTGGTATGCAATATGAAAAGATTTGAACTTTTTGCATTGTCAGTTGTGCTTGCTGTTATGCTCAATGTTGCAGGCGCGCAGTACTGGTTTCAGACAGGGGCGAGAGCCGGCAACAGCGCCGCTTACAACAATGGCGCAAGCGTAGAGATACAGACAATAACACCACAGCATCCATCATCAGGTTCTTATGGCTTCTGGGTCGGCGAAGACCTGCAGAATGGTGCATTCCTGCAAGTCGGCTATCTGATAGAAAACCAGACAGGCAACTACCCTTCTGACTGCACATTGTCTGGATGCTCAGGCACAGAGCTCATAAAGGCTGGTGATGCAGAATGGTTCTATGAGTACTTTCCAAGCAACTTCAGCGGAAGCTTCCTAGGGGCGATAGGCCCTGACGGCTCTGCAGGTGCCAACGGAACTTTCAATACCTATTCCTTTTACTCTGTAGGTGATACATGGTACTTCCTCTTTAACGGCAAAATAGTGGGCAGTGCAAACCTTGGAGCTGCTACCTCGGGCCCTGAAGTCCCAACAGCAATAGCAGAAGTTGCAAATGCCAGCAGCGCCAGCAACTTCGTTGAGCCTGTCACATTTTCCAACTTGTCTGTATATGTAAATGGTGCTTTTGAGCCAGTTGCAAAAGGGTATGCATCTATAGGTTATGGCTATGGCAGCGAGAAGGCGATACCAAATCCCTACGGCGTTGAGGAGATAGGCAACAGGATAAACTATTTCAAGGCAGGCTCTGGCCTGCCACAGCCTCAGACCGGCACAGAGCTCTGGTCCCTTGGCTACAAGCTAACTGTAGTATCAAAATATGCCAACATCAGCGGGAGCACACCTTATGCTGCCTATTCTACAGTTGGCATATCGGCGCCGCAGGTTGTCTACATTGGTAACAGGGAGAGGGCTATATTCAATGGGTGGATAGGCACAGGGCTTGGATCTTATACTGGCATATTAAACAATGTCACAATGCAGCTTGACAGCAATATAACTGAAACTGCAACATGGCAGATACAGTATTTTGTAAATGTGTCTTCAGAGTACGGAACTGCAAGGGGCACAGGGTGGTACAATAACGGCAGCATCGCGTATTACAGCCTGGCCAATGGCACAGTCTACATAAACAGCACTGCAAGGCATGTATTCACAGGATGGAGCAACGGTAATAGTGCTCTTTCTGGAGAGCTAAAGGTGCTGGCGCCGGAGTATATTTCTGCAAACTGGCAGAACCAGTTTTTTGTGAATGTCACTTCCTCGCTGCCTGAGATAGGCACAACTGGCAGCGGATGGTACCCTAATGGCACGCTGACAAGTGTATATGTAGACAATACTATATTCAACCTGAGCAGCACAGAGCGCTATGCATTCACAGGATGGAGCAACGGCGTTGAAAATTCCTCATTTGAGCTTAATGTTGAGGGGCCGCTGCACATAACTGCGCTCTTTGGAAGGCAATACTTAGTGTCTATCCAAGGCCTTGATGAATATGGCAGACCTGTCAGTGCTTCAAATTTCTACATAGACAACAAGCTCTACAATACAAGCACGTTCCTTACAGCTAACAGGACTTATCTGATTACAGGTGCCATATACAAGGGCACAATTCTTAAAACGTCATCTAAGGTTTCAGCCAGCTCGCCCTCTGTCATCCAGGTTACTCTGCCATTATACAATGTAAGCATAATGGCTGCCGACCTGTTCGGAATACCTGTAAATGCACTTGTCGTTGCGCACTTCTCAAACATGACAACTACCACGTTATATACAGGCAGTTCAGGTGCTACACTCAAGGACGTCCCATACGGCTATGTGAATGCGACGCTCTCAACGCTAGGTATATCATACCACGCAGTTGCCACTGGAGGGTCTTCTATACGAATTACTGTTTTCTCCGAGTATGACATAGCTATAATAATTGTTGTCATTGCAGCGATCTTCTCTTCATACGAGATATCAAAAAGGCACTATTCAAAGGCAGGAAGCGCCCAGAAAGCCCAACAGCAATAGAGATAAATCTTTTGCTAAAGTATTATTATAGTGTCTTTATGCAAGTGGCAATAATTATACCTCCCAAGGACTTCAAAGACGAGACCCTGGCAGAGCTTAAGCTGATGTTAGACAAGTGGCACATACAGGCTGTAATATCAAGCTACACTTCAGAGGAGTGCGTAGGCTACCACGGTGCAATATACAAGCCTGAGGTCAATGCGGCAAAGCTAGAAGAGAGGAAGTTTGATGCTGTTGTTTTCATAGACGGTCCAGGAGTTGACTCATACAAGCTTTATGATTTCAGGCCGCTTCTAGACACACTAAGGAATTTCTATGCTTCTGGAATGCTTATAGGGGCTGTAGGCAACGCTATAAAGATAGTAGCTAGGGCAAACATAATAAGCGGCGTGCGCATTGCAGTGCCTAATGATGCCGAGACCAGGCGCCTTGTGCAGCTATACAAGGGTGTGCTCTCAGAAAGGGCTGTAGAGATAGACAGAAACATAATATCTGCAAGGGGATACGAGAGCATAACTGAATTCTCAAATGCTATTCTTGACAAGTTTGGCGTGCGCTGAATATGGAAGATGGTTCTCGCAGCCACAGCTGCACTTGTAAACAATATAGCCGTTAGAGCTAGCTATTCTTACACTGCAGTTAACGCCAGGCACCATGAAGCTTCCACAGCACTTGCAAATCCTCGCCTTTATGCTTACAGGCATGCGCACCTTGTAGTGGCTGCTTATCTCCTTTGCAATCTGTATATACCTTTTTGCAAGCCTCTCATTGCCGCTTCCGCCACTGATTTCCATCTCTTCTGCAAGTGAGGCAAGCCTTGAGATGCGCCATGCTGCAACTGACCTGACAATACCCTCATGCCTATCCATTATAACCAACGCTGACACTAATGTGGCAATATAGAATCCTTAGGCAGATACTGCTAATTACCTTCTTTTGTTAGACCTCTCGTATTCGAGCCAGCTGTTGTATGTATTCATATCCCTCTGCTGCAGCCTGCTCAGAACTTCCTTCCTTATCTCTTCTGAGGTCACTGAAGTCCTGTTAGCGAATGCATTCTCTATTTCACTCGCTATAGCTCTTGCGGTATCAGAACGTCCCCCTGCCTTCACTATCGCCACTACTATCTTTTCCCTTATGAATTCCTCCTCGCTTCCATCCCTCCTTTTTACGTTCATTTTATCGATAGCAAATGTGTTGAAAAATTATATAAGCTTACTAGTGCAAATTGTGTATAGGTGTATCAATGCTTGTGATGGGCATAGAAAGCAGCGCACATACCTTCGGTGTAGGAATAGTAGATGGTGGCAAAGTGCTCGCAAATGAGAAGGAGATGTACAAAATAGGCGCTGCGGGGATGATCCCATCTAAGGTAGCCGAATTCCATTCAAGAAACTTCAGCAATGTGATATCAAGGGCGCTGGAGAGTGCATCTGTTAATATTAGAGATATAGAGGGAATAGGTTATACAAAAGGCCCGGGCCTCGGCCCATGCCTACAGGTCGGAGAACTTGCTGCAAAGACTATAGCAAAGGGCATCAATATACCTATAGCAGAGGTGCACCACGGCGTAGCACATATAGAGATCACAAAGCTTGCTGCAAGGCTTAAGGACCCAGTTGCACTCTATGTAAGTGGTGGCAACTCGCAGATACTCAAAAAGCGCAGGGAGCCTTTCAGCCACTACCATGTTCTAGGCGAGACTTTTGACATAGGCATAGGAAACATGCTTGATTCATTTGCCAGGGTGCTTGGATTAAAGCCTGCGTGGGGCTCAAGCATAGAGAAGAAAGCGATGGGTGGCAGATACATAAGGCTTCCATACACTGTAAAGGGCATGGACTTCTCATTTACAGGGCTGCTCACAAAGGCATCATCTATGGTGGGCAAGGCAAGAACAGAGGATCTGTGCTACTCTGTACAAGAGACGGCTTTTGCTATGCTCTGTGAGGCTACAGAGAGGGCACTCATGCTTACAGGTGCTGATGAGATGTGTGTCTGCGGAGGGGTTGCCCAGAGCGCTACGCTTAGAAAAATGCTTGAGATGATGGCATCTGAGCACCATATACGCTTCGGCTTTGCTCCAAATGAGTATAATGCAGACAACGGCGCGATGATTGCTTACGTAGCTGAAAGAATGATAAATGAAGGATTGACTTCAAAAATATCAGAGTGCGGCATAATGCAGAAGTACCGCATAGACAGCGTTGAGGTGCCTTGGTAAATGGGTGCAATTAAAAAAATAAGCGAGGGCGCAGAGGCAAAGGTCTACAGGGAAGCGGTCTTTGGTAAGAGCTTGATAATAAAGACCAGGATGCCTAAGCCCTACAGGCAGAAGGAGCTTGATGAAGAAATAAGATTCAGCAGGACAAGATCAGAAGCTAGGATCATAGGAATGATAAATGAGATGAAGATATGCGCCCCTATTCTTGTGGCTGCAGGGAAATACACAATAATAATGAGCGAGGTAAAGGGCACCAGGATGAGCAGTGCCAAAAATCTCAAAAGCAACTTTTTCAGCAGCATTGGAAGAATGCTTGCTGCACTCCACAGTGCAGACATATCCCATGGTGATTTCACCCCTGCAAACATAATAGTGAATAACGGCAGGCCATGCATCATAGACTTCGGCCTTTCCGAAATAACAAAGAGCATAGAGGAAAAGGCGATAGACCTCCTCCTCATGAAAAGGTCTATATCAGAAGCAGAATATGCAGTGATGGAGAAGTCCTATGCTGCATCATACCGCGCCGCTGGCGAAGTAATAAGAAGGCTTGCCACAATAGAGAGGCGCGGCAGATACCAGACTAGAACACTGAATGCAGCTGATGAGAGCAACTAGCTCAGAGCTCTCCTACACGCCTCTTCTGTGCTCTCTTTTGCCTCTTTCTCCTTTTCTTTATCCACTTCCAGCGCATCCTTCCCTTTTTCTTCCATTTCCTAGGTATGCTTCCCAAAATATCACCATATCAAATACAGTATATTTGAAACAAAACATATTTAATAAATAGCGCTCAAATACTCAACTGATGAGAGCATGCACAAGGGAATAATTGCTTACATTGTAGTGCTCATAATACTTATAGTAGTCACACTTGTATTTATACATGGGCCCACTAAAACGCCAAAGGTTACTACAACTATAATTCCAAAAAATACCACCACAACCACAATAGCACCTGTAACAAACGTTACTACAATCACAAGCACAACCACTTCTATAACAATACCCTCATGCCTATCACAGAGTGCTGAGGTTCCTGTTTATAACGGCAACTTCTCTACTGGCAACTATACAGGATGGTTTACATCAGGCGCCGGCTTCGGTAGTGCACCTCTCAACTTGACATATGCCAATGAGAATGGAGGCTATTACAACCACACCTGGATAGGATATGATGGCAACTTCGTTGCCACTACATTCCATGGCGGGCTGGCGCTGCAGCCTGGCAACCTGACCTCAAGGCCTTTTAAGGTTGTTGAGCCATACCTCAACTTCAAGATAATATCGCCGCAGAACAATTTGCTGTATGTTGAGATACTTGTCAATGGAAAGCCTGTGATAGTTGCGCACTACAATACTTACAATGCGCCAGGAAACCAGTACCCTAGCAGTGAGTTCGTGAATGCGAGCATGCCTCTTTCGCTGCTCATGTGCCAGAATGTAAGCATAAGAGTTGTCGCTAACGTGGTAGGATCAATTGCAACTAGGAACATGTACATAGCGGTTGGCGACTTTTACCAGAGCAGGCAGCCCAACTCTGCGCCTGGTATAATAGTGAACCAGACAATAATTGGTTAGATACTGTTATATAGCCGTGAACCAGTGGTAGTATGGATGCAAACATAATAGGAGCGAAGCAGCGCGGCGAAAAGATGAAGCTAATGGTATTCAACACACTGTCAAGGAGCAAGGAGCAGTTTGTGCCTATGAACGGCAACAAGGTAAAGATGTTTGTATGCGGCCAGACTGTATATGACGATGCGCACATGGGCCACGCAAAGACATACATAAATTTTGATATTGTTGTAAGGTGGCTGAGGTTCATAGGCTACGACGTCGACTATATTCAGAATATAACAGACATAGATGACAAAATAATAAACAGGGCTAATGAGCGCGGAATAGATCCGATAGAGCTTGCACGCTATTATGAAGCTAGACTCATGGAGGATATGGAAGCCATAGGCGTGAAGCAGAATGTTAGCAGATATATACGCTCTACAGACTACATAGATGCAATTAGGGACCAGATACAGCTTCTTATAAACAATGGCTACGGCTACTATCTAGATGGCGACATCTATTATGATGTTTCAAAGTTTCCAGACTATACTAAGCTTTCAGGCATGAAGATAGAGGAGCTTGTAAAGCACAGGATAGAGCCCAGGGAGGGCAAGAGAAACAGCTACGACTTCGCTTTGTGGAAGGCTTCAAAGCCTGGTGAGCCATCATGGAGCATTGAGGTTAACATAGATGGCAAGCGCACGACACTTGTAGGCAGGCCTGGGTGGCACATTGAGGATACTGCAATGACTTATGCGAACTTCGGCCCGCAATACGACATACATGGCGGCGCGTCAGAGCTTATATTCCCGCACCATACCAATGAGATTGCACAGGCTGAGGGTGCATACGGGATAAAGCCTTTTGTAAGGTACTGGCTGCACAGCGGCGTGCTTAACATACACAATGAGAAGATGAGCAAAAGCCTCAAGAACTTTGTAAAAATAAGGGATGTCATTGAGAAATATGGCGGCGAGGCTATACGCTTCCTTTACATACAAACCCACTACAGAAAGGAATTCAACTATTATGATTCTCTTATGGATGATTCTTATAAGAAGCTGAGCTATCTGTATGATGCCTTCAGCATTTTCTACAATATGCCTGACACAGAAGGAAAACTCACATCAGACAGCAGGGTGCATGAGATTATCTCAGAATTTGAAACCAGCTTTACAGATGCAATGAATGACGACTTTAATACCCCGCTTGCACTTTCAAGGCTTGTTATAGCAATAAATGCCCTGAGGACTTTTGCAGAGACTTCTGAGCGTATAGGCAGGGATGCCAAGGCGAAGGCTGTGAACAGTATATTAAAGTATTCAAACGCGCTCGGAATACTGACAAAAGAGACCTACAAGAAATCTATACCGCTTGAGGTTTCAAAGCTTATAGAAGAGCGCGATGCACTAAGAAAGAGTGGCAAGTTTGAAGAGGCTGATGCAATAAGGAGCAAGCTTGAATCTGAATATGGTATAAGGCTTGAAGACACCGAGTACGGCACAATATGGTTTGCATCACATGGGCCTGCAAAGCAGTAGTCACTGAACACTATCCTCGCTGCCTTCGCTACTTCCTTTCTCTGTTGCCGGATCTGTTTCTCCGTATTCACTTGTGTCTTTGCTCTCATCTTTTTCCTGCTCTTTTGCATCTTCAGGTGCGGCCTGCCTGCCTCCCCTCTTCTGCTGCTTTGAGGCGCGCGCATTGGCAAACAGGAGTGATGGATCCTCATCATTCTTTGAGTCTATCCATTCTTTTATGAAAATTGAGAAGTTCCTCAAAGGCTTTGAGTACCTGTCAGTGAAAGAGTATGCATTATTTTCATGCTTAAGTATGCCTACAGTCACACCGAAATCCAGATACCTCTTCCATGTTGCGAGCGGCAGCTCTGCCCCGCATTCCTTGAGCCTCAGCTCTTTCTTCTTCTTTACTTCAAGCAGCGCCTTGGCAAACCTGTAAGCTTTAGTCTCATTGTCAAAATAAGCCTTAGCCAGCTCCCTCACGCTTGGATTCTTCAGCTTCTCCTTGAGTGGGGCATCCTCAAACTCCCAGTATTTTATCATTAAAGCACCTTTGCACATATTCAAATGGACATGCAGATATTTATTGGCATCGCAACAATGTTTTTATACTTTTTTTTCGTTGTTGTTTAGAGGCATTGAAATGGCGCGCCTTCCATATAGCAGAATTGCTGAGCGTTTGAATAAAGCGCAGAGCGCAATGGAATACTTAATGACGTATGGATGGGCCATTCTTATAATTGCAGTTGTGCTTGGTGCACTTTTTCAATTGGGAGTATTCAATCCAATGACATTTGCGCCGAAGGCGCCACCTGGCGCATGCCAGGTTTTTAGGCCGAATGGACCTGGCACAACTTCTTTCATAAACCTTGAAGGTATATGCACTGGCGAGATACCTGAGTACGTTGCGCAGTTCAACGGGTATAATTCATTAATTCCAGTATCATCTTTAAGTCCAACTATATCACAGTCTTCAGTAACAATAAGTGGTTGGGTTTATATTAGCGGATTTACTAACTCTAATGGAGATCAAGAATGGTGGACTGATGGAGGCGAATCTAATGCGATTGGATTACAAAGCTATCCTAATACTTATCCGGGTGCAACGAGTGCTACCATAACATACTTCATTCACAACGCTACAAATGCAGGTTATGGTGGTTGTGGTACCTATGGTAATCCGCTGAATCGATGGTATTTTGTTACAGAAGTAGTTTCTGGAACATTAGCAACACTTTATGTTAATGGAGCACCTACTGGTTGTCAGTTCAGTTTTAGTAATCCAGGAACAGAGACATATTTAACAATTGGTAGTTACTGCCCTTCATGTACTGGAGCTGGTGCTGTAATGGATGGCTCAATAGCAGATGTCCAAATCTACAATACCTCACTTTCAGCAAATGAAATTCAAGCACTTTACCTAGAAGGTATAGGTGGTGCGCCGATAAGATTGCAGAACCTTGTTGCATGGTGGCCATTAAATGGCAACGCAAACGACTATAGTGGCAACGGTAACAATGGCCAAATAAACAATGTAAACTTTGTAAGCAACTGGTATAACGGCTATACACCACCATAAAATTTAATTGGGTAAAATTAAAAGAGAAAATTTGCACGATACAAAACTTCTCTGTGTAACTTCTATAAAAAATTATTCTTCAGTATTGACGGCTTCTGCGTTATTAACTTGCTCAAGCAGCAAAGCTTCTCCGCCAGCGCTCTTTATCTTCTCAATTGCTCGTTCCGAGAAGGCGTCTGCCTTTACTACTACACTCTTTTCTATATTGCCATCACCAAGCACTTTATAGCCCCTAAGCTCTATCGTTGGTTTCTGCTCTGAGCTTTTAATTGCTAGCTTATTTAACTGTTCAAGGTCTATTTCTTTTAGCTCTTTCTTTTTCCAAGGCTTGAAGCCCTTCTTGTGAAGCCTTTCTCTTTCATATACAACAAGGTATGTAAACTTGTGTTTTCTTCCGCCTCTTCCAACACCACCTTTGTCACCAGCGCCTCTTCTGTTCTTTATATTTCCAGCTCCCCAGCTTCTTGTTCCGTGGTATTTTCTGTTCTTCTTCTCATGCCTTACTACCAT
>OGCG01000957.1_pt1 | contig 15649 bp, 15 predicted proteins | sample 1570061 | NCBI WGS metagenome assembly OGCG01 (sample SAMN06268698, study PRJEB24515) | hot springs metagenome | isolation source: Joseph's Coat, Yellowstone National Park, Washington, USA | place: USA:Joseph's Coat, Yellowstone National Park, Washington, USA
ACTCGATCATGAATGAAGATAAAATGATTGAAATGAAAGTGTAGGGACAAACGGTCAGACTTTCATGGGATTCCATGGTTCAACCTCTTATCCCACACGCTTGAGTATGGGCTCCCTGCCATGACTTTGGAGCCTCATCAAACTCCTCACATTGCTCCTCTGTAGGGCCCTCCTATACATGTCAACGGAAAAAGTTTATAAAAATAGCGTTAGAAGGATTTAGGAATGTTAAATGATATCAAATGGCATAACTTCACGGTTTATCGGAAACTGTTGACAACGGAATAAGAGTTGAGAAAAGTGAGATTAAAAATTCATTATCAAATTATTCCTTTAGAGTGTCTCAATTTTCTCTATTTTAGCCCTCAAATATAATATCTTATTACAAGCCTCTTTAAGTAATTGATCATGAGAAGCTGAAATTATTGTACCTTCGTATTCCTTTGTCATTTCCTTAATCATCTTAGAGTTTTATAAGTCCAAATTAGACGTTGGCTCATCAAGTAGTAATAAGTCTGCTTCAGAGGAAAAGGCCAAGGGCAGTTTAAATAGCCTCCTCTGACCAGAACTCAGTTGATAAGGTTTTTATCCAGTGGAAGATTAAACCTACTAATTAATTCTTTTGTCTTATTTATATTAAAATGTCGTAATGAGGTTATAAACTCCAGGTTTTCCTTTAAACTAACGTTATCTAAGAATATTAAGTGTTTCTCTAACATGTACATTTTACTTTTCTTTAACTCCATGTTAGGGTCTTTGCTGAACACTTTCACGTAGCCAGAATCCGGTTTTAGAATACTATAGACCAGATATAATAATGTAGTCTTACCGGAATATCTTTTATTAAATCTATTAAGGTATTTTAAACTTCTCAATACTCTTGCATCAGTGTTTCCCTTATCCTTCTTATCCTAACTTCAGCGTTTCCTCTTCAGCACCTTTAGCTATTTCCTTAGTCATTTCCACTATACTCCCGTAACCGTAAAAGAGAACTAAGATCTTTACCTTTCACTTAATGGAAGTGTATTAAGCACGATTTCATTAAAAATTAACCATTTAATCTGTCTTTCTAGGTTATTAAGCTTATTTATAATATTAAATTTATCGAAATATTTTTAAATCTGCGACGGGAGTTCACTCTATGGCTTACACTTATAACTTGAGTGAAATTAACCTCTCCATGATTTCAGTTGTAGGAAGAAAGAGTGCTTACCTAGCTGAACTGTATAAAATGGGTTTTAACGTGCCTAATGGGTTTGTAATATCGTCTAGAGCAGTAGACGAGATACTGGGCGATATAAGGGATGAAATTAAGTCTATGTTATCCTCAGTAGACCTTAACAACCTCTCCGATATAGAGAGGAAGAGTGAGTTTATAAGGCAAATGATAATGAACGTCAAAATACCGGAAGAAATAGAGAATGAAATTCATGAAAGGTATTTAGAACTGGGCTCCAATTATGTGGCTGTTAGGTCTACAGTGACCTCACCACTAAGTGGTGTTAGTTTTGCGGGCGAATATGAAACTGATTTGTTCGTCGGGAAGGAAGATCTGACTAAAAGCGTTAAGAGGGTTATAGCCTCTTATTTCAGCTCTAGGGCGATAGCTTATAGGTTATTGAATAAAGATGAGAGTAAGGTTGCCCTATTAGTCCAAAGGATGATAAACCCCGAAGTGGCTGGAACTGCCTTCTCCTTACACCCAGTTACGGAGGAGCCGGATTACGTATATATTGAGTCCTCTTTTGGTTTGGGGGAAAGTGTAACAAAAGGTCTTGTAACTCCAGACCAGTATATTGTAAGCAAAATGAATAGGGGGTTAGTGAGCAAAAGGATTTCCGAAAAGAGTGTGAAATTAGTATATGATTTTACGGAGAAGAGGGTTAAAATGGTAGAGTTAAGTAAGGCTGAGGCTAAAACGGAGAGTTTGAGCGAACAAGATGCTATCAAAGTGAGTAATATTACGATAGGTGTTGAAAACGTCTTTAAGAGGAGTGTGAACATCGAGTGGGCTGTAGAAAATAAAAAACTTTACTTACTTGAAGTAAGGGGTGTTAGAAGGCTTTATCCAGAGTTCTAAAAGAGAAGTATAATCAATGGGGTTTCCGTTTGTGAATTTTGATACTCTTACTTCCTAGATTTAGACTACATAGTATCTATTGCGAGAATGTAATGGCGAATTCTTCTCCTTAAAGAAATTCAACCTAGAAGAATAAGTTTGAGGGGGTCGGAATATATAGGTAAGAAAAACTCCCACATAAAAAGAGCTTATATAAAACAAAGTAATAGACTATAGGGATAGCTCAAGCGATGGAAAATTAAATCTTACTTATGAGGGTAAGCTTACCGGTAGCAAAAAGAAAGGGTATCATACTATGTTGGCTGAGGACATGAAGTACGACATTTAAATAAAAACCTAATGGTTTTAAACTTTTCAATAAATTTTTTAAAACTAAATTTCTTGTTTAGAGTCAATGATAAAGCATAAGGACACGAAGTGGATGTACTTAGTAGTTCCATTTAATGCGTCTACGGGTCCGCTCTCGACCCTAGTAACTCTCCAAATACTCGCATTAGGCGGAAACGCTATAACAGTGTCATATGTAATCTCTCTGGGAAACGCTGTCCTAATCCCAGCATCAATAATATGGGGCTTTTTAGCTGATAGGATGAATAGGAAAAAGCAAATTTTGATGAGTTTTGGCGGAGTTTCTGTCCCTTTAATCCTAATGCCCTTGGCTGATAATGTGCAAACCCTGGCTCTGAACTACTCGTTAGCGTTATTCATGAGTACAGCGTCAACTACACCCTTTAATTTGTTAATTATGGAATCTACTGAGAAAAAGCATTGGGGTTCACTTTTCTCCAGGTTTTCGTTTCTCTCCTCAATAGGTATGTTAAGCGGGTTAATAGCTTCGACTTTTCTCGTCTTATTCTTAAAGATATACGAGATTGAAGAAGTGTTAGGCTTTACAGTCCTAATCACCTTAATACTTGGGATAAAACTGATTCCAGAGCCCGTAATAACTTTTGAAAGGCTTGCGATAATCCACCACAAGGAGTCCTTCATGATTAGATTGAAGCACTTACCGTTGTTCTTCCTCCACCTACCCAATCCCCACCATTTCAAAATGTTCTCTTTTAAGAGACTCTCAATGAAACCGATTAATTATATCCCCTTACTTTACTTAGGTCTTATTATATTCTATGTAAGTAGTGGGATTTTTAATACAGTTTATCCCGCCGGGTTATATGTTAAGGGATTAGATAAGTCCGAAGTATTAGCTGTTATAACCGTGGGTATGATATTTCAGATTATAGGGTTTAGGATTGCTGAGAACATGTTGGAAAACAGAGACGAGAAGAAGATAGCATATCTCTCACTAATTTTGAGGGGAAGTTCATACATCTCGGTGGGGGTTATAGCCTTACTGCCGTTAGTTCTTCCATCTCTCTTCTTCTCACTAAACCTCTTATTTTACCCATTGGCTGCTGGTATAGCATTTGCTAACTTTTACTCCTCATCAACAACGCTGATTTTTAAGATAGTAGGTGAAAGGAGTCAAGGAAGGGGGTTGGGGGTTTACAGTACGGTTGTGGGTATCTCACTTTTTGTTGGCTCTCTACTCTCCGGTTACATTACTCATTACTTAAGTTACGGGATCGACTTCATAATAGCCGGTTTACTTTTATTGGCGGATTCTCTGTTGTTCAGATATCTTGAAGAGGGATGAAAAAAGTTTAAAGCCGAACTATCTCAACATATCTCATGTCAAGTGTTTCAATCTCCTTTGTCAAATGGATGATCCCATTAGCTATTGTATGGGGAGTTTCGTACCCCTTAACTAAACTGGTTAGTTATTACTCCTCACCTATGCTCATAAGTTTCGTAAGGATTTTGGTCGGATTTATCTTCTTTTACGCATTAGCTAGAGGTCTAAGCGTTGGTGTAAAACAGTTCATTAACGGCCTTTTAAACTTCGTCGGTTTACTTACTTTCTTAAACTTAGGAGTCTATTTATCACCAAACCCTGGACTTATAGCTGTAATGATTTACACACAACCAATTTTCATTGTGATCATAGAAGCTTTCTTGGGAAGTAAGGTGAAGATGGGGGAAGTCATTGGTGTTATACTGGGAGTGCTTGGGATAACAATTTCAGCTTTTTTCGCATTTAACATAGGCCTTTTAGTAGGCCTCTTAGGAGGTTTAGTGTGGGCCGGTGGTACGGTTTACTATAGGAGATTTTTAGTAAACGAGGACTTGAGAAAACTAAACGCATTCATGTCATTATCTTCACTTCCGGTTATGGCCTTAATTACTCCTATAGGATTTTACTTTAACATCAGCCTCTATGGCATTGCTTTGCTATTGATCTTAGCACTTTTAGCACAAGTAGGTGGTTTTTACTTTTGGTTTAATGCTGTTAAGGACTTAGGGAGTATTAGGGCAGGGGCTGGGTCACTTTTAGTTCCAGTGTTCGCCTATATATTCTCGTATATCTTCTTCGGACAAATACCGACAGTATTAGAGATAGTAGGCTCAGTAGTTACTTTGGTAGGAGTTTATATAACCATGGTCAGTAGTTGACTTCCTCTCTCCATGGAAGGAGCGAGGAGGTGAGTGGCTGCTGTAAGCCAACGAGGGTTTAATACAAGGCCAAACTCTTCTTCCTCCTTAATGGGTCATGCTCTTAACCTTAAGTTGATATAACAATGGTTCAAATTGAATTCATTCCCAAAAAATCGTTTTCATTCCAACGCTTTTTATCTTTTTTTCTAGATATGAAAGCTTATTTATTAGAGTGGTAATGTATTTTTATGCGTTTGGTTGTTGCGACTAACTTCGATGATAATTTGATAGAACAGATCAGAAAATACCCAGTAAAATATGTTTTCGGCAGTCACACTGAAAATATAACTGGACACGGGAGGGCTTCATTTATATTACCTAAAGTTGATGATGAGAGGTTAAAGAACCACATTGGTGTTGTTCATAGTGCTAATATTAAGTTTCTCTATACTCTTAACTCAGCCAATTTAAGGGGGAAGGAATATAGTGAAAGGCACGTTTCTGAAATACGTAATGAGGTTGAAAAGTTAATTAATATGGGTGTTGATGGTTTTATTGTAGCCCTACCTTATCTTCTGTTTCTTATAAAGAGTGAACACCCTGATATTGAAGTCTCAATTTCTTCTTTTGCTAGGGTAAATCACATTAGAAAAATCGAGGAGTATATAAATTTGGGGGCTAATACTATAATCTTAGATGAGGACGCAAATAGGAATTTCCAGCTCTTAGAATCAGCTTCAAAACTCGCTAGGAAACACGGGGTTGATTTAGAGTTAATTGTAAACAACACTTGCCTTTGGGGTTGCCCGTATAAACTCACTCATGATCAAGTTTCCTCCTACCTCTCAGCCTCTGATGGTGTTAAAGGAGTATGGTTCGAATACCCAATCCTATTTTGTGCAACAGAGGTAAGGAATGATTTCGCCAATATTATTAGGATGAGGTGGATAAGGCCGGAGGATCTAATTTTGTATGAAGAGTTGGGCATTGATAGATTTAAGATAGCTGGTAGGAACAAGACTACTGAGTGGTTAGTTAGGGCAGTTAAGGCTTATTCTGAAAGGAGTTATGAGGGTAATCTACTCGACATCGTGAGTTACGTTCAGGGTAGGGCTACGATTTCTGCTTTACGAAAGATAGGCCATTCTCAAGACTATGAAATCTTAAAGAAAGTTTATGTAAATAATAAGGCTTTTCCCCAATACTGGCTTAGGTACTTTAAATACAATAGGTGTGAGGAAAGGTCTTGTGAGGAATGCAAGTATTGTGATACTATCGCTGAAATGGTAGTAACTATAGATGACAAAAGGATTTCAGAACTTAATTTACCTAAGGTTAAACCACCTCTTCAGTTAATACCCAAATTTGGTGAGAATAAGGATGGTTAAAATCTCTGAAAGGATAAGAGTTTTAGAATTAATAGAGCTTGAGTTCTTCGGCAGAGTATTAAACCACAATGTCGTAATAATAGAGCGTGGCCCCTCTGGAGGTTTAATGCTGGTAGACACGAGTTTACCCCAGAATTTCGACCAAATTGAGAAGTATTTAAACTCGTGGGGTTACAGCATTGAGGATATTTCAGATATTGTAATAACGCATTTTCATGTAGACCATTATGGTAACGCTGAAACTATAAGGAGGATTTCAAAGGCTAAAGTTTACGCTCATAAGGATGAGGATTTCGAAATTAAGGAGTTTAGTGTTAACGAGGCTGTTGAGGAATTGAAGGTAAGCAAAGAGGAGGTGATAAAAACGATTGAAAGAATTAATAAAATAAGGGCTGAAAGGCCTGAAATCGACATAAGGTTAAAGGGAGGTGAAGTGTTGGGAGAATTTGAGGTAATCCATGTACCCGGTCATACTAAGGGGCATATAGCACTTTATAACGGTGAGGTTCTAATTGCGGGTGATGCCGTGAGGAACGTTAACGGTTTAAGTCCCCCGTTGAGGATCTTTTCTTGGGATTATAAAAAGGCTGTGGAGTCCTTTAATAATCTGATAGACATGAAATATAAGGTCTTAGTTCCCTATCACGGTGAACTATTTTTTAAGTAAGTGGAGGCTAAGGGAGCTAAATATTCTAACAAGTCTGAGCTTATTCCTCGTTCGATGAGGAAGTTAAGGGAGATAAGAACTGGATATAAAGCCTAACATCTTTAAGTATTTGCTGAGGAGTTAAGTTATTATAACTTTCCCCCGTTATATAACCAGTAATCTCGATATCCTTATCCTCTATAGTAACATTTATAGTAGTATGGTTTAGGTTGAGTGACGCAACTTGCCCATCATCAAAGTATAAAATAACGTATAGTTGGGCGAAAACATTAGTGGGATTAATCCCGAGCAAGTATAAGCCTGGCTCCTTTACATGTATTTCAAATTTTACTTTAAAGGAAAATTGGTAAAGGGAAACGTTCGCTTTAGAGGAATTTGATTGTTGCTTAGAAACAGTTTCATTATTATGTATTAAGCTATTGTTTGATGTTATTATCTGTAAGTTAGAAATATTAATGGGAACTTGTCCCATGGGCTGACTTGGTTTATGTAATGCGTTGTATAATTCTATACCCAAGATTATGTTACTGATTAGTGTAATTACTATTAAGCCCGCTAATAATGTTTGCCTATTCATGATATTAATCTTGTTTATATTCCATTTAAGTATTAGTTCCGCGGAACAGTGAAACAATACTTTAATAAGTACGAAACGAAACTTATTTAGTAAATGAAAATTGTGATACCACTAATACTGGTACTTCCCTTTCTTACCATAACGTTAACTAATGCGTTTAATAATACGATAACGATCTATTATAATGGAACCGTGAAGTCGGAATTAAGTAATGTTAGCCAATTCTTCCTAATTGGGTCAGACATTACCGATCTTAGAGTTGTAGGCTCGAACTACAATATCTCAAGATGGCATTATTCAAGTTAATGAGAAATACAACTTCACAATAATTGTGCTCTTGCCAACTAATGTTTCAATTAGTTATATGTATCCACAACCCTCTAACATTCAAGTCGTAGGAGGGTTTTATAATATAACTTTTAAACATGTTAATGGAATCACAATCTTGTACTCGTTTTACCCGAAACTACAACTAACTCACTCTAGTGATAATGATGAATTATATTTTATCTTAGGTTTAGTAATCAGTAATGCAGTCTTATTATCAGTGATTTTCCTTCTGCTTAGGGGTAAAATTAGGATTCGTAATGAAAAAGGAAGGGATGACGAAATTATTGAAGTAGTAAATGACGCGTTAGACGAGAGAGACACGATAGTTCTTGAAGCCATAAAGATGGGAGCAAGCACTTTAGCAGATATAGTAAGGCAAACGAAAGTAAGAACTATTTGTTTAAGTTCTTTATATTCCAGCATTGACTTTTCATGAACCGTAATTGGGAAGGTGTTGTTATAACTGGTCGAGGACTTTTTCGGGATTTTTATACTTGAAGTAGAGTTTTCCTCCAGTATATCTAACGAATGTTACGTTCCTCTCTAATCCTCCGTGAGCAATTAGGTTTCTCTTATTTGGCGTGTCAGAGCTTTTTTCCTCTTCTTTCTTTCCTCCTTCCTCATCTATCCTCTTTAGTATTTCGGCAAGTTTCATGTAATTCGGGACTTCGCTTTCAATCTTCTTAATCCTGCCACTAATGTTGTCTATTTCATTAGATAATAACTCTTTCGATAGCTCGTTAGCGTAACTTTTTGCCAGCTTAGTAAGCTCGACGGCCTCCAACTCATCCTTACCTAAGCTCGCCTTACTTAAAATTGATAGCATTGCGTGAAGAATATAAGCTGAATGGTGTAAGGAGTAATTATACTTTACCTTACACCCCTCAATAACAACTTCCATGTCATCAATCCCCTTGAGCTTCTCCTCCAGTTGTCTCTTGACCTCATCAATATTTTTCTTATAATAATTTAGGAGTAAGAACAACCCTGCTTGAAAAGCTTTAGCGAGTTTTCTTATTTCAGTAATTGTATTACTATCTTGAATTACCTTCCTAAAGTAGTTTTCATCAATACTCATGAACTGAGTTGTTATGAAGTTCATTCCGTCTTTGGGTTTTATAACATAACGTGAAACCTCATTTATATTGAGTGTCGGCGGGTTTTTCTCTTCAAATTTCCCCGCTAATGGGTCTGAGTTATAAAAGCTGAGCTTAACTTGTTTACCTATAGAATTGGCTATTATCGTTATTACGTTAGCTAATAATGCGGGCATGTAATTAATTCCGTGAGTCAGGTCAACGTGGAACTCAACTGAACTCCCTTCGGTTTTCTCTAATTCAGATACTATTTTATAGTATACGTAGTTGGGGTAAAGGTTTAGCCCTCTATCTTTCTCGCTGTAAACCAGTTTATCGTGATCGAAGAAAGTACCCACTGCTGGTGCCACGAAAAACTCAACATTTTTTCCCTCACTGTAAAACTCTTTAACGTACTTCTGTGAAGCGCTTAGTAATTCATCTGCTAGTTCACGGTACCTCCCTCCCTTAGGCTTCTTTCGTAGTTTATGGTAAAGTGTAAACGGGATGAACGTTATAGTAATATCAGGTTTTAAGTACTCATAAAGAACTTTGGACGATATGTAAGATTTACTTTCATAATTATTTATCGAATAAATGACTTCTTTATAACTAGTGAAGTCTCCCAGAACAGAAATTAAAACCCTCATACTACATCAGAATTGTGAATTCACTGTTATTTATCATTTTCTAGTTGTTCACAATCATTCGTTTATTTCGTCTCGGGGTGCGAGTTAGGGGAATATAATTAGTAAGCTGCAACATTACTCAACTCTAAAAACGAGTTAACTTAAAGTTTTTCACGGATAGGAAGCCGGTTATTGATATAACAGCCAAGGACGAGAATTGAAGACTTGGGATAAGGCTTTGAAAAAAGACTAGATGACTTATACAAACTTTTACTCCTCGAGCGACTTCCTTTTAGATCGTTAATCTGACTAGATGTATTACAAAACTCTTGTAAGTTGTTAATTATTTCACCCACAGTCCCATCATTTATTTTTGATACGTTTTTCGGGAGGTAATGTTAGTGAGGATAAGTAAAATAGTCATGCGTGAGTGTAATTTTGTTCCGCTTAATAAAGGGGTTTATTTCGGTTGTAATGAGATGTAGTAAATTATAAAGCTTGGGAGGGGGTAAGTAACTTAGGAGGGGGTAAGTAAAACGTTATTTGACCCTAGACCAAAAGATAACTTGAAAGACATATTTGACAGAGAAAATGAAATTAAATTATTGAAAAATTCACTAGACTCACCTTTAATTGTCATAATCGGACTGAGGAGGACTGGAAAAACGTCATTAGTAAAGTCAGTTCTAAACTCCTTAAAAGTGACATACCTCTTTCTCGACATGAGGAAGTTTGAGAATAGGGAGTACATCGTATATAAGGATTTCATAAAGACGTTGGAGAGGGAGGTAAATAGAATTGCAAGAAGGCATAAAGACCTCTTATCCCATTTCCGCATAAGCGGGGTTCAAATAATGGGAGTTTCCCTGAACTTTGAGTGGGGTAAAGAAAAGGCTGAACTCTCAGACATTTTTGAGTCAATAAATGAGTGGGCTGAAGAAAAGGGTAAGACAGTCTACGTAATAATTGATGAGGCACAAGAACTGATAAAACTTAAGGGTTATGACGTTTTACCTTCTATAGCTTACGCGTTTGATAATTTGAAGCACTTAAGTTTTATAATAACTGGTTCCGAAGTTAGGGTTAAGGACAAATTCCTTAAACTAGAAAATGAAGGCTCACCGTTATTCGGGAGGGCTCACGTGGAGATTAACATCTCTCCTTTTGATAGGGAAACTGCGATAAAGTTCTTAGAGGAGGGGTTTAAGGAGCAAGGGATAAACTTCACTAACGCTGAAAAAGTGTATGAAATACTCGGAGGAAATCCAGGCTGGTTAACGTATTTCGGTTATACTTACATAAAACACGGGAATGAGGACAAGGCTTTTTCTGAAACTAAAAGGTATGCAAAGAGATTGCTCACAAGAGAGTTCTGTAGCTTCTTGAGGGAAGGTGGGAGGGATAAGAAAAGGTATTTAAGGGTAATTGAGACTTGTAAGGAGGGCTGTAGTTGGAAAGATATTAAGAACTCCTTAGAGGCTTTAGAAGGTAGGGAAATAAATGATGGGACTGTGGGTGAAATAATTAACAACTTACTCGAGTATTCCTTCTTAATAAAAGAGGATAGGAAATACGTTCTCGCTGATAAGTTATTGGGAGAGATTGGAAAGCCAAGATGTTGAGTTTTCACTGACTTTCTTCCTAATCCCGGAAGGGTAAGGGTTCCCGACTTTAGGTAGCTTAAAGAGGGACTTTCATCGCTGAGCCCTAGTCCTTTTCCTACAGTCCCATTAAGCCAAGTAAGAGCGACATTAGCATTACTAACTTACAAAAGTTAAACTATAATCACTCCACCCTTCTTGGGAATTTTTACCTTTTGTAAAAACCTCATCAGTGATTTAATGCACACGTTTGTAAGAGTTAACTAGGATTAAACCTTGTAAAAGTCCATTGGTGGGTTACTCTCATATGTACTTGACCGAACAACTTTTAAGAACTAATTACAAATCAAAGCCATGGACGAGGTATACAGACTTATACTTTCAACGTCAATTAGTGGTATAATCTGGGGAGCGAACACTATAGTGGTTTCCCTTTATTTACTCTCTCTTCACTTCTCCCCATTATTTATTGGAGTCCTCTTTACCTCGGCAATTCTTGTCTCATCTATTGAAGGTTTCATATTCTCGATATTGGGGGATTTATATGGTAGGAAGAAATTCGCTCTGTTAAGTAGGGGTTTGTCAGCAATTTTCATCTTCCTCTTTTACTTGAAATTCGTTTATGCGTACATCTTCATGGTAGGATGGGGTAGCGGGGCTCTAATAAGTGCGATTTTAGCCGATAAGGCTAAAAGACTCGAGAGGATTTATAGCTATCAAACTGCTTTAAGCATTGTTTTCAGTGTGATAGGGTCTTCCTTACCATTGTTTCTAAATTATAGTGAAATTTTTCTCTTAGAGTTTTTAGTCTCCTTAATCTCATTCTCCCTTTTGCTCACGATAAGGGAGGAGTATAGAGGTGGAGGCAAAGTTAAGTTATCTTCACTCCCAACTATATGGAAGTTCTTACCAGAAGCTTTAATAGGCTTCGGGGCTGGTCTAATTCTCCCGCTCATGTCCTTATGGTACAGGCTTAGGTTTAACGTGACAGCTTCACAACTCTCCCCAGTTTTCATGGCCTCAGAATTAACTCTAGCTTTAGCTGTAATTTACTCCTCATGGTTAGCCGAGAAGTTAGGAAGAGTTAAGACAATAGTTTATACTCATGTTTTGGCAATCATTTTGCTCTTCGTTCTCCCCTTCTCGCCAACGTTTTTCATAGCATCAGTAATATATGTTTTGAGAAACGCTCTAATGAACATGGCTTCACCAGTTTTCAACGCCTTAGTAATGAGTCTAATACCTAGGGATGAGAGGAGTAGGGCTGGTAGTCTAATACAACTAATTGATTCCATTCCTAGAGCGTTTGCACCTACTTTTGGGGGTTATCTTTTTAACGAGGGTAACTTAATCCTACCTTTTCTGATAACTGGAATGCTATATTCGGCCTCTACAATAGTGTTTTATACACTTTTTAGAAACGTAAAGGGTTAGGGGAATATATTGGGTCTTCAACAAATTTTTTAAACAACTTTTCAGTGGGAAGAAAAATTAATAGTCAAGCCTACATTAGGGCTGAGCTTATAGAAACTCTTGATGATTTAGGTGTTGTAATAAATGTATGGTTACTGGCAAAAAAGGGCTTTTGACTTCCTTTTATGCACCAGTAGAGTTCACGTTATAGACAAGGAAGGGTTAAGTACCCTAAGGTTTTCGAAATTAGATAGGGGGATAAGCTTTCCTTTCACTTTATCAGTTTAATTTAAACATAAGCTTTTAATCAAATTTAAGATATATCTAAGTATGCCTGAATACGACCTTAAGTACGCTTACAAAGCACTAGTAATCCTAGCACCATTAGCTGTAGCTGTAATGTATACTGAAGGAATGTTAATCCCCGCTTTGCCGTCAATTGCAAGCGAATTCGGAGTATCGTCAGCTATTGTCAGTTGGGTTTTATCAATTTACTTATTAACCGGAACCGTAATGAACCCAATAGCTGGAAAATTAGGGGATTTATACGGTAAGAAGAGAGTGTTAGAAATAGTAATTTGGATTTACGCATTAGGAGTAACTTTAACGGGTTTTTCACCAAACTTTACGGCACTACTTATATTTAGGGCAATACAAGGGCTTGGGCTTGCAATGTTTCCCCTAGCCTTCAGCCTAATAAGGGAGGAATTTCCGCCTAACCTAGTTCCTAAAGCACAAGGACTTGTTAGTGCAATGTTCGGAGTGGGCAGTGCGATAGCATTACCTTTAGGCGGTTACATTGCACAGAACTTCGGTTGGCAATACACTTACCATACGGTAATCCCGGTCGTTATAACATTAGCAATCCTTATCCACTTTTACATTAGGGAATCAAGGGTTAGACTACAAACCACAATCGATTATTTAGGAGTTGTATTATTGGGCTCAGCCTTAGGATTATTCATATTCGGATTAACGGAAGCACCTATATACGGTTGGACTTCCGCAGTGACTTTAGGGAGTATAACGGTCTCCATCACGCTCTTCGCGTTTTTCTTCGTAGAGGAGAGGAAGGCTAAATCCCCTCTAATGCCCTTGTATTTAATGAAGAGGAGGAACGTATTTATTGCAAACGTTGCGGCAATTGTAGCAGGGTTTGCACTATTTATGGCTTACCAAACCCTAACTTACTTACTGGAGGAACCTAGACCGGTAGGTTTCGGACTAGACATATTATCGACAGGGTTATGGTTAATCCCATTAGCTTTAATACAAATGATAGGGAGTATAGTTGCTGGGAGAGTAATTTCAGTTAAGGGGCCAAAACCCGTACTAATTTTTGGCTCGGCAATGTTAATACCCTCTTACCTAATACTGTCACTAATAATCGGGAATTCCGGATTACCAATAATCATAGGGTTTGCATCACTAGCTAATTTAGCGGCTGCCCTACTTAACGTCTCTTTAATAAACATTCTAGTGTTTTCAGTGGAAAGACAATACATGGGTATTGCCACTTCATTAAACACAGTCTTCAGGCTTTTAGGAGGAACCATGGGGCCAGCTGTTGCTGGCGCAATCATGGGGACTTTCCAGACCAGTATAGTTTATCCCTTATTCGTTAATGGCAAAATTGTTTATATGCCAGTTTCATTGCCTTCAGACTACAGCTTCTCATTAAACTACTTAGTTGCAATGGGAATAGCGATAGTAATGTTCTCGTTATCACTCCTTGCGACCAATATTAAGTTTGAGAGAGGAAATGTAAGGGAAGAGAGAAAAGAAAAGGCTACACAGCAATTATCAAAGTGATTTTTCACACCTTTCTTAAGTCAATACCACTCCTCTCCTTAGCTAGCATAAGTAACCTCTCATACCAATCCGGAAACCTCACGTTTTCCGGTATTTTATCCGTGGTTAAAGGTTTAATATCAATAACCGGTGTGTTATTAAAGAGATCACATCCCTCTACATATAACTCCCTTACAACTCTCTTCTTGAGCTTAACTACTGAAATTCCTATAGGGTTAGGTCTGGCCGGTGAGTCAGTACTAAACACTCCAAGTTCCGGTAATTCTTCCAACCTCAACCCGAACTTTAGTAACCCTCTCGGTTTAACAGTCAGCACGTAGTCCTTAACCCTATCAAGGTATGATACAACTATTATGTGGGAAAAACCGTCAATTCCCTTTAAACCCTCTTCATATTCCGGGAAAATTTCAATCACGGCATCTACGCCGTTTATACTTTTCCTTACCTCGTCATCATTGTATTTATGCTTTACCACGCCGATCTGTTTGAGTATCATAATTTAATCTTTGACACACTTTTTTATTTATGCTACTCCAAAGGGGAGAAGTTAAAGCTGTAGTCCTCGAAAAGGGGGCATACCTCTACAGTTTGAAGATTAACGATAAAGACGTGATTTTAGAAGGGAAAGAAAGACAAACTAGAGGAGGAATGGCACTTCTAATACCTTATGCCAATAGGGTTAAAGGAGGTGTTTATGAGTGGAAAGGGATAGTTTATCAACTACCTAAGAACGCTGAGGGTAACGCAATTCACGGTTTAGTAATGGATAAAATATGGGATGTTAGAGAATTGAAGAGTGATCTTGTGAGACTATCACTTACCCTAACCCACGAGGGTTATCCATCTATACTTTCTTTACAGACTGAGTACCAGTTATTAAACGACGGGATTTCAGTAAGTTTAAGTATTAAAAATGTTGGTGAAAAAGATGCACCACTGACAGTGGGTTTTCACCCCTATTTCATAGTAAGCGAGGATTGGGAGATAAATCCTAAGAAAGTTAAGAAATGCGTTAGCGTAAACAAAATCCCTACTGGGGAGGTTGTGGATTATGAATTGGTAAGGGGCGTTTACGATGACTGTTTCATAATCAAAGGGAGGGTTGTGACGTTGACATCTTCATACTCAAGGGTTGAGATTGAAAAGGAGGGTTTGGACTTCGTGCAAGTGTACACAGTTCCTAACGCCGTCGCAATAGAGCCTATGAGCGGTGCGCCAGATGCTTATCATAACGGCATGGGTTTAACTATCTTACAACCGGGTAAGGAGGTTTCGTTTAACGTTAAGTTTAGGGTTAGCTTTCCGTAGCTCGAGTAAACTTTCTCTTTATCGATGAAATAATTAAAAGGATAGAACTATTCCAAGGTTAAATCTGATAGTGTACAAGAATGGGATTCTTTCTTGCTATTGAACGCGAACCGAAGTGGTATTTAACTCGATTAAAAATAATAGTTACGTAAAGAAGTAAACCCTTCTATGTAAAGATTACCTTCTACTTGGAATGTTAAATTTAAACAATACTTGACAAGCAATAGTATCATCTAGATACTCGGATGTCTGCGAAAGTTTATATGAATTTGTTT
>OGCG01000959.1_pt1 | contig 15609 bp, 19 predicted proteins | sample 1570061 | NCBI WGS metagenome assembly OGCG01 (sample SAMN06268698, study PRJEB24515) | hot springs metagenome | isolation source: Joseph's Coat, Yellowstone National Park, Washington, USA | place: USA:Joseph's Coat, Yellowstone National Park, Washington, USA
CTCGGTGTTGGGGCAGAGCCATCATGAGACATAGTGAAATGGCATCCATCGTTATCCCCATGGCATCTTGGTTCTGGCTGACTCCTCCCCGCCCTAAACGGTAGACCCAAAATTATTTTAAAAATATAAATTCAACACTAAACCTCATATTTTTTCTTCATAAGGAACATATTTTATTATACTTATAATCAGGAGCAGTAAGAATAAATATATTAAATAATTTACAAATAAAGCTGATTTCATTATTCATGTCTTTATCATTTTCTAATATTATAATAATATTCCTCAGTTTACTTGTAGAAATATAAAAGATCTAATACAACACTTAAAAATTTCTAAAAAATCAGAATCATATCTAATTACATTAAATTCTCGAATTACTAATAATAAATAAAAATTATTTTTACTAATCAGATTTTGGGTCTACCGTAAAGGGGCGAGGCTTCATATTCATTTTGTGAGTATCCTGCCTAGTTGGGTTTCCTCATAAACCAGTGCTCTACCTGAGCGCTTACTGTTAACAAGCCTTTTGCTTCTTAGTTTGGCCAGCACCCTCTCGATGACGGGTAGGGATATTGCTTCGTTGAACCTTGAGGCGTAACCCTTAGCGATCTCCCTTGCTAAGCTATAACCGCTGCAGATAAGCCTTAGGACCCTATATTCAACTAGGCTCAGGTCAATGAGCCTAGGCACGATTGGCCAGTCAACTGGTTCACCCTTCTTACTAGGCATGATGAAGACTCTGTCAACGTTAATGTTGGTGAAGCCGCCTACGGTGGTTAGCGTCATTGCTAGGAAGCTCAACACCGTGGTGATCCATCTGTCGCCTGCAATACCAATCACCACGTTGCAGGGTGAGTTAGCCTCAACCAAACCCCTAAGTGACGCAACAGTGTCAATTAGGCTAAGCCCTTGGTTAAGCACAATGGGCTCAATTCTGACGTCAAAGTCCTGGTAAACATGCCTAGCGAATTCGGCTAATGCATTAAGTGCATCACTGTTAACGCCGACTAGGATAATGTAGTCACCATCATTAACGTCAGAATTGATGAGAGCTAACCTAGCTGGTGTGATGTTGATGCCTACACCGATGATTATGCACTTCTTCATCGGTGTGTAGGCTTCGCTGCGGATAAATGGGTAACCTCACGTTAATGTTAAGGCGTATTCACTAGGTAACAGGATTAGGCACCTGGCTTAAAGTACTCAACACACTTAACCAAGCCAGCTTTCTCAGCATCATAGTAATGCATGATTGCTTCATCTGGCTTACCTGAGTGGATGAGTTTAATTGACTCACAATTATGCCAAAACTCGATGACAAGTTCATTGCTACCCTCGTAGATGCAGTACCTATCGACACCGCCAAGTACATTCCTGGCGATACATAAGCCGGAATTAACTGTCTCATCAATCGTTAACGCCCTGATATCCGCTGGGATGAACAGATCGTCTTTATACATGAACCATGGCATGCTTAAATACAGATTTAATTAAATTTGATTATTAAGTTTAGTGTACCGTTAATAACACTAAATGCCCTTAAATATTATATTTCGTTATATTACTATAGCTCACTTATTGTATTTTACTTTGAGAATAAACTGATTTCATTAGTTCCTTAATTATTTTTATTGCGTCTTTACCGAACATCTTAATTATTAAGTTAAGGTGCTCCTTGATTATTTCAGCCTTTATCTCGTGTGGTATGGCCAATTCGTACACGTACTGCCTAATGTTATTAATCACCTTCTCACGCTTGTTAATGAACCTTCCTACCCCTCCTCGTCAACTCCTCCCAAATAGCCATCGCCGTAGCCTCCCCAAGCTCGTTGAGAATGCCAATTACCTCAGCCTCGAGCGGCCCAATCATCAACAAAAGCCTCTTCCTACGCTCACTTTGCTCCATTACATGGAACTACACGCGTAATTTTATAAACCTAACACTCAGATCGTTATTACTACTATTATGTTTAAATTTATTTACATGTATCTTTCAATTTGCCATTTTTAACAGCATCATCCACTAATTTATCTAGAAAACCTTCTAACTTATCTATACCCCACACGGCCGTTTGTTTATCAATAGCCCAAAATCCTTCAGGTGTCTCTTTTCTATACCTGTATATTTTTTCTCCTGCCCGCACCTGCGGTGCTTTCTCTTCCTCTCCTTTACTAATCCAGGTTTCACAGTCTATGTAAAACATGTCCTTTACGTCATTTTCGTTGACCGACATCATAATGGCTAGTTTATCTTTATATTTCTCTTCGCATTTCTTTTTCTTTGCAATTGGCCAACGAACTGTTTTAAATTCGTTCTTTATTCGTTTCCACCTATCAGGACGTACGACCTCTACCTCCACATAGATTATGATTTCTTTATTGTTTTTACATTTTATTTCTATATCATGATCCTTCTGAGGCCCAAATGATGCTTCATATTTCTTCAACGTATTGTTTAAGACTTTGACAAGTTCTTTCGTCTCTTCTTCTGCCTTTTTGGCTAAATCCTTATCAAATGGTTTGCTCATACTACATCACTTATGCCTTTTTCTTCTATTACTTATAATTTTTCTCCTAACTTCCTTGAAGTAATTGCTCTCGCTTTTTATTATTGATTCGAATAATCTTGATGCTTGAAGTATTTCGTTCATTGTTTTGCCTTGGTCGAAGTACCTCATCAATAATGGATATACCTTAGCCCTATACTCCTTCTCTGTGCATTCCCTCTTCTTGCATAATTCCAATTCGTGCATGAGAACTTCCCTTAATTCATTCAATGTGAGGTTGCTTCTTCCATTACATGAATTGTGATGTGTCTCGTTTTTAATGTAGAAAAATATGAAGTCAAAGTTCATAGCGCCTACCTGCATTGCGTGGAACGTTGTTTCGTAGGCTTCTAGGTATGGTTGTGGTGATGCTCCTATGAGTGTGAATCCGGCGTTTTTGAGTGCTAGCATGAATGCCCCTACAACTGTTGTATCCTTACTGTTGAAAGTCGATATGAACAACCCACCCGGTTTTAATGCCCTATAGCACTCTTTAAATGCTTCTTCGAGACCGCGCTCATAATCATATATCGTGAAGCCCCTCGTGGAGTTGATAATTATCTCATTTTCTTTAGGGGCAGATTCATCGAATAGCCATAGGAAGTAATCGCTTAGCTCAGTATAATTAACATTATCTCCATATGGCGGATCTGTTATAACAGCATCAACACTCTCATTGGGAATGGGAAGTCTCCTCGCATCTCCCTGAATAATCATGTACGTGGCCTCACCCCTTATAAGCTCACCTATGTCCTTGGCCTCTTTAGCGTAAGACCCTATATACGTGTTTGCGTACTCCTTCCCCTTAATAATGGCTTGAGCCCTATTTAGGAATTGTCTCCATACATTTATCTCTAAGTACTTGGGGTATATCCAGTATGCATGTAGAGCCCATCCTTCAATAATATCTCCCCTCAGGTGGCTCATTTTTGAGGCCCACTTAAGTGTGGAACTAAGTGTGAACATGAGGAATGACTTTGCATCCTCGTTAAATTCCCGTAACCTCTCTACCTCATCCTTAATCTTTAAAACCATGTAAAGATTCCTGGGTGTAAAAAGCTCATCAAAGTACTTAATGCCCCTCCTTAGTAAATCATTGGTTTTATCTCCAGGGGGTACCTTAATCCTCTTAAATTCCGGGAGGGACGGTGGAGGGGGTAAATCGCCTGGTTCGGGATTCTTAACACCACTAAAGCCACAGTATGGGCAATTAACCTTCAACCTTATAGGCTTATTAGTGATTGTTTCGTACTCCGTCCATAAAGCAACGGCATCTTTACCACATCTAGGGCATCTAGCTCTGTAGAGTCTCATTGCAATAGGCTCTATAACTTTCTCAAGTCTTTTTACGGCCTCCCTATAAAGCCCTACGTCAAGAGGCTTGACTTCGTGCCTCATGATCTTAACGGCCAGGGGATTTAGGTCTACTGCGATAACCCTCCTCCTCGTGATTAACTCCTCAACAAGAGCTACACCACCACCTGCAAAGGGATCTAAAATTACGTTCCCTGGCTTTGTAAACATTAAAATTATCTTTCTAAAAACACCCCAGGGGCGTCTAGCCCAAAACTTATGCATTGTGTAGACAGGCGTGTGAACCGACACCTTAATTACACCAAGTTGCTTAATCTTCTCAGCAATCTCATTAGGGGCGCATTCATTAATTAGGGGTTGAGAATTTAGTAAATTCTCATCCATATTCAAAGAGGTAGAGGGAATAAATGCCGTTATTAATGTTGCTAAAGACTTATCTTTAGGTTTAGGCTCTTCACCCATATTAATCATCCCATGCACATCTTACTGAGCACATCATGGATGTTTTTGCATTCATTATAATTGCATGACCAAGCATCCAATTCCTTCACATTGTTGGCGTCTATTACTTGGAATTTCTTTATCACTGCCTTAACCGGTGGACAGGAAGAGGAGAGGAGGTCTTGGGGAGGACTGACAAGAGAGAATTGGGCGTAGATTGCCACATATGTGCCTGACGTTAAGGCATACTCATCAACGTTACCTGTCGTTGCAAGCTGAGCTTTTGGAGAAACAACCATAACCGGTAGACTGAATGGGGCAATTGGCTCGCAATTACCCGCAATGTAAACCCAAACGCTCTCAAACAAGGTGTTGTATATGAATGTTAGGCAGAAGTGCTTTTTCCACACTTCGCCCTGGCAATACGTGCCGAAGCCCTTTTTAATTTCCAGCGGATAATTAAATGGAAAGGGGATGGGGATCCTCTCAAATTCTATGTCTGGATCTATTTCGCTCACCATGTTCTCCCACCGTTTAACGGTACCGTTAGCTTGTTTATAAATGTTATTTTAGAGATATATTTATAAATCACTCTAAAAACAGACTAATATGCCCAAATCAATCAACAACGAAAAGATGGAGATGGTCTCCATACACATACCAAAACAAATGCTGGAGCAGTTAGATCAAATGGTGAAACTAGGCATATATCCATCAAGAAGCGAAGCAATCAGAGCAGCCGTGAGGGAGTTCTTGAAGGATACAGCGGCAGTATCAAGGTGATGGACCAATATGTTCTCGTCAATCTTCGTTTCCGTGAGGACAATCCCGTTGGGGAGGAGGAAAATCACAAGAAGCGGAGACCGCTACTACATAATACTGCCCAGCGAGCTTAACGACTTGTGGCGTCAGTTGTGGGAGGCCAGGGCTGAGTTGAACGTGCTAATTGAGGTTGCCAACCTGACCTCCTCCCCGCCCAGAGGGCGAGGGTTCCCCGAGGTCTAGAGGGTTACGCCCCTTTATGGGCGCTACTGAATGCTCCAGCAAAGCCTGGATTATTAAATCTATTGTTAAATCCCCACATAGTAGGGTAAATCTTTTTAATCCGTGTTTAACGGTTAAATTATGTCCGAGAATCCCGAGGATAAGCCCGAGGACGAACAACCCAACGAAGCGGAGACCAATCAGGAACAAAATACACAAGAACCCAGTGCCGAGGGAGAGAATTTAGAGGGGGGGAATTTACCTAGCGAGGAGCAACAGGAATCGGAGGGCGAGGCCAGCAACACGCCAAGCCCAGGCGAGGGCGAGGCGGAGCGGGGCGGCTTGAGGGATCTTCTTGCCAGAATCGAGGACGCCCTTAAACGCGGCTACACTATCCCGCTCACCACGTTTTACAAGACGAGGGGCTTCGGCGCCTTCTTCCTCAAGACTCCCGACGATAAGAGGACGAGGATTTGCACCACGAAGGATGGGGAGTGCGAGGATGCGATAAAGGCCTTGCCGAGCGTGATGGGTAAGCTCGGGCTCGCCCCGGACTTCAACACGGACGACTTGATCGCTCAACTCAGGGGGGTCGCGGGAGGCAAGCGAGGCATTGCATCCAACGACGAGGGCATCTTGCTGGAGAGCATCGGGCCATCTGGAAAGGCAAGCGGCTTCGTCGCTGAACTAAGGGAGCTGCTTAGGCGTAGGTTCGAGTTCCTCAAGAAGATAGATGACAAGCTCACGATGTACACGTGGGCCAGCACATGGCTCGCGCTGGCCGGCAGCAACGTGCCGCCCGAGGAGATCCAAAAAATAGTCACGAGCGACAGCGGCGCCGTATACGACGTCGCGCTCAGGACCATAACGGAGGCATTATCGACGTATAGGAATTATAGGGATGAACTGCAGAGACTCAAGGAGGAAAACGGGCAACTCAAGCTACAGGTGGTGTATTGGCGCTCCAAATACGAGATGCTGGAGGAGGTGACTAGCGAGCCCAACAGGCTGGAGAGGATGATAGAGACGCTCATAGCCGCCAGGCCCGACTTAACGATAGAGGAGGTCACGTACATAATCGAGAGGTTCTTGAACTTAATGATGACCCAGCCGTTGGAAAAATGAGCGAATTGAGAAGCAAGAATTCGCTGACCTCCTCCCCGCCTTTAGGGCGAGGTTTGCCGTTAGTTTTATCAGCCAGGCGCCCAAGCGCTATTCCTACCTCATGAAAATCATGCATAATAACCACAATCATATTGCTCTCCTCGGCAACCTCCTCGACGGCAGCATAATAATCACCGCTCTCCTCATACTTCTCCATAAACCTCCTCATCAACGGATCATTCCAATCCCCCACGCTCATGAGGATGGGGGGCGCGACCCGCGACGCGCCAGTGACGATACTGAACGCCAACATCACCTCATATCCATAATGTCTCAATATATCCGCAGCCAATATATCTTTACGAGATAGGGTAAAGTAATAACCCTTTTTTTCCATATCCATATAACAACCCTTTTTTTCCATATCCATATCATATCTCCACTATTTCATCCCCTAATTCATCGGTCTCCTCCACCATCTTCTTTTGCGTTCTGTATATCTTCTTTTGTACTCTGTATATCTTATACAACAGGTAAGTTATCACCACAAACCCAACTGGCTCCACAACGTCCCAGAGCAGGAGGGAAAAGGTCATGAGGTTCGTATCTCTCACCCGTTTAACAGTACAGGTAACTGATTTTTAAGTTTTACTTGAATGAATTATTTCGTTCCGCCCATGGCCTCAAGCCACTTACCTGCGTACTGAAGGGCCTTGGGATAAATCATATCCGCTAACTCCCCAGCCATGCTTGGATCGGGGGAGAGGGCATTGGCCAAATTCACGGACCAATCCCTGGCCCACTTCATCGCCTTATCGATGAGGGACCCGGGATAGCCCTTTTGACGCCACTCCTGCACCATCTTCTCCGCGAGATCCTTATACCCCTCGGGCGCATTTACCTCGGGCGGATCCAATGCCTTAACCAACCAACCGGCCGCAAAGCCGCCCGCTGCGACGGCTAGGTAAAGCCAATTATTCTTAATCCACGCAAACCAATCCCATGTTGAGGCGCTCATATGTTTGGGGATACCGACCTAAATTTAAACCCTACCTCAACCCAATTATGTCGCCGACCTTCTCCTCCTTGATCCTAGCGAGCAACCTACCCAATATGTAGTTCTCGCCGGCGTCTTTAAGTATCGTTGGATATGCCGAATGGAAGAACGCATCGACGAGTCGCTCGTTCGTGGTCCAAGCCCCAACGATCTGCTTGGTGTAGAAAAATGCCCATTTAATCGCATCCTGGATCAAATCCTCCGGATAACCCTTATTACGCCACTCTTGTGCGACGCGTTCGTTCAAACCCTTCAAATCCTCCGGCATCTCCGGGATTTGATCGGGCGGATCCAATGCCTTAACGAGCCAGCCAACTAAGAAGCCGCCCGCTGCGACCGCCAAGTAAAGCCAATTCCCCCTAACCCAATTAACGCCTTGATCCCACCATGACACGCCCATATGCTTGAGGCGTTAGGCAAAAATTTAAAGCTTTTGATCCAACTCCCTTAGCTTGAGGCGAATGGTCACATCATTCCCCTTCCTCTCAACCCTCTCCACATAGGGGACGAGGGATTGCCTCGGCACCTCGATCTCCGTCAATTGAATCAGTTGGATCAGCTTCGGGGCTTGCTGCATACTTGTTTAACAGAGCCTGCCTTAAATGCCTTTCGGATGTATAATGGTGTAATACTTTCGATGTAATACCATCGGTGTTTCACCGAACAGGGTAAAATTTAAAAAACCCACACATACCTACCACATGGGTGATCCAGACGATAATAATAATGCACTCCGAAACGAATGAAACACAGGAATCAATGGAGGAATTAGCGAAGGCATTTAGGGATATGGGCGCGGACGTGTATCGGAGCTTCAAGGGTTTCGCCGCGTTCGGCGACGCATTCGCGGCCCGGGCCCGGGTCGACCGCGACACTGAGATCATAATATTCACGGATGTCCGCCACGCAAAGAGCATAATGATGCTCATCGCCGCGATTTTAGATAGGGCAAAAATAGACATAAACAAATTCAATGTTATGATCAATGACTGCAACTAAATGCTTCAGTGAGTTGGCGCCGAAGTACTCCTGGCCCTTGGCTTGACTCCATGTCCCCTACGGACACCCACCGTGTTTTGTTTGGTTTTTTAAGTTTTTAGCTTCCTCGGTATTAGGTTATTAATTACTACTCTTCTGGTATGTTTACTCCGCACGATGTAAGAGTCTTGTACAGGAAGTCAGCCATCTTCTCTACGTTTCCTTGCAAGAAGGTCAACGTTTCTAGGAATTTTTTGTCAACATTGCATGATTTCAACGCGTTCGCTATTTCAATAACCATGTAGTAGTAGACGGGTTCCGGTAGGTGAGTACGCAAGCGACCTAAGCGAATTTCCTCATATAATTCCTTCATTTTGTCAATTGCGTTTTGGCACTTACACACCACACTCGGGATCTTACCCCCTGTCTCCTGCATAGAGTGACTACTGCTACCGGGTTTAAATTCTTTATTATTATAAACCATATATAGCCCAATACCAAACACTGTAACTGCCCCTATCGCTCCAATGGTTGCCCAAAACTGTGGTATTGAGTACTGTTGTGATATTTAATTAATGATTCCATCCACCCTCCTTAAATATTTTTCGGATATATCGTCCATGAATATTAACAATTCCGAGAGGATGGCCATAATCATCCTTCATGGGTAGGCCACGAGGGAATGGAGCTCGTTGATGGAATGGATAAATACTTGCAAACTTGGCTCATTCGTTTATTGCGCTCCATCAACTTCTCCATCAACTCCACCAACTCCGCAACATCCATGGTCGATATGATGTAATCATCCTCTACATTGGAGACCAACACGTTCACCTCCACACCTACTTATTACGGAGGTTTATAAAGGTTTACAACTATTTCAGAATAATGTGGAAAAATTTTACTCACTACACTTTTAATTCACCCTTATATTTAGGTAGTGTGCCCAGTGCCATAGATTTATTTTCAGGGGTTGGTGGCCTTGGCCTTGGCTTTAAGCTAGCTGGCTTTAGTATTGAGGCGGCTGTTGATGTGGATTTAAGGAGGGTTATGGCATATAGGAGGAATATAGGGCCGCGGAGGGTGGTTAGCGGCGATGTAAGGAGGGTTGACTTCTCGGCGTATAAGGGTGTTGATGTAATTATCGCTGGCCCACCCTGCAGGCCCTACTCCATTGCCACCCCCAGGAGCAGGAGGGGTGTTAACCACCCTGAGTATGGCCTTGACCTTGAGGTGCTTGGGGCCGTTAGCCAGGTTAAGCCCAGCGCCGTTATTGTTGAGGAGGTGCCTAACTGGAGGCCTGAAGCGTTAGTTAAGGGGTTGGTGGATCTCGGCTATAGCGTGGCTTATAAGCTCGTGGCCTTCGCTGACTACGGCATACCTACAATGCGTAGGAGGTGGATTGTCGTAGCATTAAGGGGTGGAGGTGCTAATAATGTCTTCATGAGGCTTGAGGAGGCGAAAGAGCCACCGCCAAGACCGATCAACCTGCTCAGCGGCCTACCACCAGAGCCGTGTACCGTAGACCCCTGCATGCTTAACGGCTCGGTTGTGCATAACAACGTGAATTACAGTATTGATTCTAAGATTAAGGAACTGGTCCCTAGAATACCGCCAGGCTATTCACTCGTTACGGCGCATAAGGCTGGGCTTATAGATGCCTCAAAGTACGTTAAGGACATTGAAAAGAAGCATAGGTACTGGCTGTACAGGGTACCTATTGACGGCTTAGTGAAGGTCGTGCCACACCCGAGGAGGAGCATGATGCTCCACCCAATATACGACAGGATGATAACGGTGAGGGAGTTAGCCCGCCTATACACCTACCCAGACTGGTTCAACTTTAAGCCGCTGGCAATCGACGGCATGTATAGGGCAATCGCCGACTCAGTACCACCAAAATTCAGCCAGAAGCTAGCTGAAGCACTACTAAAGTCCTTAACGTAAGGCTAAAAGAAAAAGTTTAAATAACTGCCTTAATATCGCATTAAGTGTCGGATATTCAACAAAGTAGCTTTAATCTAAGAGATGTTATTGAGAATTCAATCGGCTACTTAAGGGAAAGGCACCATCCAGAGAAGCCGCACATCTCGGTCTTATCACCACCACTTGGAAATATATCGGAAGGGCTTTGGCAAAAGGTGGCCCAAGTGTGCCCTGATAGCAAGAATGGTGGAGAGGAGGATGTGGAGGATGAGGATGTGGAAGAGGTTATTGATGAGCTTTATTCTTCACGGAACCCCGGGCACGTGTTTGGCATTGACCTACTAAGTGCCGATTTAGGCAGTGGCTACATAAGCATTACTTTTAACTTCTATGTGAGGACTTCGTACGATTACGATGATGAGAGTAAGCGTAGAAAGGATGCTTACACTAAAGTTATTATTAAGGGTGAGGTAAATAAGGGGGCTATTACATATAACATTCAGGTTGAGCCAGATGACCTTAATAAGCCGAAGTGGTCATCAAGCATATTAAGTACACCGCTGAAAATTCCAGTAACTAAAACTAATAATTGCCTTGCCGCATCCCTCCTCTTTTTACCGCTTAACCAAGATAAAGCTCGGCTATTCATAGAGAAATATCTAAATTATGTCTTTAGGCGCCTAGCTACAGTAAATTTACCGGTACAAGGCTACATAGATCGTCATGTAGCCCTTACCGTGGGCAGAGGAGATAAACTTGAATCTTTAGGCAATAATGCATTTGCCATCCCCATAGGTACGTTTAGCGATGCCCCATGGTTAAGCCTTAGGGGTGAGGTATATGATAAGCATAGTGCTCGTGAAGATGAAAATGAAAAACCCTTAGCTTACTATTACCCTGCATTTGGCGTTATACTTGGCCTTTGTAGGGGTAATGGCGGTAATTACGTAGTTAAGTCATACCTTATAAATTTGGGGGGCCTTTTAATGTTAAACCCCTCATATGAAAAATTAGATGATAGAAATAATAGGCGAGCCGGAGAGGTAGTTGAGGATTACTGTAAGCGTCACCGGGTATTCACGTGGAATAACCATGAGGGGGCAGGGACTAGGTGGGCCCTTGGGTACTTACTTGAAGTTGAAGGATCTGTGGAAGCACTAGAAGGTGCAGGCCTAAATGTGCAGTGGAGTGCTGAAAGGGGTGGGCTACTTAATGCCCACCTATACAATGCAATGTTCATATGTGAAGATGATGTGTGCAGTAGGGGTAAATTAAGGGATTACTACATTGAGGAGGAGGTCTTGCCCCCAATAAGGCGGGGCAGCCATGAAGTAGAGGAGTACTTTGGAGACTTACTGAGTAAGCTTAATGTTGATGATGGCTGTAAGGAAAAGCTACATCCACTATTTAAGGCGCTGGCTAATGTATTAAGCAAGGGTAATACGGTTAATAGGCTGTATGAATATCAGGAACAGGCGATTGAGGAGGTTTTAGCTAGCCAAGGGCTCATTAATAAGCCAGGCGTTAAGGATAAGATAGTCATTACGGCGAGGACTGCTGGGGGCAAGACATTCGCCTTCCTAATACCTGCCATAATAACCTCAGCGTATAGGAAGCTATGTAGAGATGAAGATGTGGGCGTTAAGGCAATCCTAATGTACCCAACTAAGGCGCTCGCCAACGATCAGGTGGAAGAGGTAGCGCACATGCTCTACTATCTACATAATTATATGCATCAAAGGGGCTCTGGTGTTGAACTTACGTTCGGCGTACTCCACGGCAATGTTAAGCATAAAGGTGAGGCACAGCAAGTGCTGCTTCCCATGCACTGCCCAATACATAATACCCTTATAGAGTTTGATGCAAAACAAGGTGTTATGTGTACGGGTAATAATGATTGTTCATTTGCTAAATTCATAAGCGACTATATGAAGATTACAAGGGATGATATATATGGTGAACCACCAGATATCCTGATCACCGATGAAGACATGATGAATAGAATCCTATCAGGAGTAGGAACCTCAGAGGGTGAAAATGAGGAGAAAAGAAGTAAGCCCAGTAACTATTACTGGTTTGAGTGGAGCATATTCGGGTCCCCATATAAAAAGTGCGCACACTGCGGCTTCGTATATCCACTTGAGTGGAGCGGGAAGAAATGCGTTAAATGCGGGTTTGATCTAAGTAATGCTGAGCCTATTAGTAATATAAGCAAACCATCGCTCATAGTCCTTGATGAGGCGCACATGCTTACAGGTAGCTTTGGGGCGCAAGTCCATCACTTACTGAGCCTGTTAGAGTACGTAATAGGTAAACTAAGTAGCAATTTAAGCCATAAGGTAACGTATGTAATGGCAAGCGCTACTATGGGTAATCCTGAGGAATTTGCTGCAAGCATATTTGGCGTAGGGAAGAGCGATGTGAAGGTAATTCAAGCTGAGGTTGAACAAGGTGTTGAAGAAGAGAAATACAAAAGGTATTTCACATTCATAATGCCTAAGACGTACACGATTGATGCAACTAGCACTAGATTAATTGCTCGCTTCATTAATGAATATAAAAAGGTAAGGGATGAGGTGCCGAAAGGGGTTATATTTACGAACTTTCTGGATGAATCCAATGAAATACTGCATAGTTTGAAAATAGATGAGGAGGTGCAGGCGGCGTTAAAAGGTAAGACAGAAGATAAGATAAGTGATAGGATAGGGGGGCACACTACAGATTACGATGAGGATAGGGTTGAAGTTGAGAATAAATTTAAGGAGGGCGGCTTAGATATACTTGTAGCGACAAGTACGCTTGAGCTTGGCATCGACTACGGTGTAATAGACTTCGTTGCGGTTTATGGCATGCCTAATACATTAACAAGCTACATACAGAGGATTGGTAGAGCCGGCAGAAGGAGGGATGCAGTGGTACTTACGATCTTCGACCCAGAGAGGAGGATTGATTATTACTTCTTCGAGAACTATAAGCTGTTAAGTGACGGAAAGCTAAGGGAGCGTGCACTTAAGCGTGAAACTTACCCTGTAGGCGCATCCAATGAGGAGGCCGTGAGGAGGGCTGTAAGGAGATTTGCTACCGCTGTGGTAAAACTATGCTGCGTAACAGGCAGTTGCAAAAAGAGTAACTATGCTTGCCATGTAATAATCGATGGCATAATAGAAGTAAGTGCTAGGCGGAACTTCTGGAGCTTTATGGCAGATTACTTATCCACCTCATTCTCTAATATGGATGTACCCTCAAGCATAGGTAAGCTGCAGAATATTCCACCTATTAAATCCATAATTGGCAAAGAAGTTGATCAAATATTACAGTTCTTAAGAAGCCAAAGTGCTGTAGATACACGGAACCTTAAGGTCTTTATAAATAACCTTGGCGGAGGTGAAACACTTTATAATCTGAGGGCAGCCGATGTTAGTGTTAGGTTTGATTTTAACCTTGAAGGGGTAAAAAGTTCTAGGTATAGGGAGCTTAGATACGCCATTAAGCATGCATTACCTGGGCAAATAGTTAGCTATAGGGGATACTTCTTCTCTTCTAAAAGTATAGACTCTAATACCAGTAAAAAGGATAAGTTGAAATTATTTTTATCTTAAGGTGATGACATGAATAACGAAACTCTTAACCGCTTTGTAAGTATATTAGAAGTGCTAAAAAATAAGTCACCTAGGAATTCTGCACTTTATAATGCATTAGAATATATTCTAGATGAAGTTCAAGATGAAAAAGTATATGTAATGCATAGTATAAAGCAGGTAGAGTATGACGTAGACACCCCCATTGCATCATTGAAGTACCTGATGTGCCCACGCTGCCATAGAGTATTTTCACCTAATGATGCTATAAGAGGGAAGGATGGTTATTATTGCCCTGAATGCCATATAAGGCTTGTACAGGCTTACATTGGAGTGCCGTATATTCATGGTATTAACCAACCTAATAATGTAATACATTTAAGAGTACAGCGCCAAGATCATTTAATTCAACCTACATCAAAAATAGTCAAAATTGAATGTTTAAAGCATAGCACAAAGTATGTTAAAAGGTTTAAAGGTTTACGTACCGTTAATCCGAGTAGGCCATTACAGAGTTTAAGGTTCTATTGCCCATATAATGATGAACATTGTGAATATTACGAACAAGGTTTTTGTAGTGATACTCAGCAATTAAGACTAGTACTGTTCCCTCCGGCTCCGTACTGGAAAAACTTAGTGAGCAGGCCATCAGTGGCTATTACTAAGCCGTTGTCTATAACGATATTTTCACCATCACCCATTGAAAAACTTGATGTATCTGTTGATGTGGGTACCATTAAGGAGATAGTAGGGGAAGTAATTCCCGTAGTAGGTGATGTACAGCCCGGCAAGTTTAAGGTTTATGAATTGACAATAATGTACTTACTGGGGCATCCATATTCAGGTAGATATAGTAGAATCCCTATTATTAATGATAATGAGGATGGTGAAGTAAATTTCCTAGGGCGAAGTCTCGAAACAGACGGCATATTGTTTAAGCTGGATTACAGTAAAGTTGAGGAGGTCATTAAGGAAATAAATAGTATATATGGGATAAAATCCGTTGATCCCTTCACCGTTGCGCATAGCCTTTCCCACGTACTGTTATTAGCCTTAGTTAGGCTTACTGGCCTTTCCCCCACTGAATTCGGTGAGTCAATTTTTGTTAATGAAAAGGGGCATATAGCGGAGGTGCTGATATACGATAATTCCCCGCAGGGTATTGGTGGAGTGAAGACAGCTGTTAATAACTACTCAGAGTTCTTGAGCGTGGTATGTAACTTCGCTCAGCCGTGCCCAAGAGCTTGTAGGTCGGCTTGTAGGGCTTGCGTATTCTTTGAAGCATGCCCTCTTCAAAACCTCTTCTTAAGCTGGAGGGCGAGTACTAAAGCTGTGAATAGGGGTGCCTGTGTTGGTGGACCCTAGTGAGCAAGCTTGAGGTGAGTAGCATAATTGAAGCCCTTAGGAGAGTTAGTGGGTGTGCTTACCCATTTGAATTGGCTAGTGAGTTAAGGGCTGACCAGAACGTAATAGTGTTAGCGCTGCTCCAGCTTGCTAAGCAGGGGCTTGTTTACCGTGATGATTCAACGACTATTGACTATACGAAGCCCCTGTTAACCTCAAAGTGGTGCATAACTAGCAAGCCAGCGCAGGCGCCTACACAGCCTGAAGCACCTAAAATGCTTGGTGAAGTGGTAGATTTGATATTAAGTACACGGCTGTATAAGGACCTTGGTGG
>OGCG01000963.1_pt1 | contig 15530 bp, 11 predicted proteins | sample 1570061 | NCBI WGS metagenome assembly OGCG01 (sample SAMN06268698, study PRJEB24515) | hot springs metagenome | isolation source: Joseph's Coat, Yellowstone National Park, Washington, USA | place: USA:Joseph's Coat, Yellowstone National Park, Washington, USA
TTCTGCGCTCCCGGTCACTTGTCCCCCAGCCTAGACAGACCAAGCCGCGCTCCGGCAAGGGAGCTATTCCCCCTTGGCGCGAGCCACGATCTCCCTCGCTATCGAGTCGGGAACCTCCTGGTAAGAATGGAACTGCATGGTGTAGGTGGCGCGTCCTTGCGTCTTGGAACGCAAATCGGTGGCGTAACCGAACATGTCCGAGAGGGGCACCTGAGCGCGCACAACCTGGTTGGGGCCACGTTGCTCCATCCCTTCCACCTTGCCCCGGCGGGAAGAGAGGTCCCCGATCACCTCGCCTAGGTAGTCCTCGGGGGTCACCACCTCGACGGCCATGATGGGCTCGAGCAGGACCGGATCTGCCCTCTTGGCCGCCTCCTTTAGAGCCATGGACCCCGCGATACGAAAGGCCATTTCAGACGAGTCGACCTCATGATACGACCCATTGACTAGGGTCACCCTTACGTCGACCATGGGATATCCGGCAAGCACCCCGTTCTGGAGCGCCTCTTGGATTCCAGCATCAACCGCCGGAATGTACTCCTTTGGAATCACCCCTCCGGTTATGCGGTCGACAAACTCGTATCCGCCGCCTGGACCAGTCGGCTCCAGGTCTATCACCACATGTCCGTACTGGCCCCGGCCACCGGTTTGGCGGACATAGCGTCCCTCGACGCCTGAGACGGAGCGCCGGATAGTCTCCCTGTAGGCAACCTGAGGCTTGCCAACGGCCGCGTCGACCTTGAACTCCCGGAGCATCCGATCAATGATCACCTCTAGGTGCAGCTCTCCCATCCCCGAGATGAGGGTCTGGCCGGTCTCTTCGTCAGTACGCACCCTGAAGGTGGGATCCTCTTCTGCTAGGGCAGCTAGCGCCTTGGACAGCTTGTCCTGGTCCGCCTTGGTCCGCGGCTCCACAGCCACGTGAATCACGGGCTCTGGGAAGCGCAGAGACTCGAGCACGATAGGGGCATCCGGATCACACAGGGTGTCGCCCGTCATGGTGTATTTGAGACCGACAGCTGCGACGATGTCACCCGTGAAGGCGGCGTCTTTGTCCTCACGGTGGTTGGCGTGCATTTGCAGAATGCGGCCGATGCGCTCCTTGCGATCTTTGGTCGAGTTGAGAACTGTAGAACCCTTCTGGATGGTACCGGAGTAGACGCGGAAGTACGTGAGCTTGCCCACATGGGGATCGCTCATTATCTTGAAGGCCAGCGCACAGAAGGGAGCCTGGTCGTCGGCAGGCCGCTCCAGCTCCTCTATTCCCTTTATGTCCGTCCCAGTCACTGGGGGCAGGTCGAGCGGGCTCGGCAAGTAGTCAACCACCGCATCAAGCAGTGGCTGGACCGCCTTGTTCCTGAAGGCGGAGCCGCAGAGCACCGGCACCACTTGATTAGCGATGGTGAGCCTTCGAATCGCCTTGGAAAGATCGGATGCCGTGACGTCGCCCTCGGTCAGATACGTCTCGGTGACCGAATCGTCGAACCGAGACACGACATCGATCAGCTCGTGATGAGCGGCCTCTGCCGCCTCGGCAAGCTCGGCCGGTATCGGCTTCTCCCGCCAGCGATCCCCCATGCCCTCCTCCCAAATGAGGGCCTTCATCCTGAGCAGATCCACTACACCTACGAAGTCCGCCTCGACTCCAATTGGAAGCTGGACCACGGCCGGCACCGCCGACAGCCGATCCCGGATCATCTCCACGGTGCGCTCAAAATCGGCTCCTATTCGGTCCATCTTGTTCACGAAGCAGATCCGAGGAACCCGGTACTTGTCGGCTTGGCGCCAAACAGTCTCGGTCTGTGGCTCCACGCCAGCCACGGCATCAAAGATCGCAATAGCCCCGTCCAGAACTCTGAGCGAACGCTCCACTTCAACCGTGAAATCGACGTGGCCCGGGGTGTCGATGATGTTGATCCAGTTGTCCTTCCACTTGCACGTGGTCGCAGCGGAGGTTATCGTGATGCCGCGCTCTTGTTCTTGGACCATCCAGTCCATAGTGGCGGAGCCCTCGTGGACCTCGCCTATTTTGTAGTTCTTGCCGGTGTAGTAGAGGATGCGCTCTGTGGTCGTAGTCTTGCCCGCGTCAATATGAGCCATAATCCCGATGTTTCGGGTACGGGCCAGAGGATATTCGCGAATGAGATTAGTGGGCATGATGACGGTCCTTAGTCTTTCGAAATCACTCTACTAATTCAGGTTATACGGAATCGCTCTTCCCCTAGGTGCTAGCAGGCGGAGCAGGGGGCGAACAGCAACGCAGCCTTTAGCGCGGGCCAGACGAATTTGGTGACACCATGCCTGGCGCCTCTAGAACCCAACCGGTCGCTCAGGGAGAAATGCCTCTAGGTCGTCCCCGAGGCGGACGCCTAGAGCCTCGGTCGAGCAGCTTTCCTAGCCGGCCTTCTTACCAGCGATAGTGAGCGAAGGCCTTGTTGGATTCGGCCATCTTATGCAGGTCTTCCTTTCGCTTGACGGCAGCTCCCAAGCCGTTGGAGGCGTCTATGAGCTCTGCGGCAAGCCTTTGGGCCATTGTCTTTTCGCGACGCTGGCGGGCCGAGTTGACCAACCACCTGATGGCTAAAGACGTTGCCCGCCGGGGACGAACCTCGACGGGAACCTGGTAGGTGGCCCCGCCTACTCTGCGGCTGCGGACCTCGAGCTCGGGACGGGTGTTCTCCACGGCCCTCTTCAGCAGCACAACAGGCTCGGTGCCGCTCCTCTCTCTGGCTATGTCCAACGCCCCATAGACAATTCGCTCCGCCAAGGAACGCTTTCCCCTGGAGAGGACCTTATTCACGACTTGCGTCACGAGCACGGACCTGTAGACAGGATCGGGTGGCAGGTCCCGGCGCGGAGCTGGGCCACGTCGCGGCACTCTCAGCCCTCCTTCTTCGCCCCGTAACGACTGCGAGCCTGCTTGCGATCTCGCACTCCGGCAGCATCCAAGGCTCCCCGGATGATCTTGTACCTCACCCCAGGCAGGTCCTTCACCCTTCCCCCCCTCACCAATACGATCGAGTGCTCCTGGAGGTTGTGACCCACGCCTGGGATGTAAGCAGTGACCTCTATGCCGGAGGTCAGCCTTACCCTTGCCACCTTTCTTAGGGCCGAGTTCGGCTTCTTGGGGGTCGTCGTGTACACCCTTGTACAAACGCCACGACGCTGCGGAGCGCCGCGAAGCGCTGGTGTCTTGGTCTTAGAACGCTTCGACTCCCGGCCCTTTCGGACGAGCTGGGCTATCGTGGGCACAAAAACACCTCTTTGCTGCCGGTTACGTTTCTATTCGGTCCAACCACTTGCAATCCGTCCTGCAGTTCTCATCGGTCTGTCCTAGTGGGGAGCAGCCCAGCTGAGACCGAGCGTGCCCGCTAGGAACACAGGACCGTACGGCACGCGCCAGACAACACTGCTAGGTAGCTGGCGCGTGCCTCAATGTTAGCCGCCTCCGTGGTCTACGATGCCGACTGCTGCTCCCCAGGAGGCTCCTCCATGGAGGCTTCTTTCCCACCTGAGGTCTCGGCGGCCTGGTGCCGGCCGGATTCCTGGGATAGCCACTCGGCCATGAGGTCCTCGTCGCCGCGGCCATCTGGAGCTTCCTTCAGCCATGCAGCCAGTTGCTCGGTCTCGCCTTCTAGTTCGGAGGACCAAAAGGCCATCCGCTGCGCCTCGGGAGCCTCGACCCTTATAGATCGATATCGACTGGAACCGGTTCCGGCCGGTATCAGCTTCCCGATGATGATGTTTTCCTTCAAGCCGAAGAGTTTGTCGGAGCGGCCCTCGATCGCCGCCTCGGTGAGCACTCGGGTGGTCTCCTGGAAAGAAGCTGCCGAGAGCCATGAGTCGGTAGCAAGCGAAGCCTTGGTGATGCCCATGAGCTCAGGACGACCTTCGGCTGGGCGCTTGCCCTCCCGAACCAGCTGGCGGTTTACCTCTGTGTAGGCGTGAACATCCACCCTTTCGCCGGGCAGGAAGGGCGAGTCGCCAGGCTCGGCTACCGAGACTCGCCTCAGCATCTGGCGCACGATCAGTTCGATGTGCTTGTCGTGGATGGACACGCCCTGGTCCCGATAGACCTTTTGGACCTCTTCGACCAAGTACTGCTGGGTTTCCCGTATTCCTTTGATCTCAAGGAGCTCCTTTGGATCCTTTGGACCCTCCACCAGCGGGTCACCCGCTTTGACTTCGTCGCCGTCCTCCACCTCCAAGTGGGCCCGAAGCGAGATGGAATAGGTATCCTCGGTGCCGTCGTCGGCCACGATCGTGACCCGCCGACCGTTCTCTTCCTCCGAGATCCTGACTACCCCCGAGGTGCGGGCAAGAATGGCAGCTCCCTTGGGCGTACGGGCCTCGAAGAGCTCGACAACTCGGGGCAGACCGTGCGTGATGTCTTCCCCTGCAATACCGCCTGTGTGGAAAGTCCTCATGGTGAGCTGCGTGCCCGGCTCACCGATCGACTGCGCAGCAATCACCCCGACTGCCTCGCCCAGCTCGATCAGGCGACCCGTTGCAAGCGACTGGCCATAGCAGACTGCACAGACACCATGAGCTGTGTCGCAGTTCAATACAGAGCGAACTCGGACCCTGGTGATGTTGGGGTCGTCGCGCAGCCTCGCGACCTCCTCATCGCCAAGCGGCTGGCCAGCGGGAATCACGGTGCCATCCGAAAGCGTGACGTCCTCGGCGAGCACCCGCCCAAAGAGGCGCGTTTCCAGGTAACTACGCCTACCTGGCTCGTCGGGTACCACCTTGTCTATCCAGATTCCCCTGGCGGTGCCGCAGTCCTGCTCCCTCACGATCAGCTCCTGGGCGACGTCCACCAGCCTTCTCGTGAGATAGCCAGAGTCTGCGGTTCTAAGTGCCGTGTCCGCAAGCCCTTTTCGGGCGCCATGGGTCGACACGAAGTACTCGAGCACCGACAGGCCCTCGCGAAACGAGGACTTGATTGGCCGAGGAATCATCTCACCCCTCGGGTTGGATACCAATCCCTTCATGCCGGCAATCTGGCGAATCTGCTGCGAATTGCCGCGGGCACCCGAATCAACCATGAGGTCTAATGGGTTGAAGTCCATGGACGACAAGGTGCGCTCCATGACCCTGCCGACCTCGGAGTTGGCTGCAGTCCAGATCTCGATCTCCTTCTGGCGGCGTTCATCGTCGGTGATGATGCCCCGTCTGAACTGAGCCTCCGCCTTGGCTGCCTCCTGTTCGTAGCGGTCCAGGATCTCCCGCTTCTCGGGAGGGGTCCGGACGTCGTCGATGGAGATGGTGAGGCCGGACTGGGATGCGTAGCGAAAACCCAGCTCCTTGATCTTGTCCAAGCTCTCGGCCACCGCAACCGAGGGGTAGCGTGACGTGAGCTGCTCCACGATGGTCGCAAGTGGCGTGTTGCGACGTCCCACGATGTCGTTGACGTAGGGGAACCCATCCGGCAAGGCCTCGTTGAAGAGCATCCGCCCCAGCGAGGTCTCGATCTCTTCGACCTCGAAGGTCTCCTCGCCGCCCGAGTCCGCCTTTACGAGCCTCCGCCACTTGATGGGAGCATGCAGATCCAGTTCTCCGGCCTCATGAGCGAAGATGGCCTCGTGGATGTGGCGGAATACCCTCCCCGAACCCTTTGCTCCAGGCTTGAGCAGGGTTAGGTAGTAGACGCCGAACACCATGTCCTGAGTCGGCACCACCACCGGACGCCCAGTGGCCGGGGAGAGCATGTTGTGAGACGACAGCATGAGGATGCGAGCCTCTGCCTGCGCCTCGGCAGACAGTGGCAGGTGGACGGCCATCTGGTCGCCATCGAAGTCGGCATTGAAAGCAGTGCATACAAGGGGGTGAATCTGGATGGCCTTCCCCTCGACGAGCACTGGTTCGAAGGCCTGGATGCCGAGACGGTGGAGGGTTGGAGCCCTATTGAGCAAGACGGGGTGCTCCTTTATTACCTCTTCGAGCACATCCCAAACCTGAGGCCTCCGCCTCTCCACCATGCGCTTCGCGGACTTGATGTTCTGAGCCAGCTCCTCATCCACCAGCCTCTTCATCACGAAGGGCTTGAAGAGCTCGAGGGCCATCTGCTTGGGCAAACCACACTGGTGCAGCTTGAGGGTAGGCCCGACCACGATCACGGAACGGCCCGAGTAGTCAACCCTCTTGCCGAGCAGGTTCTGGCGGAACCGGCCCTGCTTGCCCTTCAGCATGTCCGACAGGCTCTTCAGCGGCCTGTTGCCCGCCCCGGTCACCGGCCGACCGCGCCTGCCGTTGTCGAACAGAGCGTCGACTGCCTCCTGGAGCATGCGCTTTTCGTTGTTGACGATGATCTCCGGAGCACCGAGGTCCAGCAACCTCTTCAGCCGGTTGTTCCTGTTGATCACCCTCCTGTAGAGGTCGTTCAGATCGCTGGTGGCAAAGCGGCCTCCATCGAGCTGGACCATTGGCCTCAGATCTGGAGGAATGACCGGGATCACGTCGAGGATCATCGCCCGAGGATCGTTGATCCGCCTACCCTGGGCGTCGCGGCGGTTGAAGGCCGAGACGATCTTCAGCCGCTTGATTGCCTTCTGACGCCTCTGCGCGGAAAGCGGGCGGCGGGCGTCGGATCCGTCGATCAATTCCCGGAGCTTGCGCTCCTCTTCATCCAGGTCGATTCTGCTGATCAGCTTGGCGATGGCCTCCGCGCCCATGCCCCCCTCGAAGTATTCGCCATAGCGGTCGACCAGCTCCCGCCAGAGCATCTCGTCCTCGATGATCTTGCGGGGATAGAGGTCTTTCAGTTCATCGAGCGCCCGGCGCGCAAGCTCCGCCTCCGTCAGAGCCCGCTCCCTGATTGCAGCGACCTCGCGCTCGGCAGCCCGCTGGCGATTCCGTAGCTCGGACTCCTTTGCCCCCTCGGCCTCTAAGTTGGCCAGCTCCTCTTCGAGGGCCTTGAACCTCCGCTCGATCTCGAGATCCCTGCTCCGCTCGATCTCGGCCAGCTCCTCTGCGAGTTCGGCTTCGAGGTTGGGGAGGTCCTGATGCAGTCTTTCTTGGTCGACCTTGGTTACGAGGTTCGCCGCGAAGTAGATGACCTTCTCGAGCTGCTTGGCCTTCAGCTCTTCACGGGGTTCAGTCCCCATCAGCAAATAAGCGAGCCAGCTACGGGTACCCTTCAAGTACCAGATGTGCACCACCGGAGCGGCCAGTTCAATGTGGCCCATGCGCTCTCGGCGCACCTTGGAGCGGGTCACCTCCACGCCGCATCGCTCGCAAACAATCCCCCTGAAGCGCACCCGGCGGTATTTGCCGCAGTAGCATTCCCAGTCTCGGGTGGGTCCGAAGATGCGCTCGCAGAACAGCCCATCCTTTTCGGGCCTGAGCGTCCGGTAGTTGATGGTCTCTGGCTTTTTGACCTCGCCACTGGACCAGCTTCGGATGTCGTCCGAGGTGGCCAGCCCGATGCGCAACTGATCGAAGTCGTTTACATCAAGCACTTCTCAGATACCCCTCTCTCCCGCGCGGCGCATGTCCTCCTCGTCGGAACCACGCTCGGGACGACTTATGTCGATGCCGAGTTCCTCCGCGGTCCGGTAGACGTCCTCGTCGAGCTCCCTCATCTGGATCTGCTCTCCTGTCGCAGAGAGCACCTCTACGTTGAGGCAGAGAGATTGCATCTCCTTCACCAGAACCTTGAAGCTCTCAGGAATCCCAGACTCGGGGATGTTGTCGCCCTTCACGATCGACTCGTAGACCTTCACCCGACCAAGAACATCATCGGACTTGATGGTGAGCAGCTCCTGGAGAGCATGTGCTGCGCCGTAGGCCTCTAGCGCCCACACCTCCATCTCGCCGAATCGCTGCCCACCGAACTGGGCCTTTCCACCCAGCGGCTGCTGGGTGATCATCGAGTAAGGACCGGTCGACCGGGCGTGGATCTTGTCGTCCACCAAATGGGCAAGTTTCATTATGTAGACGTAGCCCACGCTGATGCGGTGGTCGTATGGCTCCCCGGTGCGGCCGTTGTAGAGGACCGCTTTACCGTCCTCGCCAATCAGCCTGCTTCCGTCGGCACCATCGGGGTGCAGCCTCTCGAAGATCTGCTTTATAGTCGGGTGCTTTCCAGACTCCTCGTCCCAGTGCGCACCATCGAAACTCGGAGAGGCTATCCAGGACGCAGGCTCAGTTCGCGGCCGAGTCTTCTTCTCGGTCCCCTTGATGGGCCGATTGGCTAGTTCATTCCCCTCCCAGCCCCAACGAGCTGCCCAGCCTAGGTGCGACTCCAGGACCTGCCCCACGTTCATCCTGCTCGGGACACCGAGGGGATTCAGGATGATGTCCACCGGCGTACCGTCGGCGAGGAAGGGCATGTCCTCTATGGGGAGGATCTTCGAGATGACTCCCTTGTTGCCGTGACGCCCGGCCAGCTTGTCGCCTTCGGCGATCTTCCTCTTTTGGGCCACATAGACGCGGACCAACTGGTTCACGCCCGGCGGGAGCTCGTGAGAGTCTCCCCGGGAATACACCTTTACGTCGATTACCTTGCCCGACTCACCGTGAGGCACCTTTAGCGAGGTGTCTCTTACTTCGCGCGCCTTTTCACCGAAGATCGCCCTGAGAAGGCGCTCTTCAGGGGTGAGCTCTGTCTCACCCTTAGGGGTGACCTTGCCCACCAGGACATCGCCAGGGCCCACCTCTGCTCCGATTCGAATGATTCCGCGCTCGTCCAGATCGGCAAGAATCTCCTCGGAGAGGTTCGGGATATCCCTGGTGATCTCCTCTGCGCCCAGCTTGGTGTCACGGGCATCGACCTCGTGCTCCTCTATGTGAATCGAGGTGAGGACGTCGTCGCGGACCAGCCGTTCGGAGATGATGATCGCGTCCTCGTAGTTGTAGCCTTCCCAAGGCATGAAGGCCACCAGCAGGTTCTTGCCGAGCGCCAACTCTCCTCGGTCGGTCGAGGGCCCGTCTGCCAGGATGTCACCCTTTTCCACCTGCATGCCCTCAAAGACACGGGACTTGGCGTTGAGGCAGGTGTTCTGATTGGACCGGCGGAACTTGGGCAACCGATAGATCTTGCGGCCGAGGGGCCTGCCATCTCGGCCCATGGCTTCGGGCGAGTAGTCCACTGTGATGTGTTCGCCGGAGACCTCGCTAACCACGCCGCTGCCCTCTGCCAAGATGACGTCGCCAGCATCCTGAGCTGCACGAGCCTCTATGCCAGTACCGATGTAGGGGGCCTCGGGTACGAGCAGTGGAACAGCTTGCTTTTGCATGTTGGCACCCATCAAGGCCCGGTTGGCGTCGTCATGCTCGATGAAGGGGATTAGAGCGGTACAGACCGAGACGATTTGCTTGGGGGAGACGTCCATCAGGTCGACCTCCTCGGCGGGCACCAGGTCGATCTCGCTGGTAGTCCCATAAGAGGTCGAGGTGGCACCCACCCGGACGCCACCGCCCCTCGGCGCTCTCCTCACCAACACCCGCTCCTCCTTGAAACGGCCGGTCTCATCCAGAGGGGCGTTGGCCTGGGCGATTACGTAATCTTCCTCCTCGTCGGCGGCCAGATAAACAATCTCGTCGGTGACTCGCCCATCGACAACCTTGCGATAGGGAGTCTCGATGAATCCGTACTCGTTGATGCGGGCATAGGTGGCCAGGTGTCCGATCAGTCCGATGTTCGGACCCTCCGGGGTCTCGATGGGACACATCCGTCCATAGTGGGAACTGTGGACGTCTCTTACCTCGAAGCCAGCACGCTCCCGGGACAGCCCGCCGGGGCCCATAGCGGAGAGCCTCCTCTTGTGAGCAAGGCCGGACAGCGGGTTGTTCTGGTCCATGAACTGGCTCAGCTGGCTCGTCCCGAAAAACTCCTTGATCGCAGCGACCACTGGCCGGATGTTGATCAGGGTCTGGGGCGTAATCGCCTCCACATCCTGGGTAGTCATGCGCTCCCTGACCACTCTCTCCATTCGAGAGAGACCGACGCGCACCTGGTTCTGTATGAGCTCGCCCACGGAGCGGATTCTTCGGTTGGCAAAGTGGTCCTGGTCGTCCAGGCGGTAGCCGCTTTCGCCGTTGGCCAGGTGCAGCATGTACGTCGTGGCAGCCAAGATCTCGGCGGGGCTCAAGGTCAGCTGCCCAGGTTCGGGCCGCTCCAGATCCATCCCAAACAGCTGAGCGCAGCGTCCGATCTCGGGACCAAGCTTTCGGTCGAGCTTGTAGCGACCGACCCTGGTCAGGTCGTAGCGCTTGGATGAAAAGAAGGTGTTCTCGAAGTAGGCCCTTGCAGCCTCCACGTTGGGCGGCTCGCCAGGCCTCGCTCGCTTGTAGATCTCGAGCAGGGACTCGTCACGGGTCGGCGCAAACTCCCGCTCCCGCTCCCACTGATCGGCGAGGAAGTCGAAGTGCTCCACGAAGCGAGCAAGGAAGGCTTCGTCTTCGTATCCGATCGCTCTCAGCAGGGTAAAGATACCCACACGACGCTTGCGAGCGACTCGAGCGCCGGCGGTGATCTCCTTGCCCGGCTTCGCCTCGACGTCGAACTCGATCCACTCGCCTCGATAGGGGTGAATGGTACCGGTGACCACGGTCTTGGAGTCGCGGCCCGGTTGGAATATGACACCGGGCGAGCGAACCAACTGCGACACCACGACCCGCTCGGTCCCGTTGATGATGAAGGTGCCCTTGTCGGTCATCATGGGAAAATCCCCCATGAAAACCGTCTGCTCCTTGATCTCTCCGGTCTGGGCGTTCATAAAGCGCGCCCGCACGAAGATGGGTGCCGAGTAGGTCATGTCCTTCTCTCGGCACTCCTCTACTGAGTATTTGGGATCAGGCCTTAGGTCTGGATCGTTCGGATCGAACTCGAGCTCCAATCTCAGCTGTCCGCCGAAGTCCTCGATTGGGGACATGTCCCGGAAAGCCTCCGCCAGGCCCTTCTCCAGGAACCAGCGGAAAGACTCCCTCTGGACGGCGAGGAGGTCCGGCAGCGGCAGGACCTCCTCGAGATCGGCGAACGAGTAGCGCTTGGGTGGCAGAGGACGAGTGAACAATGGCTCACTCCTTGACGAATGAGGGTCGGAGATGGCAGAAATGTGGCAGCCGCGTCGTGACGCGCTTCACCCTCGCGGATGGACGCGTTGAAAGGGCACGAAACCACGGCAACCCAACAGGATAGCAGATTTCGCGAACCATCGGTGCGCCGGGGAGCGGCGCACCGATGGTTCTAGACGACCTTGCAGTCTTATTTGAGCTCGACAGTAGCGCCTGCCGCCTCTAGCTGCGCCTTGGCCTTTTCGGCATCCTCCTTGGAAACCTTCTGAAGCACGGGCTTCGGAGCCGAGTCCACGAGGTCCTTGGCTTCTTTTAGACCAAGGCTCGTCATGGCTCGCACCTCCTTGATCACCTGGATCTTTTTGTCGCCGGCGCTCACCAGGATCACGTCAAACTCGTCCTGCTCCTCCTCCTGTGCAGCCGGCTCGCCGCCAGCAGGTGCAGTGGCCACCCCCGCCACAGCCACCGGCGCAGCAGCGCTCACCCCGAAACGCTCCTCCACCGCCTTCACGAGCTCCGAGAGCTCAAGCACGGTCATGTTCGCAATCGTGTCGAGTATCTCTTCCTTTGTCGCCATGCCTAACTGGGCTCCTTATCTACTTCCACCAGTGTGGAATCACCGATAACACTTACGCAACCTCTTTCGCACCGCTGCTAGCTGCGCGCCTTCCTCCTCCCAAAGGACCCGGCCTTGGTTCGTGGCTTGCTCAGGCCGCTGCGGACTCCTTCTTCGCCGCCACCGCCGCCAGGGCACTAGCAAAGCTTGCTGGAATCGCCGAGCAGACCCCGGCAAAACCCGCCAACGGCGAAGCGAGTGCTCCCGCCAGCCTCGCCAGGAGAACCTCTCTCGAGGGAAGATCCGCCAGTGCCATGGCCTCCGCCGGTCCAAAAATTCGTCCGGACAAAAGACCGCCCTTGATCACCAACGCTGGATTAGCCCGCGCCGTATCCCGCAAGACCTTTGCAGCCCCTGCAGGATCACCGCCTCGGACGAATGCAATCGCAGTCGGCCCTACCAAGAGCTCCTCCAGCTCGCCCAAGCCGAGTTCGCGCGCAGCAAAGCGGGCCAAGGTGTTCTTGAAGACCCGATAAGCAGCCCCTGCTTGCGCAAGCGACTTGCGCAGACTCGCCATCTCGGCGACCTTGAGTCCACGGTACTCGGTTACAAGGGCGGCCGAGGAGGAGCCGAGAAGTTCTCGGACCTCTTGTACCTGGGCTACCTTTTCGGCCCTGGGATTGTCGGAACGCAGCGCCATAGTCTCCCTTTCCCTGAGACGTCGGCCGCGCTTGAGTACGCTTTGCCTCGTCAGGCGAGCCCTACTGGCTCATTAGCACTTGCGCGCACCGGACGTCTTCGGCAAAATCAAAACCTTCCCCGCAGCCTAGCATCCCTTCGAGCCCACATCCCCAGGTGGCAGAAGAGGGCCTTTTCGATGCATTCCAATACCGAATGCGGCTAGCCCAAACATCGGGCTCATCTGGGATGGGTGGCAACACAACGCCCTCCAGCTGAGCGCCGACCCGCCCAGGACCTCCTCACCTCACAGCCGAGCTAGTGAAACCCGAGGACCACTCAGGCCGTGGCCGCCAGCTCCTCCTCGGTCACCCTGGCCTTCATTGGGTCCACCGCTACACCGGGCCCTTGAGTGGACGAAAGAGTGATCGAGCGCAGATAGCGACCCTTTGCGGCAGCCGGCTTGGCTCTTATCAACTCGTCGATAACTGCTCGGAAATTCTCGAGCAAGGCGGCCCTATCGAACGACACCTTCCCAATCGGCACATGGACGTTTCCGACCTTGTCGGTTCTGTACTCGACACGTCCGGCCTTGAATTCGCGGACCGTCCTCGCAATGTCATTGGTCACGGTTCCGGTCTTCGGATTCGGCATAAGACCTCGAGGCCCAAGGATGCGTCCGAGACGGCCCACTTGCCCCATCAGGTCGGGGGTCGCTATTGCGACATCGAAGTCGAGAAAACCCTCCTGGGCTATCCGATTCACCAGATCGTCCGCCCCTACGATGTCGGCACCGGCCTCTCTGGCTTCGGCTGCCTGCTCGCCCGCGGCGAACACCGCCACCCGCACCGGCCGACCAGTACCAGCCGGAAGCGAAACCGTGCCCCGCACGATCTGGTCAGCCCTTCGAGGATCCACGCCCAAGCGAACGGCCAACTCCACGGTCTCGTCGAAGCGAGCACTTGCGAGGCTTTTCACCAGGTCTATCGCCTCGCCAGGAGAATACAGCCTGCTACGGTCGAACCTCTTCAATATGTCAGTCAGCCTCTTGCCATGCTTGGGCATGAACTCGAATCCTCCTTAGGCTCGCCTCCTCTCCCCGCCCCTCAAGCAAACAACCCCGAACGGAGCGGACGGGCCTGCCCGAGACGATCAGACTACCGCGATCCCCATGGAGCGGGCAGTCCCGATTACCTGCTTCGTCGCCTTCTCCAGGTCGTCGGTGTTCAGATCGGGAAGCTTGGTGCGAGCAATTTCGGTCGCCTGGGCCATCGTGATGGTCCCCACCTGCTCCCTGCCTGTGGCCTTGGCACCCTTCTCCACACCGGCAGCCTGGCGGATGAGGACGGGCGTAGGGGGGGTCTTTAGGACAAAGGAGAAGGAGCGGTCATCGAAGATCGTGACTTCCACCGGGATGATCGATCCACGCTGCGACTCCGTAGCAGCGTTGTACTGCCGCACAAACTCCATAGTCTGGACCCCATGGGGACCAAGAGCGGTCCCCACCGGGGGCGCCGGAGTGGCGGCTCCCGCAGGAAGTTGGATCTTTACGACTGCTACTACCCTTCGCTTGGCCACGAGACCGCAAGTGTAGTAACCGCAGCGGCAGAAACCGTCGAAGTTGGTGCCCTAGAGCTTGGCCACCTGAGAGAAGTCCAGCTCTACTGGGGTCTCTCGCCCAAAGATGTTGACGAGAACCTTCAGCTTGAGCTGGTCCTCCTTTATCTCAGCAATTTCGCCGTGGAAGTCCGCGAACGGACCTTCCTTTACTCGCACCGTCTCCCCCACTTCGTACTCCAGACGCGGCTTGCTCTTGCGAGCAACCTCGCCACCTGTGCCCCGAACCTGGAGGATCGACTCCACTTCTCTCCTCGAGAGTGGCGTCGGCTTGGTCCCAGGACCCACGAACCCCGTCACACCCGGGGTCTGGCGGATTGCAGCCCAGGTCTCGTCGTCCATCTCACAGCGGACAAGCAGATAACCCGGAAATACCTTGCGGGAGACCACGGCCTTGCGTCCATTCTTTACCTCGACAACATCCTCGGTGGGTATGACCACCTCATAGACGCGGTCTTCCACGTTCAACGAGACGATCCGGCTCTGGAGATTGGACTTGACCTTGTTCTCATAACCCGCGTAAGTGTGCACGACATACCAGCGACCTGGCTTGTCGTAGGGGCTCTCCGGACGCTCTTCGGCCTCGTCGAGCTCGTCTAGTTGCTCCAGTCCGTATTCGTCTTCCATGGCTGAGTTCATTCCGTCAACAGCCAGCTTACCGCGTGACCGAACGCCCAGTTGAGGAAGAAGATCGCGAAGAGGAGGAACACGATCACGATGAACACCACTAAGGAGTAGTTGAAGATTTCCGAGCGGTCTGGCCAGGCTACGTTCTTGAGCTCGGTCCTGACCCCTCTCAAGAACTCCACCACCGCAGACCACGAGCGCCTCTTGCCTGGTGCCCGCCTTGGAACTACCGGCGGCTCCCTCGGCGCCAGGGTCCCGTCCGCTCTCAGCTGCCCCTGGCGCTGAAGCATTCGTTTGGTTTCACGATTCATCATTGGCGTGAGCCTCGTCTTCGCCTAATGCCTTTGCTCCTGCCCGAAAGTCCCAAGCCCATTTTTGCTCGGAGTCCGTCTCGGCGGCACTCGCTGGGCCTGCCTTGAGCCACCGCTAGCTCGCATGCGCCGAGCCGCCCAACTGCCAGCGACACTCCTGGTTCAGAGACTCCTTGTTCAGAGCTGACTCCCTCGCTAACAATGAAACATTATTTCCGGCCGCCTCGTCTGTCCTTTCCCGCCTCCCGAGGGAGCGCCGCCTGCGCTACTAGCAGGGCAGGAGGGACTCGAACCCCCAACCGCCGGTTTTGGAGACCGGTGCTCTACCTATTGAGCTACTGCCCTAGGCCCGCCCGTTTTGCCACTCCAGCGCCCACTGCGCCGAGAACCTCTTCGCTCAGGGGCATCCGAGTCCGGTCAAGACGGAGCGGCTAGAGCCTACCACCCCGATCGCATCCCTCATCAGCCGACTGCCGACAATCTGGAACGAAGCCTTGTGGCTACGAGCACGCCTATGGCCCCTGCAACTCCCACGCCAACCAGCGCACCCTTTGCGCGTGCACCCCTTGCCCGCAAACTGAGCGAGGCGCGCAGAAATTCGACTTCCTCCACCGGCGTTCCCTCCCACGCTACGGCCCTGGGAGGGGCAACGGGGAGGGCAGCGAGGCTTCCCAGCTGCCTGCGCATATCGACATAGCGTTGCATTTCCTGGGTGCACCGCC
>OGCG01000964.1_pt1 | contig 15522 bp, 11 predicted proteins | sample 1570061 | NCBI WGS metagenome assembly OGCG01 (sample SAMN06268698, study PRJEB24515) | hot springs metagenome | isolation source: Joseph's Coat, Yellowstone National Park, Washington, USA | place: USA:Joseph's Coat, Yellowstone National Park, Washington, USA
CCCGCGTGGCTGCAAGCTGCACCATATGATGGTACAGTTCTCATCTATTCCATGCAGAGGTTCCTTGATTTCATTAATGAGTAGCCGTACAGCTGGGTGTTGAGCTGGGTAGCCCCTGGCCCCCTCAGGACCTCAGCCATTTGTCATTCCTTGAGAAGATAAGGGCACAGCAGGGGCAGCAGGCTGGCCAGGAGGCCGAGGGCCATGAGTGAGGGAAAGAGGGACGTGGTTCCCCTGAACGTCCTCATCCCGTCCAAGTGGAAGGAAGAGCTTGAGGAGAGGGCCAAGGCGAGGAACATCAGCATGGCTGACGCGGTGAGGAACCTCACAGATCAGGCGCTTCACGGCAGGGCAGCGCAGGACGCAGCGCAGGCCAGGACGTGCCAGGACGACGCTGCGAGGCATGTCATCAGGGTGATTATAGAGCTGCCTGAGCTCTACGACGTGATGGAAAGGGAAGATAAGGCCTTTTTTAAAGCGCAGGTGAGAGCGCGAGCGGGTGAGAGCGTGGGCTACGCAGAGAAGGTGGAGGAGGCCTACGACGAATACAGGGACGTCGACAGGGATTTTGAGGAGTTCATAGCGAGCACGGACAGGCTGAGGGACGTCGACAAGTTCCCCCTGCTGGTGTCCCTCGGCGAGCTCTACGACATAGTTACGCTACTCATCGAGCTGTCGACTGTTGATGAGAGCGGCCGATACATAGAGGAGGACTTCGTCATCAGGAAGATACGGGGCGCCACGGACTTTCTGATGAGGATTTGGGACGCAGTGCTCCAGGGAGACCCAGACACCCTTGCGGAGGAGGTTCTTCACGCAGACGTGGACCAGTACGCCGCAAACCTAAGGGGTGAGGTCATAGAGGCGCTCAGGAAGGCCTTAGAGAGGGCCAGACAGGAGGCGGAGGCGTGAGGCCGTTCAGCTTCAAGGCGCAGAGGGGCTTGGCACAGGCCTTGACTGGCTAAGCGCGGCCACCCTCCTGAGCAGCTGACCTCCTCCCCGCCCTGAAGGGCGAGGGTTCCCTTAGGGCGCTTAAAAGGCTAGGCTTTCAGTTGTAAATCCTTTAAGGTCAGGCCTTGGTCCCAGCCTCCTGCCCAGCCTGCTGTTGTTGTTGCTCCTGGGCCTTAACGAAGGACAGGCTGTTCTCTATGAAGGCCTTCAGGCCTGGCTCACTCTCAACGAGCCTGTTGAAGGCGAAAATGAAGAGCGAGTTGTAGTTTTGAGGCCCCGTCTTCCTCAATTTGAAATACTGAATTGCTAGGTCGACCTTGGCCATCTCATCGTCGTTGAGATAAACCTTTACAAGATTGTAGCCTCGGAACTTAGCCACTTGGCACCACCCCCTTTATCACCCCCTCTAGGCCTCACTTTCAAAATAGGACTAGTGATATAGAAGCCTTTCTGTGGCCCTCCATGACCGAAAGGCTTAAATACCTGTGTAGGCCTCTCTTAAGTGAGGCCTAAGAGGTGAGGGCCTTAGATTCTATTTTCTGACCTCCTCCCCGCCCTGAAGGGCGAGGGGCTGGGAGTGCCTGCCGAGGCCGCAGTCCCTAAGTCCCCCCGGCCTCCAGGGCGTAAGTGCGTTACACTGCCTCAGCGATGCCGCGGCCCTCGAGGGGCCACGTGAGCTGAGCGCGCTTTCCAAGCTTACGGAAAACGACAGGAGGCGTGGCGTCAGCCCTCAGGCTGACCTGGCTGGGCCGCCCGAGGGAGGCTGACCCCATGTTACCCTATAGGGCAAAGAGTATTACCGAGCCCAAGGGAACTATCCTGTCGCCATTTGCCCTGCCGTGCCCGCCAAGGGCGGGCTCGCCTCCTAAGCGAACCCTTAAGCGCTGGCTCAGGGCGTAAGAGAGGCCCTTCACATGGGACAGGTCATCTTAGTTTTGACCCCTCAATAAACGATCAGCGCTCCCTCCTCGGCCTGAGAGGCCGCTGTGATAGGGCTAAGCCCTTGATGGCGAAAGGACTAAAATCGCGGGAAGCCTATAACTCTCGGTAAGACCTTGGCCTCAGGCCAACCATCAGGCTGGTTCATCTACAGGCCTCCCTTCAACGGCTTCGATGACCTCAGGAAGGTCGTGGAGTGGCTTAAGGATCTTAAGGGGACGCCATACATCTGCGTCTTCCCAGGGCCCCTTGAGCACTGGTACTGGTCCCTGAGGTACTCGCTTGAGGGGGAGCCCGGCTACGCCCTGTGGGGCGACAAGGCTACCGAGAGGAAAGGGCGCCTAGATGACGTTTTCAGCTTCCCCTTCAAGAACCTTGTTCGAGCGTACGAGGAAGGTCACCTCAACATAGAGAAAGGCGTCAACAATGGCCTGAAGGAGGACCTACTCCAGGTGAGGCCTGCTATAGGCCTCTTCTACGCCGCGAAGGTCTCTCAGGATGCCATGATGAAGGTCTCTCAGTACCTCGGCTTTGGCCTTGTGACTGACGTGACGCTTGACGCCTACAGGAACTTCAGGGGCTGGAGCGAGAGCGAGGGCGCCTGGCTCCTGAGGTGGAGGATGAGGGTTCTCTGGCTCGATAGCGCTGTTGAGGACCTGCTCAGGGGGACCAGCAACTATAAGGACTTTGAGGATGGGCTAAAGGACAGGCTAAGGAAAGGCGCCCTTAAGCTCACTGAGGACCTTGACAACTTGCTTTCCAGGATCCAAAATCAGTGCTCCGAAGGGAAAAGCGGCGAGAGCTCAGAAGGAGTCGAGAAGGCATGGGGTAAGCTCATACAAATAATCAGCGATAGCAAAGAGGTTGAGAGGATAGTCAAGCTTTACAGCGAGGCGGTACAGTTGCCCCCTATTGTACAGGTCCCTGGGCCTGCTGTTAAGCGTGAGGGGTGCACCCCAAGGGCCCTGGACGCCAGCTCATATAACAAGGCCATGGATGAGGTCAGGAAGGAGCTTTACCTCAATGATGACACTGCCAAGAAGTTCGTCGCGGCCGCCTCGCTTGGCAACGTGCTCCTGGTGGGCCCGCCCGGCGTCGGCAAGACCAGCCTGGCCATCCGCTTCGCCAAGGCGCTCACGGGCTGCGACCCCATGGTTAAGGTCGCCAACGCCCTCTGGTTCAGGAGGGACGTGATAGGCGGCGAGACGTTAGAGAACGGCAATGTAGGGTGGAAGTCAGGCTTCATAATAGAGGCCTACAACAGGGCCGCGGAGGCCCTTGAGAGGCTGGGCAACAGGGACTTCCTGGTGTTCCTTGTAATAGATGAGCTCAACAGGGCCGACGTGGACAAGGCCTTCGGCGACTTCTTCGCCATGTTCCTATCGCCGTACCCTGAGGAGTGGCACGTACCTGAGGAGCTGGTTGATGAGGTAAGGGCGTACAGCCACAGGGACAAGGAGGCTGAGGAATTCCTAAACCACTATGGAAAGCACGGGGATGAGCCCCTCAGGCACATAAGGATAGTGGCAACCATGAACTTAGCCGACGTCAGGAACCTCTTCATGGTCGGCGAGGCCCTCACCAGGAGGTTCACGGTGATAGAGGTGCCCTGCCCAGGAGGCGATAAGGACCTGGACAAACTGTTGAGTAATGGCCTAGAAGAGCTGGGCAAGGTCCCGCCAGGCCTTAAGGACAAAATAAAGTCGCTAGTGTCCTGCGTCCGCGGGAAGGTTAATGATAAGGGGCTCTGCATACCGCCAAGCGCTGTCAAGGCGGCCCTGAAGCTCCTCTCGAAGGACTACAGCGTGAACCCAGGAGGAGTCAGCTTGGACTCCGTCCTAAAGGACTTCGCTGACTACCTACAGCTCTCCATGGGCTTAGTGACGAGTGAGGAGAGGAAGAATACGCTTGAGAAAGCCATAGATGACTGCCTTGGGCAGGGCAGGCAACAGAGATGAAGTCCAAGAATCTGAAGAAGAGGATAAGGTACATGGCCAGGATGGTGGCCAGGAGCTACCTTAGAGGCCTGCCGAGCTCTGAGGCCGTCCTTGACAGGCTGCTTAAACAGGCCGGCAAGACATATGAGGTGGAAGAGCTTACAAGGGCCTACCTCACGGCATGGCTTGCCAGGGTCGCGGCCGACGACCTGAAGAGTTCTGTTGAGGAGGCCAGGAGGGACAGGCTGCTCTACAGGCAGTTCCAGGTGGTCTACGACAGCACCTCCTGGGGACCCATTGATGTGGCCAGGACCATAGCAGTTTACCCAGGGGGCCTCCAGGCCTCCATGACTTACGTGCCGGCCTTCAGTTCCCCTGAGCTGATACTGCTCGGGGAGATAGTCAGCAGGTCCCTGAGGGCCCTTGACGAAGTGATGCAGGGGCTGAGGGGGCTGGCTCAGGCTGAAGGAGAGGACCCCCTCCTGAAGGAGCTAAACGGCGCCGTGAAGAGGCTTGAAGAAGCAGTTGACAGGCTGAGGGCGGAGGCTGAGGGCCTCCAGGGGTACCCAGTGCCGCTGAGCGATGAAGAGCTCAGGGCAGAGTGGGAGAGGCTGAGCCCCTATGCCCCCCGCTGGCTCTCAAGGGCCTGGGACGCCTACAGGCTGCTTAAGCACCTGAGGGAGGGCATATGGGTGACCCAGCCGCCGCTTGGGGGCGGCAGGTACCTCCTGGTGATGCTTGCCTGGAGGCTCTACGAGCTCTACGTGGCCGGGATAGTGCTTGAGGCCCTCAGGGAGCTGGGCTACAGTGTGGAGAAGGCCGACGTCAACAGGTTCGTGCTTACGAGGGACAGTGAAGCGGTTGAGCTCCTGCTCAACAGCGACATGGAGGGGTCAAGGTTGTTAAGCGTTGACAGCGATAAGGAGACGGCCAAGAAAGCGAGGGGGAGGCCTGACATAAGCCTGTGGAAGATCAAGGACGGGGAGCGCAAGAGGCTGCTGGTCATCGAGTGCAAGTTCTCGGACAGCCCCCCTTACCTCACGGCGGGCAGGTTCAAGGCCATGGCCTACCTATACGAGTACGGCGCCCAGTCGGGCGCCCTCGTCTTCCCTGAGCTTAACAGCGAGAGAAGACCCTATGATGATGAGGACGAGGGGACCAGGGGCCTCTGGAGACTCATAACTCGAGAAGATGGGCTCCTTAAGTTAAGCCTTAGAGACGGCACAGGCCAGGCCCTTTACCTCATTAGGGTTGACCCGGCGGAGGTAGAAGATGCCCAGGAGGCCTGGGAGAAGGCTAAGGGGAGGGTCACGAAGGTCCTTGAGGAGTTCCTTGGGTCAGGTCTGGCCTTGCTACCGCTTCTAAGGGCGCCTAGGCCTCATCAGTTAGATCCTGCAAACACTGCTCGTTAACTCTCCAGTTTACAACGACTTAGGCCTCCGGCAGCTCGAGTCGAGGCCATAGGACCTTGAGGCCGAGGGGCGCGGCGACTCGATAGTCGCTGCGTGGTAGGCTTAACAGCCATGGGCCTGACGCGCCGGCAGCTATGAAGTTCCTGATTTGCCCTTAGGGGATCCATAAGGCTTTTCGTTTCTTTGTGTTGCTACCAGCATCTATGATTCTATCGTTTTCCGCTCCATTATGTTTTAGATTCTTTGACCTTTCTTTTAAGCAGCTCAAGCAGCTCGGGACCCCTGAACTCGACCACCAAGGAGCTCTCCTCAACACGAACCTTGGAATTCATGGCGACTCCCTCCGAGCTCGATGTAACAAGCGGTGCCTATGAGTTGTGGGGAGAAGGTAACAATCGCGTGATTTCAACACACCTAATAGCCCTGAAGGACTAGATGTGATCAGAGGGTTAGACGTGGAGAGCGTTGGGCAACGGTGAATAAATACGTCAAGAGGTTTTGTGTTACTTAACTGAATTTGCTTAGAAGTTCAGCTAGATTACGTACGATGGGGGAGAGGGACTGCGCGACACGTGCGTTGAGAATCGTGTTCTGCTTTTTACTGCGACCTGTTACTTCGCTTAGTTCAACTGCAATATCTATAAACACCTTGAGGTGCAGTGAGAGCGGTATTTCGCCGGCTAATAGCTTCTCATAGAGGCCTACATATTTGTCTGGTTTTCTAGCGCTATACATCATCATCATGAAAATTAAGCTTGCGTGACCCACGTCAGCGGGTAGCTCATAAATCTCTTCGCCAGAGGACTTTATTACATCGTACTTTATAGCGTATGCGTGGAGCACCGTGAGCATCGTTTTGAGGACCCTAGAGGCCCTTTCACCGCGGATGACCAGGAAGTCTCTAGTAACTGCGTCACTTAGAACGCGAATCGAGAGCTCAGGCTTTCTAGACGAGTACCTGTAAATTAGGGAGTATATGTTACTAGCCAAGCCTCAGACACCCAGCACCGATTTCCTCTACCTCGGCATCAAGTTAAAAGGGGGTCAACAACACTACTGGGGCTAGAATGCTGAGGGATCTCGGTCTCCATCTGTGCTGGGTCCTGAATTTTCCAGAGCCTACTGGTACAACATCATAGCCGTGGTCCGACAGGAGCACAATTGTCGCCCCCTCCCTCTTGAGGCTGTACATTCTTAACTCAAGCTTTTGAGTAATGCTATACATCTTTTTAACTATTGAACGTGGATCTAGCCCCTCAGAGCCTTCTATTTGGTGTATCGCCTCATCGTACTCTCTAAAAACAATGTATGGAGCTCCTGCTCCCTCTGCTATCCTTCTAATCACCTCGTCCAAGCTAGGTTGCTTAGCCACGTACTCCTTAGCGCCGAGGATGAACTTATAGGTCTCTGTTACACCTGCAGGGTTTATTATGGTCTTTATATATTTGGCTCCGAGCATGTCAGCCAGATGCAGCGCCTCCCTGATCGACATGCCGTCACAAAATACAAAGTACTTCGGCTTCTTGGCATGTCCTAGTTGGGTAAGAACATCGTTAAACACATCACTTGCAATATCAGATGCGCAGTCTCTAAGTTTATCATACATATCATAGATACTATCCAAAAATTTTCTGGCTACCTCTAAGATCTCGACAAACCTTGGATTCTCAGAGAGACTTTGTGTGAGAAAATCTCTTTCAGTGACACCGTAATGCAATACGTTAAATATTATCTCGTATGCGCGACTATCCTCGTTTATGTGTTGAAGGCTTTTACGCAACTGCGTGCGAAGGCTATCGATTCCGTTATTTATCACTATCAAAGCTCCACGACAAACGTCATGAGACATAGGCTTCACCGCGTTATGTCTGCTGGAATGTTACATTTTGTATGCCTATGTTGTTAATCCATTGTCTCACTGTCTTTTCGTCGATCTCAGAGGCTAGCTCCACTAGTAAATTACACTGCTTTACGTTATTTCTATGCCTGTTAAAGTACTCCACTAGAGGCTCCGCTAGCTCGAGCAAGGCTCCTATGGGGCCTTTAAAGTTGATAACTGCTGTTGATTTCTCTGTTTTCTGCTCCTCTAGCTCTAATTCAGCCTGAACGGAAACCGACCTGATTTTCTCAAATAATTGTTCTCGTTGGACTATACTAGGCGTGTTCGTGTTCAGCAAGCTCAAGAACGTAGTCACAGCATTTATATTTGATGTAGCGAAGCCCTTGACTCCTCTAGGAGGGGACGGTGACGGTGGTGGTATCAGTTTCACCCTTTCGAGAATTAAGTATTTGTCTTTTACTTTCAGTTCTATATTGCCGAGGTTCTCGCTTTCAATGAGGATCCCGCTGAGGCCCCTAATGGCAACTTCTATTTCTTGAATAGACCGCGGTTTAATTTGGATCTTCGAGTATCCTTTTATAAGGAGCTCTTTAACTGACTCGATGTCCAGCTCATAACTCTTTTCCTCGCGTAGCTTTTTCTGTACCTCCTCATTTTTCAAGAACTCTCCTTTAATCCAGGACACAAGTTGCGCCCTAATGTCTTGTTCTCTTTTAACATTTAGATTGGCCATAATAGCGTTAGCTATCCATATATGAACTGATGCAATAGCCTTTTCCAAGTCTTTTGACTCACCCTCGGCCTTAACAGCAAGGTCTTTATCAACAATGGATCCAGAGCCGGGGTCGTATGATATCACTTTCTTAAATAAGCTAATATATTCTGATACAAAGTCTTGCACTGCTGTCGAGGCAAGCTGCTGCGCAACGCTTTCTAGTCCTTTTTTGAGCGTGGTGATAGCACTGATGACTATCTGGCTTACCTGCTCTTCGGTATAGCCCTTCCTCACCATGTAATCTTTAAGGTCTTTTCTACGCTCTATTTCTTGACTTGCAAAAGTTTTAAGGACCTCACTGTTAGTGAAGGCTTTCAGTGCTCTTTCGGAAGCCTCTATATTAGCGAGCGACCTTACGATTTTCTCCAGGGATTCCTTCTCGACAATGGGCACAACTACTGCGAACATATTTAGATTATTTATGTTATTTTTATTTTGCTCCAGTGATTGTTTAATTTTATTTATAATATTCTCAGTTTTTTCTTTTCCTAAGAGAACTTTCTCTGCTATCTCAAGTGGTGAGATTAGTAGGACTGTGAACTCAGAGTTGCTTATGTATTTTACAAACCCGTTGTTGTTGAAGTCTTCTAGGTTGATAAACTCAAAGTTTAATGGGGCTTTTTCCTTGAACTGCCCAACGAGCTTATATTCTCCCAACTTTTCTCTTAAATACTTAATAGCTTTTTCTATATCCAGCTCTCCCTTCTGGTCTCTAAGTCCTTCGAGTATCTCGTTTACTATATTACCTATCATCTGTAATGGGTTGCTTATGAATGATGTGAGATAGTAACGGTCGTCATCCCTGTGAATTACGTGTATATATGGAACGTTCTCTAACTCATCCAGGATTCCAGGGAGTTTACTTAGCTCGTCGGTCTCGACAACTCCTGCCAGGGATAGAATAAGATCCCTTTGGTGAAGCGATCTCCTCAAAATAGTCTCGCGGTCTAGCATCTCTAGCTTCTGCAACATATTAAGGAGGTCAAGCACATTATCTGTTACCGACTTTGCATAGATAGACCTGAAGGCGTATGTTAACGCCTTTTTCTCTTTCGGGTCCTGATACCTGTTACTAATGTAGTTATTCCACGCCATTATATTGCTCCACCATAGCTTGGCCGCGTCCTCCTGGAGGGCGTGCTTAATGTCGTCGTGCTCTATGTGGGCTATGCTGACAAGCGTTGACTCCCCGTCATTAATTGCCCTTCCTAAAACGCTCGAGCTTATCTTAATTAGGTCACGTAGGTGTTGCGCGTTAGAGAAGTCCCCACCGTAGGCAGGTACTACTAGCTTTCTCACAAACTCCTCATATATAGGTGAAAACGGGTATGTAGTCTTGAGCTTCTCTACAAATGCGCGAGCTATGTCTTGCCCTACTATGTTAGCGAGAACCTCTTTTACTTCGTTAAATTCTTCTAAAATCTTGTCTAGAGGCGCTTCAAATTCTACTATGCGTTTCTTTACTATTTCTAGGGCCTCCTCTTCTGTTACCTCTCCTACACTTTTCATGGAAAACCTTTGCATCCTATTCTTGAAATGATCCACGGTAGTTTTTAGTAATCTTAGTGACTCAGGCCAGTTCTCTTTGACGAGCACCTCTATATTGTTCCAGCTCTGGATATCCTGCTGCGCCGAGGCGTATACCAATACCGCTGGCTGCTTGCCTTCCAAGTTGTCTATGAGGGAGGATATAAAGAGTAGGACTTTTATTAAGTCATCAGCTTCTTCTTCAGACTTTCCTAGAATCGCCTCAATAGCACTCGCATATAGCTCATCGACTAAGATCAAAATGGGTAAACGTATGCTGTGCTTATCGAGGACCATAACTAATTTGTTTGCAGCCTGCACGGGGTCCTTTTCGCTGCTTAGGTTACCTAAGAGGTCTTTAAGCTCCGCGAGCCCCTCCTCCGAGATCATCGCTTGTTTTAGCCATGTTTTTAGCCATGTTTCCTTTCTCTCAATGATGCGCTTGAGATACTCGAAAAGCGCCTCGTAGCGCGTAAGTTTTATCGGCCGGTACTTTAAGTCTATTGGGATCAACAGGGTCCTCTTTGCCACGTTTACATCATATTTGACCTCTTCCAGAGTTTTCACAAGCTCCTGGAGGCCTGGCTTTTGAGCTGAATAGTTTCTGATGTTTTCCCACTGCTCTGGGACATTGAGATAGAGATGGTAAAGTATGGTCAAAAAGTGCGTCTTTCCAAGGCCCATGGCGTGAGTCAATGAAAATACGACGCTGTTCTCACCTCCTCCTTGAAGGGCTTCGTTAATGCTTCTCAGCGCCTCTTTGACAGGTTCCCTAAAGTAAGTGAATAAGAGGAATGTCACAGGGTTCAGGAATTCTTCGGATACCTCAACATCTGCTATTCCAAGGTCCCTTTGAACGATTAGCCCAAGGCTTGGCGCGAGATTGCCAACGTACTTCCCGGGCTCTAGGTTCTTATATATCTTATCTGCTAGGTCGGTTAGCCTGGCAGCGTCCTTAAGCCTCACCACCTCACGCCCTACCACCACGCCTTACACCCCCTGATAGAGTTTTATGAGCACGTTTTCTGCGAAGTCCTTTGATATCCTAGAAAGTTTTACAAGTTCAAGCTCGTCTTCACTTGCAGTTCTCAGTAGGAATAACGCCATTGCTATATCGCTCCTGCTTGTGGGGATCTTGGAAGACAAGGCCCTTGCAACCCTGGTGACGTCATCTTTGGGTTGCTCCCCGATGAGCCTTAACACCTGTATGGCGCGGCCCACAGCCGTCTCGGTGAGCCTTTCAAGTCTGCCCTTAACGGCATCATAGACCTCGCCGCCAAATAGGACCCTGTATGTTGAGGACTTCGACTTCTCTTGGTTTATGAGCCCATAGTATTTTGTAAGCATCTGACGATCCACGTTCAAGGTCTGCAAGACCTTCTCCACAAAGTCGTAGGCTAGCTCCCTTTCCCTAGTATACCTAGTAGCTATCCACAGCAGTAGGTATGCCTTACTGTTGTTGTCCACGTTGAGGACATCCCTTTTCATCCTATCATCTAGTTTAGCTACCTCCTCCATGTAGTCCTCCAGTAAGGCCTCGAGGGACGAGTACGTCGCGGCCGGGTAGAGAACTTTGTCGAAGAAATCGAGGGCCCTCCTGAGCTTGATTTTGCTTCTGAACGCTTCGTCTTCAATGTACTCTGTAATGCTCTTCTGCTTAGAGAGCCCTTCTCTAAATTCCTCAATGATTGGGTTCCAAATCCTCGTGGTGCCCGCTATTCCACCGGCAAGGCCTATGATGAACAACTCGGGCCCAGAAGTCTCAGACACGCGCGCACTTATAAGGGCGTCATGAACACCTCTCTTAATGGCCTCTTTGGCATTCTCGTCATGCAATATATCTTCTACCGTTCTTGACCCAGTGATTACCCGCTCGGCCATATCACCCTTTCTCAGCACGAGTGCTAATGACTTAAAAAACGCTGGTGTCAGTAACGCCGCCCTTCTTTTCAGCATCTCAGTCCAAATAGGCCAGGCCTTGCTGAGAGTGAAGCCTGCCGCGTACAACGATGAGACTATGGCCTCCCATGCGGCTGGGTCACTGTGCGTGAACCAAATAACTAGAACGCCGTCATCTCCGAGAACCTTATACGTCTCACTAAAGAACTCCCACATCCTAATGACATACCACTTTCCGGTGTACTTCATTTTATCAGCTAATTCTAACCCAGCGCTGAGATCCCTTATTTTGTCCTTGCCCTTTCTGGCTATGATCTCGTTCTCCCTTGGAAGCACCGGTAATAGTGGCGACCAGCCCTCGATATAGAGCTCTACTCTACCTTTCGAAGGGTCTCGGTTGAACAGGTACCCGTGCTCAATGAGTGGCTGAAGCCCTATTCTGAGAATTTCCCAGTAGAACTCCATGAGGTCACTATAGAAGTGTTGAGCTAAATATGGAGGATCCACGTTGATTACGTCCACTGCGTTTATACCTATCTCTTTCAATATAGATGAGAGCTTTCTTGCATCACCACACAGTACATATATTTTATCTCCAAGGCCATCAAGCCACTGAGTAAGAAGCCTTAATACTGGTAAAATACCACCCGCAGTACGACCAATAGATGTTACATGGGGCTCGAAAACCCATCCCAGGGATTTTCCTGGGTCTTTAGTTATAGGGGGCATTTCACAGTATTCAAGACCGAGTTTTATACTACCTTTCTTCTCATGGTATCTACCGCTAAGTCTATCAATGTTATAAGTTGAAAGATCCCACTCTGTTGCTATGCTGTTGTAATCTGCGAGTTTATCCAACCCTAGAGTAAGATATAGTGTGATAGCTGCTCCATACTCTCCTTTTTCCTTTATGAGGAATTCTGTGCGCTCTCTGATGTACTTTATGAGTTTGAGCAATATCAGCAATTGTCTTGGATTGAAAAGTTCGTACCAGTATTGGATCCCCATCTCTCTAATGGGTGTGAAGACCTCGTTTTCTTTCAGTATTTGTGCGTTAGGTAGGTATTTCCTCAGATCTTTTATCTGTGCAGCGAGGTCTAAGTATGCCCTTGCAAATACTTGTCTATCCTTCTCATCAGCTGGTTTGAAGCCTTCTGGAGTCTCCTTGACAAGTACTATATGTGTTTCTAGTAGCTCTTGTATTTTCTCCTTGACCCTTTTGATATCACCACTTAGAGCCACACTGAGTAGTTCCTTATGCCTTTTGACCCAGTCCCTTAGGACTACTTCTTCATTTAAGGGACTTCCGCAATATGGACACCTGAGACTTTCAAACTTTTCTTCGGCATTCGTTATTTCTACTGTGAAGCTTTTTTCTTGTTTACTGAAATTGAACTTAGCATAGGTGGATTCATCTAGCTTGTTGCTACGTATTATCGGGACTAGTCCTCCACAATAGGGACACCTGTACCCCCTGGCCACTATGTAGTTGTATGCGTCTTCCGCGTAGTATTGAGATAGCTCTTTCCTAACGTATTCTATTAACGCTTCCACCTCCTTCTTCACATCCTCGTATAGCCTGACGCCGTATTTTGCTGGATATTCTAACGTTGCTTTTAATATTAAGTATGCTACTGGGTTGTAATCCATGGCTACTGTGCGGAAGCCCAGTCGTAACGCTTCCAGGGGTATCGTGCCCCCGCCTGCCATTGGATCCACGACAACTATGTTCTCAGGCTCTCTACCAGTGTACTTCTTGACGAGCTCCTTCACGTAAGCTCTATCTGGGTTGACCAAGTAGAGCAGCCTAAAGGGAACAGAGCTAATTTTATCAAGTCCGAGCGCCCGCTCAAACTCTTCCTTACCTGCAAGGCTTGGTACAACGGACGCGAGCGTGAGCGCTCTTGCAATGGAGGTAGGCCTCCTAGCGAGATAGGGGTGTAAATTACTTATCTTAGGCACGCGTATAAATCCTGCCTCAGTCATGGAATTCTCGTTAATTTTGCTTAGAGGAAGATATTCCTCAACGAGGCGTCTTGTCGTAAGAGACCCCTGGCTCATAAGATGCGCCGAGTAATAGTATGAGATCTAGGGGTTTTTAAAAACTTTCAGCTAAACGTAATGTAGCGCTAGAGTTCAGGGCCTTTTCAATAACCTTATCGGGAATCCTCCTATGATATACACTAGGCCCTAACGGGCCGCGTCCTCCTCGCCACTAGCCTGAAGAGGCCCACAGCTGCCAGAGTAGCCATCGCGACCCCTACAGGAGTCACCACCAGGCCGTCGGTCAGCCCACAGCCTCCGTACACTAGGTAGGCCGGCCAGAGAAGAAGGCCCCTGAGCTCGGCCACGCACGATAGCAAGACTGCAAAGGTGTCGGCGAGGAGCGAGATGGCTAGGGCCGTGATATATGCCTCTGCGGCCAGCCAGGGCCCTGCCTTCTCTGCTAGCAAGTGAAGGGGCTGATCCCTCGGCCACATAACCTGCATAACAGCGGCCAAGATTGGTACCGCGTAGACGAGGCAGAGGGCCAGGATGGCCGCCATGACGGCTGAGCCCTTGACGGCCAGGGCGGCCACTGACGGCGGAGCCAGCGGGAGCAGGACGCCTATGGCCAGGAGGGAGATGGCAACGTAGGCCAGGAGCTTGGTGACGCTGACGCCCTCCGCGGTGAAATGCAGGAGGGCCCCAAGGCCCCTCGCCCTCAGGGCAACAGCTAGCAGGGCCGCGGCTACCGCGGGAACCAGGGAGCCGAAGACGTCAAGGCCAACGTAGACGTTCCCGCACCTCAGCAGCCAGATCACGTACTGCGCAAGGAGGCAGCCTAGGAGGTGCTGAGGGAGCGACGGCCATATGACCCATATGAACGCCGCGAGCATAACGAAGAACAGGAGGAGGAAGGCCCGGGAGGGGTCCTGGCTAAGGCCTTTGCCTCCCTGCCCTTTCCCTGTCGCCCCCTCTTGGGCTTCCCTGAACCCCTTAGGATCTGCCAAGTCCTCCTCCCTGGAGAACTTCAGTCCGCAGAGCTTAAAGGAGGGGGGAGTGCCTTGCAGGGCCGCGCGGACTCCACTGGGTCCCTATCTAACACGCGACCGGTGTCAGCATTTTAACGCCGCAAGGAGGCCCCTCACGGGCCCTGAGTTGAGGTGGAGGGACGAGGACGAAGGGGCTGAGGGCGCGCCGACGCTCTGCGACGACCTTGACGACCTCTGCAGGCTCAACGAGAGGGCGATCATGGCCCTCAGGCCGGAGCTCCTCGACGCGCTTGACGCCATGATGGAGGACCTCCTCGGCGTCCCTGACGTGAAGGGCTACGCTATGAGCGACGTGGTGGACGCTGTGGTCTCGACCTACGGGTATGAGTCTGTTCGCTCAGCGCTCAGGTGCTCCCTTCCCTCCCTTTACCTGGGCCTGAGGCTAACCCTGGGCTCCCTGCTCGTCGGCCTGGTTGCTGACCTGGCCGTGAGGGGGCCAGCCGCCGAGGCCAGGCTCAGGAGGGCCCTTGAGGAGGGGGTTAGCCTTAGGGACCTCGCCAGGGGCGAGGCGTACAGGGGCCTTAGGGGCAGGCTTAACGAGGCCCTTGGGTGGCTGAGGGGGGAGCTTAGGGCCGAGCCCGTTGACTTCATCTACAGGGCCTACGCCACTCTTTCAAGGCCAATTCAGGTAGCCCCTGGCAGGGGGAGGGGGGCTCTTGCAGAGGCCATGGATGGCGTGGTGGGCCTCCCCCATCGATTGGCTCATGCCTTGACTACGAGGGGGACGAGGAGGGGGCCATAAAGGACCTGCTGAGGAGGATGCACGTGGCCGTAGACCTTGCGAGGCTCTCCATTGACATGGCCCTCTATGCCTGGGGCTATCTTACTAAGGCCGTTGACGAGGAGGCGCTCGAGTCCCTGAGGGAGTCAATTGAGGAGGCCCTGAACGACCTGAGGGACGCCAGGAGGGGCGAGGAGGCCTGAAAGAGGGTCCTGAGCGCCGTGAGGGTAAGCCCCCTTTCCCCTTAGTAGTCGCTATCACAAGGGCTAAGACTGTGGTCACCTGATGGCGTTGACGCACTTACTGGACACCTTCTCAAGCAGTACGTAGACTTCCTCCGCGTGCCTCTTCCGGGCCGTTACTAAGGGTATGTCGCCGTCGTTGTTAGTTATGCACGGGTCAGCGCCGCGCTCCAGGAGCAGTGAGGCGACGTTGAGGCGGCCTTCGTATGCCGCTGCGTGGAGCGGGGTGTGGCCCCCGTTGTTT
>OGCG01000967.1_pt1 | contig 15473 bp, 15 predicted proteins | sample 1570061 | NCBI WGS metagenome assembly OGCG01 (sample SAMN06268698, study PRJEB24515) | hot springs metagenome | isolation source: Joseph's Coat, Yellowstone National Park, Washington, USA | place: USA:Joseph's Coat, Yellowstone National Park, Washington, USA
AGATAGAAAATTATGTTGACTCTATAAGAAATACAGTAGAATTTATAAAGAAATGCAAATAAACTACAGAAAGTTAGAAGTAGTAAATGTGGAAAAATAATAAGCTGAAAGATGACGAACCGTGTTTCAGCTGAAATCTTATAATAAATCTTGTATTTGAATGTAAAAAAGTGACTGAATGGATTAAGATTTAAATTTTTTCCTAATGTTAAACAATTATGGATAAATCAAATCTTCTCTATGAAGCATATAAAACTAGAAAATCTATTGACCCTTTTGAAGTTACTGAGGAAGAGTCCAATAGGATATTTAACGAGTTTTCCTCGAAACTAATTAAAGATGAGGGTCTAGGCGGATATAAGATATCATTAGTTACAAAGGAACATTTGATTCGTTTTAAAGGAAAGGAACCAATGTATGGTATACTAACTAAACCAATGATAACGCAAGAAAAGGAAGTTGAACTATGGTTCCAAAATCATTTTGCTGAAGTTGAAGTAGTATTTTTAGCCAATCATTGTTCCTCTAATAATATTCCAGAATGTATTAGAGATATTAGATTAGGAATAGAAATTCCTGGTACTAGATTTAATACTTGGAATTTAAATGCTCTTCAATTAAAGGCAGACGATTCAGCTGCTGGAAGATTATACATTGGAGAAAGAATTGATCTTCCAGTAAAGGGAGTATCATTATATATAAATGATAAATTAATGGGAAAAGGAAAACCAGATTTTGTTTATGGTGGACCTTTGGAAATGTTGAAATGGCTAACAAAGATCGGTGAGATAAATGGTTATGTATCTTCTGGTGTTTTCATAGGACCTTTTGTTGTTAAGAAAGGAGATAAAATAAGAGTAGAAGGAGATGCTAATTTTGAAATAAAGCTTATTTAGTAATTTTATTTTTGTTTAATTCAAATAATATAAATACTAGAAGTATTAAAGAGGAAAGTAAGGTTATTACCGAAGAATTTAGCCTTACATTACCTATTTCAACAACGTTAGGTATTATGAAGCCTGCTGCTGCGGCTAGATTCATACTTGGCCCTATTTCTCTTAATCTTATCCTTATTATTCTAGATAATATCGGTAAGAGTGAGTTTATCCCTAGACCAAATGTTGTAAATATTATGAATAAAGGAATATTTAATGTTAAAAAGCTTAAAAATCCAGTTATTGATACTATTATTACAGAAATTATAAATGATCTTCTAGGTTTTCCAATTATGGGAAGTAATGTATATCCTATTAAAGCTACACTATACGAGAGTATTGTCTCTATAAATGCTTCTTTAGGTATTAGTGATGGTACAATTTGCAAAATAAATGCTGGTTCAAATCCTAGAAAAAATATTATAAATGCTTTTACTGAAAAATCTATATTAATCTTTTTTGAGATATGCGTGGATATACTATTTACTGGAGTACTAATTAAATTAATTCCATGCCTTCGTGTAGGATACAATATAAATGGTATAGATATAAGTCCAGTAAATAGCATTAAGTTTGATAGAAAAAACGCAGATAATGCTGAAAATATCCATCCAATCGACCAACCACCCATTGTTAGACCTATAAGTAATCTGATTTTAGTCATACTTGCCATTTCTATAGCAGATGATGTAGAAAGGCCATATAGTGCTCCAGTAATAAACCTAAATATAATTAGTATTATCAAATTATCTGAAAATTCTTCTAAAATACTTATTATTCCCATTATTGCTAAAGATAAATATAGAATCTTTTCCATACCATATTTTATTACAGATAAAGGATATAATATAGGAGTTAGCATTCTTCCTATAAAAGGTATTCCTATTAGTACAGTATCAAGAAATATTGGAAAATGTAGATATTTTAAGTAAAAAATAAATCCTACTAGATAAAATGTAGCCAAAGAATATCCTATAATAGGTAATGTCACAGTACGTTTAGTTAACCTTAGCATTATAGATAAAAGAGCTTTTCGTAATAAATAAGCATTGCTATAATAATTATCAATTTTAATAAATAGAAGGAATAAAAGTTGACCTAATTGTATGCACTAGTCTATATTTTTTGTTATGAATTTGTTCATTTATTTTTATTAATGTATAAGGTTCATAAATTATATATTCTGATACTATGCTTCCGTGCTTAAACGTATAGAATTTTATTTTGTGATCTAAGTCAAAATTTATTGAATTTATGTTTTCTATAATAGATCTTAGTATAATATCTTCATTATATTTAAGGGCTCTATTAAAATACGTTATAGCTTCATTATATTTGTTATATTTTAATGAATATATCCCATTAAGATATTCAAATAGAAACATAATAAGAGAATTATTGTTTTCAATAGAACTATAATCTATGTTATACAGTTTTTCCTGCTTAATATTTATGATATATTTATAAAGATTCTTGATTACTGTATTTTCTTTAATAACATCTATCTCATTTAAAGATTTTTCATAATCTTTCAATTTATAATACGCATATGATCTAATGTAATGCGCGGATGTTGAATTCATGTTTTTAATTAATGCTAAAGCTTCCTTTATTCTATCCATTAAAATTAAAAGAGACGCTTTTTGTAAAATTATTTCTTCATATTCCTCTAAATCTTCTATGTTATCTAGTATGCTAAGAGCATCTTTTAGATTTCCTTGTTCAGTAAGTATAAATGATTTAGTAGCGTATGCAAATGGAGAATTATCAATTAAGAGCGCTATATTAATTTCATTTAAAGCTTCATTATATTGCGCTAGATTTAAAAATATTATAGATTTTAAGACATGTAAGTCATAGTCTTTATCATCAATTTCTAGTGCTTTATCTATCTCCTTTAATGCTAGATCGTACTTATGTGAATTAAATAATTCTAGAGCTCTTGTGATATGCCTATAAATAGCAGATTTTTTAAACATAACCAAAATATTAATATAACTAAAATATACACTTTTATGTCCTTTATAAAAGAGTCGATTCAGGTTTCCTTTGTGAATTCACTTTATTTAAACAAGCTAAGTTAAAATATTCCAATCATTAACGTAGATGATGTAAAGTAACAGCGATAATCGAATTGAATATTATATCAGTAAGTACGTATTATTACAATTAGCAATGAATCCCCTTAATCGCTCGGATAACTGAATCACCTCTTTTATTATATTTTAGTATTAATAACTATATAATTAAATATTCTCATTTACTTTAAATCTTATCTTTTCCTTTATGGATTTGCATAAATCAAAATTATTAAATATACAATAAACATATACTGAGGCAATATAATCTGCTATTTCCAATCCTGATCTATCATTATATTTTATTCTATAAAATATTCTTTTTTGAACGAAATTAATGGATTCGTCATAAATATTACATTTTTTCCTGTTTATCCAGTCTTCTATTCCTTTTATAGTTATTATCAATTGTGAGTTTTCATCAAACGGAGAATTATTTATAACTTCTGCTATATAATATCTTGCATAATCTTTACAACATCTTGGTATCTTATTGAACAAAATTATACCAAAATTTATCTTAGAATTCAAGATAGCTAGAAGAAATATCCTCCTTATATTATATTTATCATTTTTAAAATGAAAATGATATTTCTTGTTAATCTTCCTAACTGCATCGGCCTTTATTCTGTCTGCTTCTGCAGGATTTTTAACCCAAATTACTGATAGAGCGAATATATTCTCCTTATAGGATTCGTCCACATAAACATAGTACTTTTTCATTTCAGAAATAAGGACGAGGAAAATTAATTAAGTATCTCTTCATCCTCCTCGGTATACCCCGAGGGGTCCAAGATACACCTGTTTTCATCCTCCTCGGTATACCCCGAGGGGTCCAACAGGATTTTCATAGAGATACCTCTCAAGATATATCTTTGGTCTAAACGTATTTAATCTTTACTTTCCATTAGAAGATTTTTAAGTTAGAATAGTTATTCTGAATAGCTGTATTTTTGTCTATAAATTTATTCTAAACAATAATATTTCTAAAAAGACTTTAGTCTTTTACTAATCACTTTCTGAGTCTCAGTTAGCTAATATTTTTCATGATATTTTCATAAATATTATCATACACACTAAGCATATTGACTAATACAATATCTCACATTTAACAAACCGTTTTAACTTGTAGTTTAAAATAATACTTGTGTCAGTAAGAGCTGAAGAGGTAGAGAAATTTTATGGTAATAAGCATGCTTTGAGAGGAGTATCTCTCGAAGCTGAAAATGGTAGAATTACATCAATATTAGGCCCTAATGGTGCTGGAAAAACTACCTTAATTAGAATTATAATGGGATTAATTTTCCCCAGTAGAGGAAAAGTTGAAGTTCTTAATAAAGATCCATTTAAAAATAAGAAAATATTTAAAGAAATAGGCTATGTTCAAGAACTACCAAATCTTCCTCCATTTATGACTGGAAAAGAATTACTCGAAATGAGTTGTAGAATTAAAGGAATTGATAAAAGTGAGATTAAAAGAGTTTTAGAAATCGTAGGTATGGAAGATAGCGCAAATAAAAAGATAGCTAAATATAGTAAAGGTATGACTCAAAGAATTGCAATAGCAGAAGCAATTCTTGGAAATCCTGAGTTATTGATAATGGATGAACCAAATATAGGGACAGATCCATCTTTGAATTATAATATGAGGGAAATGCTTAAGGAAATGAGGAAAGATGGCAAAAGCATACTAATGACTTCTCATGTTCTTGATGATGTAAAGAAAGTTTCAGACGATGTTTATCTTATTTTTAATGGAAAAGTATTCTTTCATGGGTCTCCAGAAGATTTAATTAAAAAATTTTTAGGAGTTATAGTAATAGTTGAGAGTGACGATAAAGAGAGTATAAAATCTGTAATAAAAGATTTAGATTATGTAACTAATATCAAATTCGATAATAAGAGGATAATATTGAAATTAAAAGAGGATAGAAGGGAGGACTTAATTCATTATCTAGTAACATCTGGAATAAAAATAAGGTCGTTCTATTTAGATGACGAATTAGAGGAAGCCTATTTAATGGCAATAAAGGAGGCAAGTAAAAGTGATTGAGAAAATAATTTTCTATGAAATTAAGAGAGCTATAGCTAGAAAAAAAGTAATTAGTTTAATAGGCATAACATTAGTTTTTGAGGTAGGAACATATTTGGCATTATCTGAAGTAAAAACTCCTAAAATAGAACATTTATTAGTGCCAATTTCTCCACTTTTATGGCTAGCAGGTGTCCTTTTACCTCAGAGTTTACTTTTACACTTTATAACTATATCCATATCTTCAGGTTCATTATCAGAAGAATATGAGCAAGGTACTGTTGATTTCTTTCTAACTAAGCCTATTACAAGATTTCAATTTACACTTGGAAAACTTCTAGGAGGATATATTTTAGTGTCGCTTATTTACTTATTTATGGTTACTTTAGCGCTTGTGTTCTCCTTTTCTTTCTTTGGTGCTCAAAAATTTCTTGGATACTTACCAGAATTAATATCTACAGTTCTTTTCTCTGCTTTAACTTTCTATTCAATAGCTTTTATGATAGGTGAATTACTAAGAAGAAGCAGTTTAGCATTCCTTATAGCTAGTTCAATTCTTATAGGTTCAATTCTTATAGGTGCAGTATTAGTATTTGTAGCTAAACTAACTGGGATTTTTCTTTTCAAAGCTATAGCAATATCATTACCATCTTGGGGAGCAACAGAACTTCCTTTTCTTTACGCTCAAACAATTCCTGGAGCATCGTTAATAGTGCAAGCCTTAGAAATATTTCCAGCAATCCCAGGAACGCAAATAGATGCTATAGCTTATGTTATACTTTACTCTGGCGTATCTTTGGTTATAGCTTTTCTTAGTTTTATTAATAGAGACATTCCTAAGCGTGTAAGTTAAGAAAAAGATATATCTTTTTACATAACTATCATTAGTATGAATAAGAGTTTTCCTATAATTTCCGCAATAATAATCATAGGGATTACATTTTCATTACGTGCTTCGAACAATATGATTATAACAACTTTACCATTAATAGCAAGATATGATTTTCACTTTTCTAGTATATTGATAGGAGTAGTTTCATCTTTAGCTGCTATTTTTGCTTTTATTTCAAGCGGACTAGTTAATTCTAAATTAAAGTCAAAATTACGAAGGAGATTTTTTGTTTTATTTTCCATTTTCTATGCTATAATATTTCCATTATTTTATTTCTCTAATCCGTTTAATATATGGTTTTTTGCTTCATTCTTAGGTTTTTCTATGGGTCTTATAATGCCCAATATCATGACATATGCGGGATTATTTCCAGATCAAAGAACTAGAGAAAGAATGCTTTCTCTTTATACGTTAGCACTGAGTACTTCATTAATCCTTGGACCTTTAATTGAGTCTGCTATTCTCTTAAAATTTACACTATTTCAAGCTTTTCTTTTCTTTTCCCTATTTGCTATATTAGTAGCTATTTTCTCTTTTTTTATTAAATTCCCTAACGATGCTCCAGAAAATGGGATTAAAACCACTCCTGTATGGAAAAACCCTGGATTCGAATTATCTATAGCATTAAATTTAATGTATGGTATACCGTTCGGTATGTTAACTACTTTTGGAGGAATATTTGCTGTCGAAAGCTTTAAGGCATCTTATTCGTTAGCTACAGCTCTCTTTGGAATATTTTTTGCAACATCTTTTCTAGGAAGGTTAATATTAACAGTAATACCACCAAGAAATCTTTGGACGCCAATATGGGTAGCCGCATCATTAACTGTTATAGGACTTTTACTAGTATTTATATCACCTAGTTTAATGTTTTACATACTTGCGTTAGTAATCCTTGGAATTCCTCATGGTCTTACATATCCAATTTCCCTAATTTCTATATCTAGAAGTTTTTCCGTAGAAGAACGAAATATTGCTAATAGTTATTTTTCTGCAATTATGATGGGATTTTCATCTTTTATACCCATAATAATTTCTTCAATAGTTAATTTCTTCGGAATAAGAGATTCCTTTGCTCTTCTAATTCCAGTGGCTTTAGCATTTATCTTGTTTGTTATAAGAATTTTCTTAAAACAGAAAATATGATACTCTATGATTCTCTAAAATAAGAAACTTACTTATTCAAATTTTTTAAAAACTTCTTTTTAATTCTAGATGACCAATTTATGATATGGAAGTTCAGTTACCTCATGGACAAAGATATATTAAAAAATTCATTTATTATGCAGCTTTAGGAGTCCCTGAAGTGGACATTTCTACCTATAAGTTAAAGATAAATGGATTAGTAGAAAATAAACTAGAGTTTAGCTATGAAGATTTATTAAAAATGATAGATACTAAATACACAAAAGATTTTCACTGTGTAACAGGTTGGAGTATTAAAGACGTTTATTGGGAAGGAATTAAAATTAGAAATATAGTAGAAAAATCTAAAGTAAAAGAAGAAGCAAAATGGGTTATATTTTACTCATTAGACAGTTATACATCTACTATACCAATAGAGGACGCATTAAGCGAAGATTCAATAATAGCTTTAAGAATTAATGGAAAACCTTTAACAATAGAGCAAGGTTTTCCAGCTAGACCTTTTATGCCACATCTATACGGATGGAAAAGCGCTAAATGGCTAACAGAAATTGAGTTTATTGATAAATATGTAGATGGCTATTGGGAGGAAAGGGGATATCATGAAAGAGGTAACGTTTGGGAAGAAGAAAGATTTAAAGGCCATTCAGGAAAACATTCGCCAAAAAGACCTATACTTTAATTACAATTTTTAAATTTTTCAAACTATAATTAAACAAAAGATAAGCTTAAAAACTACTTATACTGTTTTAAAAAATATGGCTACGAGCTCTGGACCTGGTCAAAACAACTTAAAAACTAATCCAGATTGGTACATAGCTAGAGTTGATAGACTACCAACATGGGGTTTATCGTATGCATTAATATGGGCATTAGGGTTTAGCTTCTTTATTACATTATATGATGTAATAAACGTAGGTGTAGCTTTACCAGTAATTCCATTTATAACTAATTCTTCTGAAGCTTCAATGATAGCAGCTTTAGGTCTATTCGGATATATCCCTGGCGCAATAGGACTTTCTTATTTGGCTGACGTAATAGGAAGAAGGCCTACTTTAATAATATCTGCTTTTTTAACCACAATAGGAAGCTTTGGTGACGCATTAGCTACAAATTATCCAACGCTAGCAATTTTTAGATTTCTTACAGGGATGGGAATAGGTGCTGATCTAGTTTTAGTAATGACATACTTAGCAGAAATGGCTCCTAATTCCAAAAGAGGTCTTTACGTAAACCTGGCTTACATAGGCGGATGGGCAGGAATAGGTTTAGGACCATTTCTAGGAGCAGTGCTAGTAGATACATATCCTGCTATAGGTTGGAGATTAGTTTTTGCTGTTGGTGGAGCTCTCGCATTGATGGCATTAGCCATAAGGGCTACTGCACCAGAAACTGTTAGATTCTTAGCTAAAGCACATAAGTTTGATGAAGCAGGAAGATTAGTAAGTAGAATGGAAGAAACTTCAATGAGAAGGGCTAACATCAATATGTTACCTGAACCTCAAATATTGAATTATACTATTCACCATAAAAATCCTTTCAGCATATTTAAGAATCCAAAGTATTTAAAAAGATACATTGTACTTTTAGCGCTAATATTTTTCTGGTATTTTGGGGAATACCCATACTTAACATTATTTACTACATGGACTAAAGACGTCTTAGGATATACTTCCTCCCTAGAAGCTTCAGCAATATTCTTATTTGGATTAGCTGGTGTAGCAAGTTTCTTAGGATCTATAGGTATTAGGCCACTTCTTGAAAGAATGGATAGAAGAATTCTAGTGACATTAGCTAATACTGGCTTTGTATTAGGTATGGCAATAGCAGTATTAGGTGGGCTCTATAGATCAATGCCGTTATTCTTTACGGGTATGGTCATAGGTAACTTTATTGGAGTGGGCTGGTCAAATCAATTAAACTATCTATTGGCTACTGAAAACTACCCAACGTACGCTAGAGCTACTGCTTACGCTATGACTGATGGTTTAGCTCATTTAGGCGCAGCTATAGCTCAGTTAATACTTCTATCTTCATTAATACCATTATTAGGAAGCTTTGGAGGATGGATGGTAATAGAATTTGAAATGATAATTGCAGGCATATTAACAATATTTACTATACCTAGAACTTTAGGAAGAAGATTAGAAGAAGTTAATGAATTAGAAGAATTAGAGACACAAACTCAATTAAAAGAGTGAAAGGCAATCTCTAATTTTTTCTATAACTATTTCTATTTCCTTTTCTGTGGGAGCTGGAACAAAAACTCCCCAACTTTCATCATTTAGAGAAGGTGTCGATAATATAGCATAAATTAAATCTCTACATTCTTTATTCATTTTTTTAATATCTTTTCCATTTACATTATCTTGAACGTAACTTTTTATCATTGTCATAGCCATTAAAGGTTTCCCTTGTTTAGCTATTCTTAAGGCTTCTTCCATATATTTAGATCTTTCTTTAGGTATATATTTCCTCTCATTATCCATAATTATCAATTTTAATAATTAATATGGTATTAATATTAGCAGTAATATTTTGATTATAAGTTAACGCTAAATGTTACTATACTCTAAATAAAGAAAAATAAACTCTATCCATAAATTCTGATAAATTAATATAAACTTTATATGTATTACCATAGATTAACTAAAAATTTATCTTAGTTAATCGTTAACTTACATAATTAATATTTAGTAAATTATAAGATAGGAATTCTTAAATACTTTAGAAGATTCTTATTAAATTAGAGCTAATATGGCAAAAGGAAAGAAAGAGAAGAAACCAGCTCAAGGATCTGAGCAGAAAAAACAATAATTAGGCTTATGAGTTAAAAAATTAAAGTTAATTTAATGTTTTTTACAATACTTTTGTGCTTGTTATCTGCTAAGATTTTAATATTTAGCTTGGTTAATTAATTTATGAAAATTAAATCGTTAAATATTAGAGGAGATTCAGTAGAATTCTGCTATGAAGGTTCTTCGATAAGGCTGTCTGTAATAAATGACGAACTCAGAATTTATGAAGAAGTAACTTATGAAGTAGCTATAGGTGAAATATTTTCTAAAATTCAAATTGTTATAAAAGACGGAAAAGTATTTTTATCTTCTCCTTTTGGAGAAAACGAAGTTAATAATCCGCAAAATATAATCAATGGAATAAAGGAAATATTAGAACTAATAAAAAATAAAAATACTAAATTATATGGAAAAATCAATAATATAATATCTGCATAATTATCTATTTGAGCTCTCCAATAATTTTCGATTCTCCTTCAGTATCCTCAAAAACTACTTCTCCTTTTTCGGTAATAACAATGTAACCTATTCTTCCTTCACATTTATATGGAAAAGCTATTATACCCTTATTCTTAGTTACACTTGGAGCGTAAATTGGAATTAAACTATCTTCCATATTTAAAGCAACACAATTAGGAATTATTATAAAAAGTTTATTTAAAACCTCGTTTAATAGTTTCTCGTAAGCTTCACCAGTTTCCTTTAACTTTCTAACTTCTTCCATATAAATATGTGAAACATTTAATCTAAAAAACTAATTTACCTTAATTTAAATAAAACTTAATCAGAATTGTACCATGTTAGTTGTTCTGTATTCATTGTATTTCTTATAAATGGCATTGCATAATATAAATCCCGAATATTATGAGATTGAATACCGTATGTTATCATAAGATATCCTACTATTGAAGGACCGTCATAATACGCTGCTGCATTTTCAAGAATACTATCTTCGCTCTTCATATAATTATAAATAGAACTCTTTACTTCTAAAAGAGACGTGGAGTTAAGTTGTTTAAGGAAATAATTACTAAAGTTTATAGCTAAGTCTGCATAATAGTTGTTAAAGAATCCATAATCATACAATACATTTGGATTATTGTAAATGTTGGTCAATAGTGTGATATTTCCATAATTTGAACCAGTAACTGAGTCATAATATTCTGCAGCATAGATATCAATTAAAAACGCATTGTATAATCCTTCATAAAAGCCATAAGGAGTTATTGAAGGACCGACATTAATAGATAAACTTAATGCTGCCCACGAGGTAGCTAATATTTTATCAGACATGTTACCATCATAAAGATATGCAGCTTCTGCAGCAGTTTCTATTTTCCATAGATTATTAAGAGAACTTGCGTTCTTTATCGCATTATTTACTTCGTTAGATATATTGTAATTTGAAGTCTTAAGAAGATAGCAAATTGCATTTACTGCAGGATTAGGTAAGAAATAGAAAGCTATATAATCTCCCTCTTCTGCTAATCCCTCGGCTTTTAACCAATAGGACTGTGCCATATTTTTGATTGTTTGATTTGTAGATGAGTTATATAAAGTACTGTAAATTTGTGATAAATATTTGAAACCTGCTGTTATGTTATATTGTAAATCTAAGTACCCTATAGGTTCTGGTAATGGATTTTGAGTCTCTATTTGATACATTTGGGGTAATGAAGTTGCAGTTAACAATACATCACCATGTTGAAGTGCAAATTCCTGTGCCATTTTGAAATTTTTTCCTTCAGCTAATGCCATCATCTGAGGAACCACAAGATAATAAACTCCTCCTTGATATAGCTGTACTATCCTTTGATAAACTACTCCTGTAGAATACATATATCCCTCTAAACCGACATCTCCTAAAAAGTACATTGACTTATTAAGATTAGAAACATCTCCTAGCATTGATGCTAAGTACATTACTGTAGCAGAATCTGTTTTTACTGCTCCTCCTACATTTATTGGAGAAGGAGCCGTTATGTAAAGATAGTAATTATATTCAGTCAATGGTTGATAAGCTAGCATTGATGCTACAACTGCTGCACCTTTTGCTCCAGCTGGATAGCCATTTCCAGAATTATATAAAGCTCCTATAAACACTTTTCCTTGTCCTTGTGTAACATACGCGTACTGGCTAGCTATTGTATGGGCTGGAAATACTGGGTTTATTAAATAATCTTGATTGTTTCCAATATTTGCAGGAGGTATTGGATCAGAATTTTTATTATTTACGTTTATTATTGTATAATTGTTTATTTTATCATAGCTTACTTTAGTTCCTATAAAAAATCCTAGCATACTAGATACGAACATAGTTATAACTATTATGGCTAAAATAGTATTTTTCATTTATGTTCTAGAAAAACTAAATCAATAATTAAATATACTTTTACCCAAATCTATGATAAAAATGAAAGTCAATAGTACTTAGTATAGCCAAGACTCTTTTATTAGATAAATTAATTCTTTTAAAACTTCTTGTAATATAATTTTGTAATTTATTTATTATTTTTATATATTTTAAATTATACCTTTCCACGCTATTTGATATGGAACTATAATTTGAAGTACTTCTATAATTTCCTACTGCTATTCCTTCTCTTACCTTAATTCCCATTATGAGTAATGCAATCATTGATATAGCAGTTATTAATGATGCAACAATCTTGATATTAATAGATCCCACTACTGGAACTATTACGCCACCTAATGCTGCTGCATTTAAAGCCACTCCCATGTTCCTAGCTCCAGCACCATAAAACTGAGATATCCTAGGAGCTAAAGAGTTTATACCTAAACCAAACGCATTAAATATTACTACTAAATAAGGAATTCCAGTAACAAAAAATAAAGTTCCTGATAGTGCTGAAATAGAGGTGGAAATAATTATTGCTTTAGTTTCTCCTAAAATTCTAGCTAATGCAGGAATTATGAAATACATAGGCACTGAAATTGAATATCCTAATATAAGCCAACTTAGTCCTCCTTCTTTTTCAAGAATAGTAGGAGCAAGTTGTAATATAAATGCTGGTTCGAAGGCGAAAAAGAAAGCTAGGACTGACAATAGTGATGGTAATCCTAGTTTTATTTTTTCACCTTTAAAGGAATCTGTTTTTTGATATAGTAAAGATAAGGGTATTGTAATACCTCCGGAGAGAGCTATTAGGTACCATGTCTTCAAATCTAGATATGCAAATGCACCGCCTATCCATCCTATTGCCCAACCACTCATGGTTAATGCGGTAATGAATCTATTTCCTGTTTTTATAGCTTGTTCGACTGCAAATGAAGTAGCTAGACCAAACATTACTCCAACTAAAAGCCTTAATACTATGAGAATTCCAATGTTACTAACTATTCCGCTAGCTATTGAAATTATACCTAAAGAGAACAATGAAGTTAGGAATGTTAATCTAGAACCTAGTGAGACAATTATTTTTTGATATGAAAGAGCTCCTACAACTCTTCCTCCAAATGGAATAGAAACTATGAGAAAAGCCAACCATTGTGCTACATTAAATTGGTTTATAGTATAGGCTGGTGCAACGATGACGTACGTAGGTAAAGCATAAGCAATTACTGATGTTACAGCCACAAATGCTGTATTTCTGTTAATCATTCATGGTCAATAGTTTATTCTTTAGGAAATAAATTTAAATCTTGCATACGATAGGTATAAGTAAGCTTTGAAAACTAGCAAACCATAATTATTAAAAAATATCGGTTTAATGTATAATTTGTACGATATTAGATTATAAATAATAAATTAAAATAATATTTATTTTCAATATATTAAAAAGGTTAATATTTAGCCTCAAACATTAGAAAACTTTTTAATTACCTAGTCAGTGCAAAAAATCATGTCAAATTCGACAAATTATCTTGGGTCATACATTTCATGGGTTATGGATTCTTATGATTTAGGTGCAGTTGTTATTACAGCTAGTATATTAGAAAAATTATATTATCCTACATTAGGTCTCTTAGGTGCTGTTTTACCAATAGTTTTCACTATAATATCAAGACCTTTAGGAGGATTTGTTTTTGGTTATTTGGCAGATTTAAGAGGAAGGAAAAAGGCGTTAATTTTTACAGTATTAGGATATTCCTTAACTATAGGCTTAACAGGACTTTTACCTACATATTATCAAATAGGTATTTTAGCTCCAGTTATTCTGTCTCTATTAAGGCTCATGCAAGGAGTCTTTATAGGAGGAGATGTATCATCAAGTTTTACATTAGCAATGGAGAGCGTAAGTAGAAGAAGAGGTTTAACTTCAGGGATAATGCAGTCAGGTACATTAGTTGGTTTCGTTATAGTTGATTTATTATTTACATTTTTAGCTCCAACTAAAGATTTTATATCTATTGGTTGGAGATATATATTTATTCTAGGTATAATCCCAGCAGCATTAGCAGTAATAATAAGAGCTAAACTAACAGAATCAAAGGTATTTTTAGAAGCTAAAAAAGAGTCTCCTCTAATTGGTCTTAAACCAATTATTCAAACTATCTTAGTAATGATAGGCTTTTGGATAATGATTTACGCAGGACCTCAATTCGTACCAGTTCTTTTCGGAACCGTAATGCATTTATCTCCTGCAGTTTATGGGCCTTTAGCCCTATTTATGAACTTAATAGGAATACCTGCAATGATAATTTCAGGATTAATTTCTGATTATATAGGGAGAAGAACAATGGCTATAATAGGCTCTATAATATCAGTTTTAGCTGCAGGAATATTCTATTTCGGAATTGAGCATGCACTTTTACTTCCTACATTAATATTCGGTTTTGGGATAAATCTACCTTCAGCGATATCTCCAGCATATCTTGCTGAAAGATTTAAGACGTTTAGCAGAGCTACTGGAGTTGGTTTTTCCTATAATGGAGCATTTATTGTGGCAGGATTCTCTTCAATTTACATTTCACTATTTTCTAAGATATCTAATCCATATATTGCGGCATTTACAGTTCTTAGCATAGGAGCAATAATCTCAATATTTGGTTTGTCGATGGGTCCAGAAACCTTGAAAACTAGCGAGTTAAAAGTAGAATAAAGTGCTTTTCAACTATATTAGGTAATTATCTTTTTAATTTGGTCCTTAGTTCTTGAATAAAGTCGTATACTTTATTATATTAGTTTTTAGGATAAAATAAAATTTTTATTCTCTATTCTATAATACGTTTAAAAAGATTTAACTTGAGTAAGATTTAAATTCTAGCAAGATCATAATATTAGAAATTATAATCAGGTAAAGTAAGCAATCAAACGAATAATTTATAATTAAATAAGTTTAATAAAATAAAACATTTTTCTTAATAAGTAAAAGTTTTAATGAATACTTATATATATCTTTGTTATAAAAAGTACTTAGATATTAACTAATGTAGTCAATTAAAGAAAATTTTATAAACTTTCTGATAGATACTTTCAATTTGGTGATTAGATGGCAGGAAAAGAAATGCTTCACGCTGGCAATAGTACAAGAATGGAATACTTATGGCCAGTAAGATTTGCAGTAGGCTGGATGTATCTAGACGGCGGATTAAGAAAGGCAGTATTAAAACCAGCAAAACTAGATCCTA
>OGCG01000969.1_pt1 | contig 15456 bp, 14 predicted proteins | sample 1570061 | NCBI WGS metagenome assembly OGCG01 (sample SAMN06268698, study PRJEB24515) | hot springs metagenome | isolation source: Joseph's Coat, Yellowstone National Park, Washington, USA | place: USA:Joseph's Coat, Yellowstone National Park, Washington, USA
CCGGACCCCTGATTTCATGATCGGATGTTCACTCAATATGAGGTCTCGGCTTATCACGTTTAACATAAAACGTATAGGAAAATAATGTTTTCTGTTACCGGGATATTTAACTGACTTACGTAAAAGAAATAAATTTCTATACATTTTAGGGTAAAAAAAACGTAGAGATATTCCGTTAATCTTATAATAGGTCGCATTCTCCTGTTTATTTAGTTGAGTTGACCTAAGAAGCGTGCTACAACTAAATAATTTGGTACCATTCTCTCAAATTCGGCCAGATATTAGAAATCCTCTAATATATACCGAGGCTTAATGGGATTGACTTATTCTTGACCGTTCAAACATTGTTATTGATTTTACTGAAGTCTTCTCCGAGCTTGTTTGCTAGCTCAATTTCCCATTCAGCGCCGGAAAGGTCAAGGTTTATCATATATACCCACAAAAATCTGCCCTCCTCCCTAAATCTATAAGGTTCACTTAGTTTACTTTCACTTCCGGGAAATACTAAGATGATCCCCTTGGAGTTATATATCTCGGAATAGGTAAACATCTGATAAAGGTCCCCAGCACTGATCTTCCTTATATCATCAGTTCCCTCATCTAAGTCCTCACTAATTTCTGGTTTTTTGAGGATCTTATATTTAGTATCGAATATGAATTTTAAACTCCCACTTTGGACTATTACATCAGGCTTTGTATACCTAATAGGATGTTCCCTCCCCCCTTTATTTTTGTAAATAAAATTTCTACTTAAATCCGGTTTAATTATTTTTGCCGACTCGCTTCCCTTGAAGATTGTTTTTTCATTTCTACTGAGAAATGTGGCGAAGAATTCCTCAAATACAACATTCATATCAAACATCATCATAAGGGATCTATCATCGCTATCTGGTAATGGGATCAACCCGTCCAGCACTAGTTTCGCATATGTATAGGGAACTTGGAACCTCTCATTAAGCCTGTTAAAGTTGACGTTATCCTTTGGAATAACGTTTGATACCTCTTCAGGATCAAAACGTAGCTTTATTGAGGACAAAATCGCCGAATTCAATGTATCTCTAGTCATCTGCAAGAAACGATCCGTTGCATAGACAAAAAATCTATTCAGGTCGTTGTCCCCGGAAAATCTGAATGAGGAGATGTCAAATCTTGACTGGTCAATCTTCCTGAGCTGTTTCTCAAGGTTTAATTTACCTTTAAGGTAACGGCTCTCCTCCTCGTAACGGTTATACATTCTGTAGGCACCCATGGAAAGCTGGTCCTCAAGTGTACTCGCATAAAGCCTGATTAAAAGTTCATAGAGATCAAGATCATTTATTTCTGATGAAATTTGGGTTTCTGGCAGTGTTATCATTCCGCCGGAGAATGCGTAAAGTAGTAGTTTAACTAAATTTCTAGCGCAATCTCTACCAGGACAATTATCCCTCCAGATCTTTGGAAGTACCCTTACCCTATACTTGTCCGTTTCTATAATACCAACATGATGCTTAAATTTGAAGTAATTGTCCCTAGCCACCAAGATTTTGTCCAAATATTCTGTTCTTCCGGCTAACTTATGTATTTCCTTAACCAGTTCCACCGGTTCTAAAGTTTCTTCATTCTCAATAACATCCACGCAACTTTTTTGGAAATTAATCAGAATCTCCACCCAGTCCTATGAGTTCTTCTATGAATTTTTCGGGGGAATTCAAAACATCTTTATTTAACTCGATTGGGTTGTTATCATTTTTTAAAAATTTTTCATTTAGAACCTTTTTAAACAGTGCATCCTCTCTGTAAAACAATTCTCTTAGCAGGGGGAATATCCTGTATTTGAATATGTGCAAGAGTTCTTTCTCAATTTCTTTTTCATCCTTTGGTGATTTTGTAAGGGTCGCGAAAAAAGCATGCCCTATCTGAAAATCTTCGCCCTTGTTTTCTGTTATCCTTCTATTGAGCACTTCGAAACTCTTAATCACCTCATTTTTCTTAGAATAATTCGACATCCATTCCCCAAGTAATTCTGAATTGGGAGGAACATTAAAGAAGACGAACCTTCTTCTTAGCGCAACGTCAATGAGTGATATGCTCTTGTCAGAATCATTCATCGTTCCTATTATATATAAATTATCTGGAACAGAGAATTGCTCACCAGAGTATGGTAGGGTCACAGAAATCTCATTTTCCCTGCCTTTTCTCTTATCTTCATCTAGTAGTGTTATAAGCTCACCAAATATTCTTGATATATCTCCTCTATTTATTTCATCTATTATGAGGACGTATCTGTTATTTTTGTCCTTATCTGCTTCTTCACATATTTTTCTGAAAAAACCTGGCTCAACATTATATTTTATGGTCCCATCTTCTGTTTTTGCTTTAAGGCCTTCTATGAAATCTTCGTATCCATATGATTGATGAAAGGTGACCTTCTTTATCAATTTACTGTCAATTTTTGCATCTGACAGATCCTCAAGAATTTTCACATTGTTCAGAACATTTTCAATATCCTCCAGACTATTCACCTTATTGCTTACAATACCTATCGCCAATTTCTGTGCAATATAAGTTTTCCCAGTTCCGACAGGACCGTGAAGGATGAAATTTTTGCGAATAGAATTATTATTACCAGCCCCATTGCCTTCATTATTTTTGGATGATATATCCTCGTTTTCTTTTTCCTTATTCGAGGCATTGAGTCCTCGCTTTAAACTCTTTGTGTGACCGTAACAATTGAAGAATTGGTCAACCTCTATGTGCTTGAGTATATTCACCTTTGCGCTATTTTCCAATGGTGATGTAATCTTCTTCAGGTAATCATCATTTGATGTTATGTAAAAGTCCCGATAAAGTTCATTAACGAATTTGTCATATTTATCAAATAGATCAAACAAATCTGCAAAAGTAGAGACCTTATTAACGTGATATCCAAAATTATCCAATTTTACTTTGGAATTGTAGATATATACACCATCTAGGTGGAGGTTGGCTATCCCGTAAAGTTCAAAGACAGCATTACTAAGGCCAAATATATAGTCATTATCAGTATAAGATACTTGTTTTTTCTCTAGATCAGCACGCGTAAATTTCTTGTACTTACGAAGTTCATCCCTCCTGTCATTTCTTATATCGTCTATAAGTTTCAGTAATTTTATGTATTTGTTTCCATTAATAATTTTAAACTCTATTCCTCCTGCACCCCTTATAGAATATGGTATCTTCAAGACCGGTAGTATTTTGTCGTTTAATTTATCCAAATAATCAGAGATATCATTCTTTGCTGCATCATTGAGTTTAAAAGCTTCGTCCAGAAATTTTACGTAATCATTGATACCATTTTTCATCCTTTCTTCTCCCTTGCCTTTCTCCCAAGAAGACTCACTCTTCTGGCTAAATATCTGCTTAATTTTCTCACTGTAATCTTCAGCACTGTTTTCTTGTAAATGCAGTATTTGTCTTATTTCATCTACAAATTTATCAACTGAAGGAATCGCTTGCAATTTTTCTCTGGCCTCATTGTACTTCTTTATTGATTCGTCATATTGATCCCAATCTTTCCTTTTGGTTTTCTTCCATTCATTAAGATTATTCTTCCATTCATCCTCTATAGACATAATTGATTAAGACCTACAATATAAAGAATGTTTCTAAATTGGTTAATCCCTCAATATTTTAGTGAAATACATCACGTACCTGATAATTTTGTCGAAATTCCTGACCTTATTCAAAACCACTTTAAAGCATCCTGATTCAAGTTTCGCGGGAATCCTTTTAATTTCTGACATTTCAGTAGAAATATCGGGGTTGGTGATGGACTCGTTCTATATGATGATGAAAGGTCAGGGAATCCTATCGCATATGTACCATGGGAAAATATAGTGTTCTTCGAGATAATTAGGCCGTAGCAATCTATTTAAAAATGACATTTTAAAATTGGATTATATTTCATTATATTTTTTATTTGAATTCCTTGATTTCTTCACTGGATATCGTTCGTTATTTTTCTCTATTTTCCTTTCAAGTTCGTCTGAAAGATCAAAATTATTCATCTGTGCGAACCTTAGGACGAAATAGAGAACATCGGCTAATTCTTCACCTATTGCAGTTCTCTTCTCTGGATTAATCATCATCTGTGTTATTTCATCGTCCCTCTTGAACCTGAAAATATCCAGAAGTTCACCCGCCTCAGTAATTATTCCAATCGCAAGATCCTTTGGATTATGGAACTGGTCCCAATTCCTTTCTGCACAAAATCGTTTTACCAGGTCCTTTAGTTCGTTCACAGTTGTGTCGTTATCCACAATATACACATTGATTTATTGCCTTATAAATTTTAATTATCTTTCACTCCCTAATCTTCTTTTGTTGAAACAACAATGTTGATTCTCTCAAATCCAGCTAGATATTGGAAATTCTATTTGATAGTACCATGAACCTTCTTTTATTTTTTCATATACTTTTAATTTAGTTTATATCACCTTTAAAATCCTTGAACTTAAAATCTATTTCGTATAATATTACATCAACGTTCTTTATCATTTTTAATGCATAATCTAATTTTTTATCGTATTGACCAGCGATTATCAATCCTTTTACATTATTATCCCCCAATTTTTGACTTACCCAGCCCATGTATCTCAATACTTGACCAACTGTGTCATCACTGGTTTGATTCCGTTTTAATTCTATTACCACATAGTTTCCCTTGCTTTTATCCTTTACCAAGATATCTATAGACCCTACATCTGTTTTGTATTGCTGACTTTTAAGTTCCCCATCCTCTATAATTTACGAGTATTTTTTGCCAAGTTCGGTTTTATCCCAATTCCTTATTATAAAATCTTCTAATTCATCCTCTAACGTAAAAGTCGCAAATGAACTGGTACTCTTTTCTATATTTTGTGGTATTGATAAAACCTTATAATAATAATTGAGTAGACTATTAAGATCAGATTCTAGATCCATCTTAGTAGCTTCCTTATCAGAGTCTACGTAGATAAAAGATATTTTATTCTCTTTTTTCTCATTCTATATGCCTTAAAAATAACAGAATTCCCATATCGTGGCACCTCTTCGTTGAGATAAGATGCAATTGTTTTGGCAGAATTTATTACTTTAACCGGCCAAAAAATTTCTGAATTATTAGTTTCGCTTATACCGTAAGCCAGTATAAGTAAATCCTTTTCTCTGTAATACAGATAGCAAGGATATATGCCATTACTGATCTTCATATTTTGGGCAAGAAATCCAATCCAAGGAACTTTAGCTAACGTCCCCATACCAAATGAAATTTTTAGCGTAAGTCCGTTAAAGTCTTTTGGATATCCTGAGGTCTTAAGATCACCCGCTTTTGCTTATAAGATAAATTTATTCAAAATATAACTCCAATCTTCATCCTCTGCCGTAAGCTCACTAAAGTATTTTAATAAGCTTTTAATATTTAAGAATAACTAATTGGCCGGTCTATATTCTTATAAAATAACCTTTGCAGCTGCTAATAATGAAGTAGAACCTCAAAAAAGTTCACTCGCTTTATCAAATTCTTTAGGGTGTCCCAAGTTACGTCTAAAATGACATCCATTATCTTTCTCTTTGGTTTCTGGTAAATTTGGTTCTCTAGGACTATGATGTTGTTAGAAGGATTCTCGAAGAACCCTCTGTTTTTGGAATAGATGATGATTCATACCTTGAATATGAGAACATTGAAGATTTCAAATAATGGATTCTTTCATTGAAGCCTAAGGATGTGAAGGATAAGGGAATATTGAAAAGAACTCTATACAAAATTAAGCATAAGATAAAACAAGGGAAGACACTTAATTCTAAGACCAAGATTGTTAAAATTCTATTACAACTATATAAAGATAAAAAACTAAATAATTAAAGAGTGCCTTTTTTTTCTCTTATCTATATTCCCTTAATATTAATTGGCTCGGCCGTTTTTGTTTATAATTATAAGCAAATACTTTAGATTTAACGCATTTTCAGCAAATTTCTTTTTTATTCATATTTAATAAAAAGCCTTATAAAATAAAAATTTTTTGATTTTTTAATTAAAATAAATATTTATTAATAATTTTAAATTTTTCAGATTAAGAAAATCATAAATTCAGTGGAAGAACCATCCTTGGATACAATATATGTAAGGATGATATAATGAGGACCTTTGATTTCAGGTGTCCTTAACCTTTACACAAAAATATGGATACTATTATATTAACTGGTGGTGAATTTGAAAATGAAAAACAGGAACACGTTATAAAATTGATGGATAATGTTTTAAGATAATATTCACATATTATGGAAATAAGGGAGATTTTAACAGAGAGAGGATCATAATTTTATGCAAATATAATAGACAAGAACAATGAGGCAAATAATAATTTTGAAAAATATATCAAAGAAAAAGGAATAATGCATATAGTATCAAGGTCTCACCACTCTCAAACCAATGGAAAATCGGAAAAATGGTTTGATTTGTATGAAAGGCACAAAAAGGATTTCAACACGTTTGAAGAACTTGTGGAATGGTATAATAAAAGGAGTTATTATGAAAGCTTAGATACAAAACATTATTTGCAAACACCAGAGGAGGCATTCTGGAGTAGATTGCCTGAAGAAAGCATTCTAGGAAATTTTTATAGAAATTTTGAAGGTGAAATAAATGTAGAAAGATAAAAATAATAGTAAGCTTTATATGGACAAAGAAAACGGGACTAAACAAATAACCATAATAACCAAGATAACTTTATATTGAAAATCTATATTAATTTTAATAATAAAATTCATAAGGGAAAATATGACCACATCCTTTATGGAATTTCTAAAAAGTCCAAACCATATACGGGGAGTCTTAAAGGAAATAACAGATGAAGAGCTTCAATATATATAACAAAATTTGTACCTTCTAGAATGTAATCTGAAAGTTTTCATCAGTTATTCAAATGAAGATAAAGAGATTGCTGGAAAGGTAAAAAAAATCTTTAGAAAGTTTAGGATTAAATTCTTTTTTAGCGCATAAGGATATTGCCCCTAGTCAAGAATGGCAAAAAGAAATTTTCAATAATTTTAAAGAGGCTAAAATTTTCGTTCAAATACTTACACCCAATTTTAAAGAATCCGATTGGACGGATCAAGAGACAGGGATGGCAATAGCATACGACCTAGAGATTATACCAATATTTTTTAAAAAAAAGTTCTGAAACTGTTATAATCAATCCCTATGGATTTATATCAAGGTATCAGGCTTTACGAATTTAATATGATCCTGATACATTAAATCAGAATCCGAATGGAATAATTAATGAATTGCAGGAAAAATTAGCAGATGTGCTAATAAATAAAGAGAATCTGACAGATAAAGTTAAAAATTGGAATGTGAATGCTTTAATTGAAAGTGAAAGTTATTTAGATGCAAACATTAGATCAAATTTTTTTGTAAGTTTAAACCATATAATAAAGAGCAGTCAAGAGAGATAATCCTTGGATACATATTGAACAATCAATTAAATAATGCATTTACGGCTTATAAAATTAAAATGTTTATAGATGAAAATTTAACTAAATTAGATCCAATTTTAGGGTCAATTTGGGAAAAATTCAATTCTGTTCGAGATAAGAAAATCTACAAACCTGATGTAGAATAATTGGTTATTTTGTGAAAATTTATTAGTTACATAAAAATTTACAATTCAAATCTTAAAAAAACTCGCATAGAATTTGTTCGTGCATTTCTACTGTCAGAACTGAATATAAAGATCAAATTAAGCTGACCAATTCTAAAGTTCAGAGTTTTAAATTGGCAGTGGCAGAACAAGACTAACCTCAACCCTTACTAGATAATAAATCTTTTAGGTATGCAGCTTTTTGTGTTTGTGTGATATCCTGAAATTATTCCCTTTTTATACCAATTTCTTTTAATACAATAATTTAGATCTGTCTATTTCGGATAATTTCCGTTTAAGTCGCTTATTGAGAATTGACAATGATCGCTCTTTTGTTTCTTACAAATTTATTGCTCTCTAACAATCGCACAATATATTCTATTAGTGAAACCGTTAATTGTTTTGAATTGCCTGTACATTATATCTTGTTTTTCTACACTAAGTTTTGACAGGTGTTCAGTTTCGAAGTCCTTAATATTGTTTTCAGATAAAGGAAATACCACAAATAATATTGCTTTATTTTTTATATCTTTTTTATGTAATTTCCTTAACTTATCAATATCCTTTTCCAACTCCTTTACGTTTTGTGTTATGGGCTTGGTTTTATTTTCAATACCTTCCTGTCCGTAACTTGTGTTAATTGTTTTAAGCTCTAATACTGAATCATCAAATTTTATATCGATAATACGATAATTCTTTTTTTTATTATCAATAACTCCTATATAATCTGCTGGCCATTCAGGTATGATTTTTTTTGGGGAACATTTTTTGGGATACATATTGCATAAAATATTGACAATTTCTACTTTTAGCCACCCTTCGAATTTGGCACGTTTTCTAACAAAAACATCTATAGCTTTACTGTTTTCTAATTTGCACTTTAAATCATCTAGTATAGTTTCTAAAGTCTTTCTGAATTGCTTTTCATCCATTCAAATTACCAATTTACTTATATCTTATTCTACATTTTATTTTTTTGGTTTTATTGTATTTGATTCATGAACTGACTCGTATCCATGCCTGTAACATCTGTATAAATTGATGTGATAAATATTGATGAATGGCTTAACCACTTCTGAAGGATATTGATTGAAACTCCACTCGGTATTTTTTAACCGCAAAGGTATATCTTAATTGGACATGGATATTAATTCTGAGATTTTTCCAAATATTTAATAAAATCCTAAACTGAATTGCTAAACCAGATAAATTCAAAATAGTGGTTAATATGTGTAAAATAGAAAAATAAAGAGGAGCGAAGGGTAGAATAAAAATACCCTTTTTTAGCCATTTTTAAGGTTAGAATTAATTTTTTTTTTGAATATTATATATGGTATGTATTTTTAGGGTGTGCTTCAGGACATTCATGCTCCAGAGACACATGCTTTAGAATAAAATAAAAAATAATGCTTCAGTAATAAATCAGAGACTTAATTCAATCTGAAGTATGAATTTAAATACAAGTTTTTATTTTATTAATTATATGGATGAGAAAATATGGAAGTGTAATTTTTGTAAACGAGAATTCAAAAGTAAAAAAGCTTTATTTGCTCATTTACGTTTTTGCCCAGAAAGACCTATAAATATTAGGAAAAAACAAATGGAAGAAAGTAAAAAACGTGAAGAAGAAAAACGTAATAAACGCAAAAAGCAAGACCTATATTTAGGCGAAGAATATTTTTGAACTCCTCAGATAAACATTGGAGTTTTCTTGTTGAATGATCGATTTGCCTATATAGATAGATATATTCCGTTAAAAACTCTTAAAAAGTTTTTCACATTTAATTAAAACGTATAGAAAATTGCCTCATTTTGATCATTAAGTTTAAATATCATTATTATCGTTTGAATCAAAATTCACTACATTTTAAGTTAAAACATAGAGAAATATTAAAAATGAAATATTAAATTTTTATTTATCTTTACTTAAGTTGGGAATTTTTGATAAGCAATAAAATGCTTCACTTTAATCAAGTTTTCATTTTTCTATTCCATCCCTTTACATCTACCTCAAGATCATAGAAATTTCCCTTCAGTCACTCGCCCATTATGCCTGTATTTACTATTATTATTATCAGAAAGTTTTTGCCATCATCCATCATTGTAATCATTGATAATGTATCATATATTCTTTGCTTTTGTCCCTCAATTACTTCAAATTCCACTGAAATTATATCTCTCTTCTCATTCAATTTTCCATATTTCAAAACCTTATTCTTGAATAAATGACCTTGAATTTTGATGTTTACATCCGTTTTATTATGGTATTTTTATTGGTATAGGATAAAACATAAGTAAAAATACCTATGAAAGAGGTATATTAAATGCTTTCACTTCTTGTTCAAGATTTTGAGCCAAATTTTGACCAGCTCTAAGAACGTCTCTTCAGGTATTTCATCTGGCGTATCATTTAGAAAAGGAGTAAGTTCAGAATGCGGATATCTTTTTAAAAATTCCATTTTAAGATTTTTTAATTTAATCATATTTTTCGCTCCTAAGATAGTACAATATTGCATTTTTAAATAATTTGAAAATTGAAATACCCCTAAATTTCGTTTGCTTTTTTATTTTTTTTACTTCTTTTCCTAAATTAATTATGTTAAATTCTCTCATAATATGTATGTAAAGCTTTATATATTATAAAGTCCTTGATTATTCGATGACTAGTCAAATCTCAAATAGAAAACGTAAAATAACAACAAATTATTCATATTTACGAAGAAACTTAATTGACCGGAAACTTAATAAATATTTTCTAAAAGATAAAAATAGGAATCTGCTCATTGGATTTGAAGAAAGTCCATTAATATTAAATCTTGATATTATTTATAGAGAAATCAATGAAGAGTTAAAAATTGAGCATGAAAAAACTATAACGATAAGAACACTTTTCTTGTATATTAAACGTAAAATTATAAGAGATGGAATTTATTGCATTATATTCAGAATTAACAAAAGAACTGATAAATGGGAAATATATTATGAATATAAACCAAAAGCTAGATCAATTTTAACTGAAGAACAACTGATGAAATTGGATAATGAATTATTAAAAGATTCAACAAATAAAAAAAATGAAAAATAAAAATTTAAAAAGGAAGTTTCATAATAGCCTTTCCATTAGGAAGAGAAGCAACAAACTCATAACCCTGTTCTATATATTTTTCAACCTCATTAAGGGAAATCACCCTTTGCTTATTTCCGTTGTTTGTCATTGCTCCCGCTATCTTATCCCTCAAAAGTTTCTGGAAATCCTCATCTGATATATGCTCAAGGTCTATCCTTTCAATCTCATCCTCCTTATAGCCTACTGCAAGTAATAACTGCTTCTCAAAGAATAGTTTTGCATCGTTTTCTGAAGCCTCTCTAATTGTTGTTTCAAAGTATTTTGTGCATTTCTTGTAGGATTCCCTCATCTCCTCTATCATATCAGGTGGAAGCCTCTTGTTTGTAGAATACCTTGCTTCAATATCTCCCTTATGCCCCATGATAAACTGTCTCCATGGATGAGAAATTAATGCTTTGCTTTCTGCAATATCAAGACCTGTGGCAAAATAGGCCCTCAACAGGTATGGCCTGAAATTCATCCCTATTTTTTTTATTGCTTCCTTAATATTGAACCCGAGTAATTCTGTCCTTAAAAAATTGTGATAATGGTATTTCCTTGAATCAATATTCACAACCGCTGATTCAGGTGTTAGTTTTTCATAATTTCTTTTTCTCATTTCCAGATACTCTTTAATATACATTGCCCCTTCAGTGCCTATGAACGTGAAATACTGCAACCTTGTTTTGCTTAGATTTGGTCTTACCACTATCATGGCAGGTAGTTTCTCAAATTCCATTTTTTCAAGGTTAAAATCAACTAAATCCTTTATTCTTAAACCGTCATCACCTGAATAGTTGCAGATGCTTTCTGGCCTGAGCCCTGAAAACGCCATAAGTGCTACTGCAACCTTGATCCTTGGTGGTGCAACTCTTAATATTCTTGCAACCTCTTCCTTTGTTGGGACACGCTCGTTCATTGCTTTAAGATTCAAATTAGCGTTCTTGATGTTTATGTTCCATGTTGGATTAACTCCATTGTATTTTAGCCATGACTTGAGCGTTTTAATGAAACTTGAAGCATAAATGCCACTCTTTCCCTTTTTCTCAAGATCTCTGACAAAATCCATAAGCATATCCCTGAATTCTTTTGTGTTTGCTTCTTTTACAATTCTTTCCGGAGTATAGCCTGTTTCTCTGCAGAAAAACCCTAGTCTTCTAAATTCTACATCTGCAGTTATGGCAGATTTCACACGCATATTCTGGTACCAGCGCTTGATATCAGGATTTTTTCCAAAATTATAGTATTTGGATCCGTATCCTTTTTCAAAGCCCATGAATAAACGTAACAGCTCCAATTATTTAAAAGTTTTTGATTAAAAATATAAGCAGAACTGTCAGCATTTTTAGTGATTGCACAGAGTTCTAGTGCTCAGACAGGGACATTCCAGCCATCAGGGGAGATGAAAATACTCACACAGCCCGGAAATAACGTTACCTTTCCACTCGGCTCAGTAGGAATATCACTGCCAAATGCTATAAACCCGTTGTATACAAGTAGCCAGAAACCCAGTGGAGTTATTGAATTTGTAAGTGGAACGCAGGTTGGTGTTTTACCTTATAGCTTTGTTCTCGAGGCAGTGTTTCAAGGAGGTTTACCACCATACACATATCAGTGGCTTCTTAACAATAAGGTTGTTGGTTATGGGCAATTCTTAAATTATACTGCCAATTCTGCAGGTAGCTATACATTTACAGTAGAGGTTACAGACCAGGCATTCAATACTGCTTCTGCAACTTATACAGTTGATGTAATTGCACCTCTTACCATAAGTGGCACTGCATCAAACAGTACATTAACAGTTAATGGCCTTAGTGCAAATCAGGTGACAAAGAAAGCTCAGTTAATCACATATGCAAATGTACCCATAACATTTGAAATAAGTGGCTCTGGCGGAACACCATTTTCGTATGGTTATAATGTATACTACAATTTAGGCAATATAAATGATACTTATATTAAAACCACATCACCCGCAGGTTTCCCAATGACTGTAAGCTATAGCAAAATAGGAACATATGTTGCAAGCTTTTATCTTGTTGATGCGAACGGTGCTCAGTCACAAACAATATACTTTGTAATAAACGTGACGTACGGGCCATTAAATGCTTCATATACAATAACAACAACACCATTAAAATATATGAATGGCCTGCCAGTTTATGAGCTTGGCTATCCAATTAATTTTGCAGGCACTGTTAGTGGTGGCCTCCCACCCTATACTGAAATTTGGAATTTCGGAGATAATGTCACTGAACCCACATCAGGACCATCACCTACTGTTTCCCATATTTATACCAAACAGGGATTATATAGAGTTTGGTTCAATGTTACAGACTGTATGGGTAACCATTATGATTATTCGCAACAGTTCTATGTTATATATGTGCCAGTTTCTAATGCAACCCTCATGATAGGAAGTACTGCTTCTACTGCTACTCAAACAACACTTACAGAACCATTGACAAATGGTGTAGCAGATTTTGTGCTTAATTTGACATGGCAGAATGGATTATATCCATATAAGGTTAGTTTATTAAAGACGTACAATAAAACGAAAACTTGGGATAATTTCACATATAACTATCCACCAACTTACCTACCATATTATGTGCCTTTGAGTGTATCTAAACTTGGTACATATTATTTCAACTTTACAGTGACCGATTCCAAGGGATATTCTGCCTATAGCAATTCAGTTATACTTAATGTTATAAAACCAACATTCAACGTGACTATATCAGCATCCCCAACGGATGTTTGTGTACCTGGTAGCACAACAATAACAATAACTATTAACAATATTCAAGGTGTTTACAATTCTGGAACAAAAGAATATAATGCAACTATAAATTATACACTATTCATGAACGGTGGTAATTATACATATAACAAGGTAAATGCAACCGGCACTACACAGTATTTTGATTATACCACTACTGTAACCGTGCCCATAATAGGTCCTGGAAGCTACGTATTCTATGCTGTAGCAAATGAGTCATACCCAGTTAAGAATACTGCAACTTCAAATACAATAACTGTTACCGGTAATTCTGAACACGGGCTCACAGTGGTATCCTTTGGAGCTTCACCACAGAGCTTGATTGGTACATCGCCATTCCAGCCAACGTTCTATGTTAACCTAACAGGCGGAAATGGAACTTTGACATATATATTTATGAGCAATCATCCTTCACCATTAAAAGTTATTAAAGGATCTATGCAAAAAAGCGGTGGATCAACGTGTAACCCGTATTATAATTTCACATTCAATGATTATGTATATTCAACGCCAATGGTCTACAATACACAGTTCACATTCTACAGCAACAATTCCGCTTACACAGGTCCAGTTTATGTGAACTTTACAGTGACTGTTTATCCACCTAAACCGCTTGTTGTTGAATTCAATATGCATCCAAATCTTATATATCTTGAACCAATATCTCCGCTTGATTTATTGATTGGCCCCTATAATACAACAACAATCACATTAAACATGACAGGTGGAATGGCTCCATTTACAGTTAGTTTCTTCCTTGGTAACTATTATATGGCAGATTATTCATATACTAACAGTGTTGGAACCACTGTAAGTGCTTCATATGGTCCTGCATTTTTCCCAGGATATTCTCCATATCTGAATTTCAATGTTCCAACAGACACGAATTTCACAATAACTGCTTACTATAATGTTGCAGGGTCTTACAATATAACGGCTGATGTAGCAGGGTCAGGCCAGAATTGCCACTTTATGGAAACACAGACATTGGTTGTTGTTCCTGCACCAACATTATCAGTATTTGCTGATGCTGGAACATATGCACCATCAAACGTAGTTGGCTATGGTTATGCATTTGGAGGTGCACTGCCATATAAATCGGTGAATATTACAATAGACACAGCAACGTTCGAAGGCACAATTGGTCAAACATCCGCAAGCGCAAGTGGATCCGTACTTGAGACTTCACCAGGAACATATTTGGTAACATTCTCAATAATAGACCATAATGGTTATGTCTGGTTTGACACAACAAAAGTCACATTAAAGCAGCTTGTAACAATGTATCCAATAATAGTTTCAGCATCTATGCAGGTATACTTCAACAACAATCTAGTATATTCAGGTCCAGCTGTATGGAACAGCTCGGGTACTTTAAACGCAACATTCCTTATGCCAAATGAACAGTATGCATCCTCACAGGTGTTCAGTGTTAATGCATCATATTCATATCTACTATACATACCAAACGGCAGTGTTGCTGGAGTTAATGAGTCAAGGGCATACTTCTACAATGTCTATTCACCATATCCATACAACAAGGTACCAGGAAAATTAACAGTGGTTACAGGAGGAATGATAACTGGAATAAACTACACTAAAGATATTGCAACAATAGAAACAATGATATCAGGTAGTTGGCAATCTGTAAATGTTAGCTACAGCTATCTAGTGAACACAATAAATCCAATGCTCACGACAATATCAAATGGGATAGTAACAATTGAGGAACAGGGAGCAACAATACAGGCAAGTCTGAATAACATAAGTGCAAACATAACAGCAATAAAAGGCAACATTGCAACAATAAGCACAACCCTCGGAACAATACAGGCTTCACTGAACTCCTTGAATGCCAAGATTGTGGCCATAAATGGAACTGTTGCCACAATTCAGACTGATATAGGAACAATAAATACAAGCTTGGC
>OGCG01000970.1_pt1 | contig 15446 bp, 16 predicted proteins | sample 1570061 | NCBI WGS metagenome assembly OGCG01 (sample SAMN06268698, study PRJEB24515) | hot springs metagenome | isolation source: Joseph's Coat, Yellowstone National Park, Washington, USA | place: USA:Joseph's Coat, Yellowstone National Park, Washington, USA
ACCTGATTAGACCTCCGAGACGAGCGAAGGCAAAAAGAGGGGTGGCTGAGCGAAGCGAAGTCGGGGTGAATTTTTGCTGTAGCGAAAGCCTAATCCTCCGTTCAGGAGGTTAGGCGTGTCGCAGAGTGTCCTGTGCTTCGCACTTGTGCGTAGCGAGGCGGGGGTTAAACTGACAAATTAGAAGACAATGAAGATACTGTTAGACCATGCTGGGATTTCTCTTCTCTCTTGTATAAATTCTTGTCCTGCTTGAATTTAGAGTGAACCATCTTCTGCAATTAGGACAATACCAGTTATGTGTATTTTCCAACTGGCAAAGTGGTTTCCTGCATATCATACACCTGATCCTGCGTTCCTTCATTTTCTTGCCTCCGTCTCTCTTTTCATTGCTTCATATTGCTCGGTTTTGGCTTTCAGCTGGCGTTCTAACTGTTTTATCCTTGTGCGTGGATCAAGGTAACCCTTATCTTCCTTGTATGCACGAATTAGAAAATTGACTATACGGGATAATTCCTTATGCTTGGTTAATTCCTCAACGAAATCAACGTTGTATTATTCTATGTGAATCGTTGTAGTGTGCATCATTTAGCCACCTCTTTGTGCAAAATTATGGCTTTAAAGTAACTGTTCCCAGTCTTTCTGCTTACTAGCTTATCAAGAACAAAAAAGTCATTAGGCTTTAGGTGGCCTAGGTCGTATTGTTCATTCAAAACTTTAAAAAAAGATTTTACATGTGTGCTTTAATTATTCATTTAATCGCGCCAGCGGTTGTTGCAATCTTGTTTGACTGATATACATTTCCTTGTCTTCCCTTTACAAAAGATATAGCGGGAATAGAGTGTGAGCTATTCATTGATTATAGAACAAACACCACATCCTCTAACCTACCTCTCCCTTCATATGCATACTGGCACTCCTTAGATGATATATTGACATCTTATGTCATGCATAAAGATAACAAATTCGATTACGATAATGAAGGAATAGCCCACAGGAAACATATCTATACTGACAGGATTAGATATATAGGAAAGGAGTCCAACAACATTGATGATAACCTCGCTGGTATTGAAAAACCTGATTACCTTGAATATGAAAACATTGAAGAATTCAAGCAATGGATTCTTTCATTGAAACCTAAAGATGTCAGGGGTGATGGAATATCCGAGAGAGAACTAAAGAGGCAAAAAGCAAAGATTAGAAATGGTAAAAAGTTAAATCCAAAAGTAAAGATCGTAAAAATTCTATTAGAACTATACAAGGAAGTTGAATTAGGCTAGAATAATTAACATTCCAATTGTTAGATATTAGATGAAAATGACTAATATTCAATGCGTCAAATATTAGTTTATATAGGGGTGACATTTTTTGTTGTTATCTATATCCCCTTTAAAACAGTGGGTCCGCCCAGATTTGAACTGGGGTCACCAGCTCCCAAAGCTGGAAGGATAGCCAAACTACCCCACGGACCCTCTGACTGATTATCAAATTTCTCTCTGCATCAATTCATCATATAATTCTTCTGCTGCTTTTCTGACTGCCTCACTGCTGCTGAGCCTTGCACTCCAGCCGAGTGATTTTAATTTGTCGATTGAAAGCTTCATGTATCTTATATCCTCCTTCCACCCCCTTCCATTATCAACACCCCCTGTCCATCTGAAAAGTACATCTTTGAGATGCATCACATCCACGACGATTTCAGCAATTTCCCTTACTGTTGTAGTCTGCTCAGTGCCAAGATTGTATATCTCAACTCGTTCCCTTGCATGCTTCATGCCGAACAGCATGCCATCTATGAGATCATCCACATGTATGTACGATTTAGTTGTCCCTGGATCACGGCCGATAATTTCCAGCTCCTCTTTATTCTTCATAAGTTTCCTTATGAGGTCATATGTTACACCATGCGTCCCGTGCCTTCCAACCACATTTGCGAAACGGTATATTACAGAGTGAGCGTCAAAAACATGGCTGTATGCTGCGACATACCCCTCACACCCAAGCTTGGATGCACCATACATACCTATTGGCTTGAGAGGGCCATAATGTTCAGGTGTTGGAATAATTGTGGCCTCTCCATAAACAGTTGATGTTGAGGCAAATATGAAATTCTTACCGTACCTTGCACTCGCATCTAGCACATTCCTTGTGACAATCATATTTTCCCTGAGATGTATCATTGTATCCCTATCCCCTCCACCAGCTTCAGAATAGGCTGCCATGTGGAATACGGTGTCGCATTCGGAGAGCCTTTGCTGCCATCTGCCCTCCTGTGTCAGGTCTGCTTTAATGAACTCAAAATGCCCTGAACGAACGGAAGGAAGGTTATCCATCCTTCCGCTGGACATGTTATCAATACCTATGACGTGCACTCCCATATCCAGCAGTCTCTGCGTCAAATTGGAACCTATAAAGCCTGCACAGCCTGTTACTCCAACAGTTTCTCCCAGTTCTATACTATCACCAGCTTTCTATGAATTTCCTCATCGCCATTGACCTGTGGGAATATCTGTTCTTTTCCTCAACAGTCATTTCAGCAAATGTCTTTTCACTTCCTTCGGGGATGAAAACAGGATCGAAACCGAACCCCTGTGTCCCCCGGGGGCTTTCGGCTATTTTACCATTGCATTCACCTTTGAAGATGTGCAGCGATCCATCATAATAACCAAGGACAGTGCTGAAAGTTGCATTCCGTGCCTTCCCTTCAAGTAACTTCAGTATTCCGACATTTCCAATGGTCCGGAAGACATAGGAGCTGTAAACGCCTGGAAAACCACCAAGGCTCTCTATGAATAGCCCTGAATCATCAAGCAGGAATGGAGGCTCTATCCTCTTGCTGAGCCATTCAGCACCAAATGAGACAACCTCTTCAAGTCTGTCAGCCTGTATCTCTGGATAGCCTGAGTCGCAGATTTCAAGACTTACATCTGGAAGCATTGCCTGTATCTCCTTCACCTTCCCCTTATTGCCAGTGACAAGCGTGAGCTTATACATATCTTGCCCTCCTCTCAATTTCACGCATCCTGTCAATGACCTGCTCTGAACCTCCTGCCTCCAGATAGCCGGATATGATGAGTTTGAATTCATCCTCAAATTCAGCATGAGTCGAGGTATATACTTCATGCAGCAACCTGAAGTCCACACCTAGCTGTTCCAGAGATGCAGGACGCGAAGACATTGAAAAGTCAAGAAAATAGATGCCATCTCTGAAAACAAGATTCGATGTGGTCAGATCCCCATGTGCTATGCGTGCTGAATGCAGCTTTGCTATTTCCCTGCCCAGATTTTTTTCGAGTTCCTTTCTTTTATCAGCGCCAAGTGAGGGAAGCAGTTTGTTGAGAGTCTCGCCTTCAATGAATTCCATGACTATCAGACCTGCATCGTCATCCACATCAAGTACCCATGGCACATGAACACCTGCTTCTCTGGCTGCGATCATGCACCGTACCTCATTCCTTGTCCTTGATACAATGATGCGCCTGTCCAGTTCGGGATGTCTGTATCCCTTCTTCACCCTCTGTTTGTAAACTGCTGGGATGCCAATGTATTCGGAGAGTTCAATTGTTGCTTCAGCCCCGCTGGCAAGTATTATGATCACACCTCTAGTGCTTTTGCTATATCCTCGATGAGGTCCTCTTCGTCCTCTATGCCTGCTGAAAAGCGTATCAGAGTCTCTCCTATGCCCCTTTCCCTGAGTTCTTCGGCATTGAGCTGCCTGTGAGAAGTATCGGCGGGTATTGTCACAAGGGACTCAACACCACCAAGACTCGCAGCAACCTTTGCAAGTTTAAGCGATTTTATGAAGCGCTGTGCCTGTGCTTTCATTCCTCTGAGTTCAAAGGAGAGCATGCCGCCAAATCCCTTCATCATGCTGCGAGCAATATCATGACCAGGATGTTCACTCAATCCAGGGTACAGAACCCTGCTCACCTTCCTGTGCCCCTGAAGATATTCTGCAATGGCCATTGCATTCTCATTCTGCTTTTTGACCCTGAGGTAAAGTGTTTTCATTCCCCTCTCAAGAAGAAAAGCAGTGTGCGGATCCATGCAACCGCCGTAGACAGTCATTGCCTCCCTGACCTTTTCCATAAGAGCTGAAGAGCCAGCAGCAATACCCGCAACAATATCAGAGTGGCCAGAGAGATATTTTGTTGCGCTGTGTATCACCACATCTGCCCCGAGAGCAAGCGGCTGCAGGTTAACAGGGGAGGGAAATGTGTTGTCCATGATAGCTATGAGGCTATGCTCATGAGCGAATTTGAATATCTCCCTGAGGTCATAGATGTCAAGTGTGGGGTTAGTGGGCGTCTCAACATAAAGAATCCTGGTGTTTTCCCTGAGCTGCTCGTCCAAATTGAATATATCATTTCTTGAAAAGTAGGAGACAGAATGGCCCAGTCTGGGAACCATCTGTGTAAAGAATGAATATGTTCCTCCATACAGGTCTCTGACAGAAATTATGTGCCCCTTTTCCCCAATCAATGAAAGTATTGTGGTTGTTATGGCAGCCATGCCGCTTGAGAATCCCACAGCATCATCTGCCCCCTCGAGCACAGAAAGCTTCCTTTCCACTGTCCTTACCGTCGGATTCCCGAGCCTCGTATAGAAATAGGATGGCCTCTCATCCGTATATTTACCCTCTGCATCCAGTGCATATGGATAGAGAAAGGTGGCATTCTGATAGATGGGCGTTACAATGGAGCCCAGTGCTTCAGGCACCTCACCTGCGTGTACACAGAGAGTGTTTATTCCGTATTCATTTTCATCTGACAGGATACTCACCTACCAGTCAATCAAATGTGAATACTTTACAGTTTGGCATGTGGTAAGTGTAATTAAGCGTATGTGAATCCACAGATGTGACAAAGTTAGGGACAGGTGCAAGCTCCCTTGATGCACTTCTCAACGGCGGAATAGAGGAAGCATCCATAACGCTCCTTTACGGTGAAGCAGGTTCAGGGAAAACCAACCTCTGTCTCGTCCTTTCAAGGAATTCAGTGCTTATGGGTAAAAGGGTGCTGTACATAGATACGGAGGGTGTATCTGCTGAGCGCCTGAAACAGATTGCAGGTAATCAGATAGAAAGAGTGCTGAAGGGAATACTGTTTTCTGAACCGTACAGCATGGAGGAGCAGACAGAGCTGATTTCGAAGGGCATTGCACTCCTTCAGTCACAGCCGTTCGGTCTCTTCGTGATTGACAGCCTCACAGTATTCTGCAGGGCTGTCGGAGAGGATATGTCTGAAAGAAGGGAATTGAGCGGGCAGATAAACATGCTGCTTTCAGCCGCAAGAAAGTACAGGATGCCAGTGCTCGTGACCTCTCAGGTCTACACAGATTTCGAGAAGAACAGCTTCGAACCGCTAGGAGGGCATGTGCTGCAGCATGCAGCCAAGACAATAATAAGGCTGGAGAAGAAAAGGGATGGTGGAAGAAGGGCAGTGCTCATCAAGCACAGATATCTGAAGGAAATGATGTCTGCCGATTTCAATATAACGGCTGAAGGCATCGAATGAGGGGATAAATTAAAATATTCACTTTTTATTTTTAAAAATGCTAGGGGAGCAGGAAAATGCTGAGAGGGCAGCTGCGAAAGTGGCTGTCGACCCTTGAACCTGATCCGGGTAATGCCGGCGAAGGGAAGCATGTTTCTGAATAAGCTTCTCTGGCAGGAGTGAAAGAATGAATCCTGCGAGAGGTAAACTCAGGCCTTATCAGAGGCGCATATTTGCCTTAATTGTGGTTGTTGTGGTGGTGGCTGCTGCGTTTGGCGCATATTACTACGCAACATCGCACAGTCAGGGAAAAAGGACCATTGTTGTGTACACATACAGCTCATTCATGAAGTATGGCAGCAATGCGACACAGGCCTATAACATAGTCTTCGGAACATTCGAAAGGGAGTACAATGTGAATATACGCATAGTGACTCCATCAGGCGGCTTGCTCTCAACACTGGAGGCGCAGAAAGGAAGTCCTCAGGCAGACATAGTCATTGGACTGACAAACATGGATGGCTATACAGCTGTGAAGGATGGATTGCTTGTAAAATATACACCTCCTGCTGAGAAATACATAAACAGAACACTGCTGCAGGAGATGGGAATAGCTGCTCAGTATCTCACACCATACGAATACTCCTATCTTGGCATAGATTACAACGTCTCATATTTTGAACCAAACAGACAGTACCTCACTCCCACATTCGAACAGCTCACTGAGGCACAGTATGCATCCAATCTGCTTTTGGAAAATCCAACAACCAGCGATACAGGCGAAGGGTTCCTGCTGTGGGAGATATCCTATTATGAGTATGTGCTTCATCAGAACTGGACAGACTTCTGGCAATCAATAAAGCAGTATGCTACGAACCACATATACCCCTCCTGGACGGATGCGTTCAATCAGTTCGAGACAGGCCCTGGAAAGAACATGGTTGTCAGTTATCTCACAGACCCTGCATATAACGCGTACTTCGGCTATGGCAACAACACCAATTCCACTGTGACTTATTACAATGGCACAGCGTATGGCTGGCGTACCATTTATGCCATAGGCATAGTGAATCACAGCAAGTATCTCTCACTCGATGAGACATTCGTGAATTACTTCCTTTCCCCTACAGTGCAGAATGAGATACCCACGAATGAATGGATGTACCCTGCAAATGTAACCATATCTCTTCCATCAGTTTACAGCGCAGCGCCTTCACAGCAGGGCATCTATCCTCTCAATAACTATCTCAATGCAACCACCATAGCTCAGAACATAGAGCAGTGGGAAGTGGAATGGCAGCTGATAATGTAGCATGAAGAAAGCATTTTGGCTTTTCGGAATGGCGTTACCTCTCCTGTTCGTCAGCGCCTTCGCAATAATTCCGTTGTTTCAGCTGCTCTACCTTAATCGCAGTGCCATCACAATCCTCCTCCCCTTTTCCACAGGTCCCTCAGGGATTGTGCTCAGACGTGCAATCTTCAACTCACTGGAGCAGGCAGCACTGGGCACAGTGTTCTCATTGATGTTTGGTCTACCCCTCGGTCTATTCCTCGGTCTCCATGAATTCAGGGGAAAGAGACTCGTAAGGTCAATTGTGATTCTGCCCTTCTTCCTCCCTTCAATTGTTGTCGTCCTCGCATTCATTGATGCCTTTGGAGGCTCGTCTCCACTTGATTCAGGATTGACAGGCATAACAGCTGTAAACACCTTCTTCAATGCACCGCTGATAGCACTGCTTTCCTCTGCTGCACTTGAAAGCAGAGATCCATCGCTCGATGAGGCAGCAATGACACTCGGGGCTGGAAGATGGGCCAGATTCGCTCATATCTGGGGAAGGGAACCGCTCTGGGCTGCGGGCGGTGGTGCAGTGCTCACCTTCCTTTACAGCTTTTCAGGCTTCACAGCCCCATTGATAATTGGGGGGCCTCAATACTTCACACTTGAGGCATGGATATACTATCTCGTGAGGACAGTTGGGGATATACCACTTGCAGCCTCCCTTGGTGCTTTCGAGGCACTGGCACTGCTCATACCTGTGCTGGCCTACACACTCCTGCTTCAGAGACACAGGGTGCCTGCAGGTGCAGGAAATGTACATGGGGAATTTTCTGGACCGTTTGCAATTGCAGGTCTCCTGTTCGCAGTGCTTTGGATTGTATTTGACATCTATGTTCTATCTTCCGTTGTAACAGGAGCGCTGTTGATGCACCATGGCATCTATTTCCTCAAGCTGTTTTCTGGCACAGTGTTCAGGGCCATAGGAATCTCGACTGTCGGGGCAGTGCTCAATTCACTCTTCTACGGGTTCATGTCCACAATCATTGTATGCACAATAGGCCTCGCCTGGATCACTGGAAGAAGGAGGCTTGGACTTGCAGCCCGCTCGCTCGATTTCATACAGTATGTTCCTCTTGTTATATCAGCGGTAATACTTGCCTTCTCCCTCTCAATAGCTTACTCATTCGCATACAGCTCGAACCTTGTCTGGATGCTCATAATACTCTCTCAGTCTGTCATCGCAATCCCTGTAATCTTCAGGGTGCTGGAAGCTGGCTTCATGCCTGTGCCCTCATCACTTGCAGAGGCTGCAACAATGCTTGGGGGCAATGCATTATTTGAGGTAGAACTTCCGCTGATAGCTGGTGCATTTGCCACAGCTGTGGTGTTTGGATTTGCAATGAGTGTCGGAGAATTCACATCAACAAATTTCCTCGCGACGCCTGCATTCATACCGCTCAGTGTTGAAATTTATGATTTACGCGACGCCAGGCTCTTCGGCATTTCAAATGCTGCGGCCTCACTGCTTCTGATAATAAGTGTTGTATCCTTCTACTTAATACAGAGAATAGGAGAGAAATTCGTTGCCGTTCGTTGAGATAAGGGCGCTCAATAAGAGATACAGGGGAGGGTTCGAACTGCATGACATAAATCTCTCAATTGAAAAGGGGGAGATATTCACGCTCATGGGCCCGAGTGGTTCAGGCAAGACCTCCCTGCTGAGAAACATATGTGGACTGGAAACACCTGACGCTGGAAGCATATTGATTGATGGGCGCGAAATAACACATCTCGACACTTCAAAGCGTGGCATTGGCCTTGTATTTCAGGATCTTGCGCTCTTCCCTCACATGACAGTTTATGAGAACATAGCCTTCGGACTGCGTTCCGTTAAGATGGAAGAGAAGGCAAAAAGGGGAAGAGTTATGGAGCTTGCAGAGCGGCTGGGCATTTCAGAACTCATTGAGAGATATCCCGGGCAGATCTCCGGAGGGCAGAGGCAGCGCGTGGCGCTTGCGAGAACTGTCGCACCCTTCCCATCCCTGCTGCTCCTCGATGAGCCTCTGAGCTCACTGGATGAGCAGCTCAGGGCAGGGGTAAGAAGCTTCATGAAATCCTTTGTGAAACAGATGGGATTTACTGCAATATATGTCACGCACGACCACAGGGAAGGGCTTTTTATGGCGGACAGGGCAGGCCTCATATTCGATGGAACACTTTCAATTTCAGGCAGACCTGATGAGCTTTTCCTGAAACCTGCAGATGAAAAATCTGCGGCATTCTTTGGTTACAATATCATTGAGATGGATGGGCACAGGGTCGCATTTCTGCCAGGGGAATGCGAGATAGGAAGAGGGGATAGGAGCGCAAGAGTGATTTCCACAGGATTTGAGGGGGAGATGACCAGGGTCTATGCTCAGGTGGATGGCAGAGAAATACATCTTTTCATCCCAAATCATCGAAATGCTCCGAGAAATGGTGAAACAATAAAATTCGATTTGTTGAGACCTGTAATGCTCAGATGAACTATTCCTCTCTCCTCACAAGGTAATCCATGAGCTCCAGCATGAGCTCCTTTGCCTCAGAGTCTGGAAGCACTGAAGCGCGCTCTCTCGCCTCCCTGATGTATTCGAGTGCGAAATTCTTTGCATATGAAACAGCGCCGCAGCTGTGGAGTATATCCATTGCGTCCTGGATCATGCGCCTGCTTGCCTTCTGATTGCCAAGAACAGAGAGAAGATCCTTCTTTTCCTCACCTTTGAGTGTAGAAAGCGCATGGACAATCATCAGCGTCCTCTTCCCCTCCCTTATGTCTCCACCCACTGGCTTGCCTGTCTTCTCCTCATCCCCCTCGAGATCTAGCACATCATCCCATATCTGGAAGCCTACACCCATCATCTGGCCGCATTCGCCCATTGCCCTTATCTGCTCAATGCTTCCTCTGGCGATTATGGCTCCAATCCTGCATGCCGCGAAATAGAGGCGGGCTGTCTTCTTGCTGACCATTGTCAGATATTCATTGACCTGGACATCATCCCTCTTTGAAAATTCCATGTCCATCTGCTGTCCTTCAGCTACCTCCCTCACAGCAACAGCAGTGTCATTGAGAATAAAACGAAGCAGCACGTCCTCAACCTTCAGCTTGCATATCTCCTCGAATGCAAGAGCAAAGAGTGCATCCCCTGCCATTATGGCAGTTGGCACATCGAACTTCTTGTGCACAGAAGGAATGCCCCTCCTCATATCTGCATGGTCCATTATATCATCGTGAACAAGTGTGAAATTATGTATGAGCTCCAGTCCTGCACCAAAGGGGACAGTCAGTTCACCTGAACCTGAGATGGCGTCTGCAACCAGATAGGCGAACAGTGGCCTGAGTCGCTTTCCTCCTGCAAGCGGATAATGCTTCATCGCTGAGCGCAGTGTTTCGTTCTCCCCCACAGCAAGCGCTATCTCTATCTCTTTGTTTATCTGGGCGCGCCTGCTGCTGAGCCTGTCCATCACACTCATGAGCACAACTCCAATTTATTTTTGCATTAGGAATACAGCCATTAATTAAATTGATTGGTACATTCTCACCTTATGGAAGGTTCCTTCCTGAGCGATTCCACCCATTCCCTTGTCCTGCCGAAGAGAAGAACTCTTGATGAATTTAAATCAGAAACAGTGCTGCAGCCTGTGAGGAACATGCATGCCTTTAGCTCCTCAACTATGCTCCTTAACTCCCTTATCACATCTTCTGCGCTTTTCATTGCTGCCTTTATAATTGTGCCAGCGACACCGGCACAGGAGGCACCAAGGCATATCGCCCTTGCCACATCCAGTCCATTCCTTATGCCACCTGTAGCAACAAGTGGAAGGCCAATGTTGCATTCTAGCAGTGAAACAGGTGTGGGGATGCCCCAGTTCCAGTAAAGCTTTCCAAGCCTGCTCCCTATTTCATCCCCCTTACGCTTTGCTCTGTAATGTTCAACGGCAGACCAGCTTGTCCCTCCGAGGCCACCCACATCGATTGCCCTCACACCCGCAAGCTTCAGCTTCAACGCAGCCTCCCTGCCTATGCCAGCGCCAGTCTCCTTTGCCATGACTGGCACGTGCCTGCATATCTCAGAAATTGCATCCAGCACATGCCTTGCATTCCTGTCCCCTTCAGGCTGCACCACCTCCTGAAGGTAGTTGAGATGTATGGCCAGGAGCTCCCCCTTTACCATATCCAATGCCTCGAGTGCTTCGTTGAGTCCGTAGGCACGTTTGTTCTTCTGGGGAATGAGCTGCGGCACGCCTATATTGGCTATCCTGAGCGGGATGTCGTAGTCAGCCACAACACTGTATGTCGCTGCGAGAGATTTGTCCTCTATTGCAGCCCTCTGGCTTCCCACACCCATGGGTATTCTCAGCTCCTCTGCCGCACGCGCGAGGTTTCTGTTTATTTCGAGCGCTTTATCGAAACCGCCTGTCATACCTGATATGACTATGGGCGCGCCAATACGTCTGCCCATGAACTCTGTTTCTGTCGAAATATCATCAAAATCAACTTCTGGAAGTGAGTTGTGAAGGAGCAATACATCGTCCCAGTAGTTTGTGCTTGCTGAGACATCTTTGTTGGCAACAATCTCAACATGCTCTCCCTTCCTTTTTGTTGTTGAAGGTTCATCGGATGAATCAGGCATCAGGCTTCACTTTGCTTCCCATCTATTGGTCATTCCGATTTAAATCTTCAGTAGGTCAATGCAGCAAATCTATTTCATTGAATAATGAAGGCCACATTCCTTTGCTCCCTTTTCCCAGTACCACCGTCCTGCCCTCTCATCCTCCCATGGCCCGACTGCTCTTGTGCACGGGGCGCAGCCTATGCTCCTGTATCCCCTGTCAAAAAGCCTGTTGTAGGGCAGATGCCACTCCCTTATGTAATCCCAGACCTGCTTTGAGGTCCAGTCAACCAGAGGGCATATCTTCATCAAACCCTCTCTTTCCCTGTCCTGCCCCACCTTGGGCACCTGTGACCTTGTTTCCGCCTGGTCGCGTCTAAGACCAGTGATCCATGCCTCCATCCCCTCAAGTGCCCTTGCGAGTGGCCTCACCTTTCTTGTTTCACAGCAAAGCTTTCTGAGTTCAGTGGAACGATAGAAGAGATTGATGCCATGTGCCGAAACCATTCGCTCGACCTCCACTGCGTCTGGAAAGTAGATTTCAAAATGAATATTGAATCTCTCTGCTGCTTCTTCCATAAGCGCATAGGTCTCCTCAGGCAATCTGCCGGTATCCAGTGTGAATACTCTGACGCTCTTTCTATGACCATCACTGAGCGTGCTGAGCTGATGCAGCAGCACTATGTCTTCAGCGCCAAAGCTGCATGCAAATGCAACCTTTCCCCTAAATTCATCACATGCCCATTTCAGCAGCTCAACAGAGCTCATCTCCTCGCTATTTTCCGGAATGTGGTGCATGCATTGCATTATTCGAGAGCAATATTTATCGAGGCACATTTGTGAATTTCTTCTCAGAAATACGAAGATAAATACTATAAATACCAAATATATATGATGTCTTTAGACATATTATGAAAAATGAATACGAAGATAATGATCATTTCCTCAAAGAAATTTCAGGTGCGTCAGCAAAAGGGCTCGGAAGGACCATGGTCCTTGACAGGCTTGCCCCTGGAACACTTGAAGCAGTGCGGTTGTTGCCAGAATTTGTGCACACAGTGAAGATAGGCTGGGGTTTGCCCATGCTTCTGAATAGAAAGAAGCTCGAGCACAGGGTGAGGGAGCTGAGGAGTGCAGGGGTTGATGTTTCCAATGGAGGGACGATGATGGAGCTTGCAGCATCAAAGGGGAAACACGGCCTTGTGCTTGAGCAGCTCATGCATTCGAATTTCAATTCCATTGAGCTGAGCGAGGGTGTGGTCGAATTGCACAGGAGTGTGAAGAGGGACATTGCGGAATTTGCACACTCCAATGGGATGAAGCTGAGTGTTGAAGTTGGAAGAAAGAATCCGAGAAATCAGCTGAGCCTTGAGGGCACTGTGGAAAAGATCAATGAGGCACTGGAGCTGGAGCCTGATACTGTGATAATAGAGGGCAGGGAAACTGGTCGAAGCGTGGAAATATTTGATGATGCAGGTGAAATAAAATGGGACTGGGTGGAACGCATCTGCGAGGTGTGTCCGCAGGATAAGCTTATGTTTGAGGCGCCTCAGGAAAAGCAGCAGACAGAGCTCATACTTCACCTTGGCAAAACAGTGAATCTTGGTAATGTCTCAGTGCAGAGCATCGGAGCACTTGCAACGCAGAGACTGGGATTGAGGGGGGGATACGCTCGGCGTCAGGACAGGCAGCGCGCATATTTCAGGAAGTCCTGCATCCCGATTTATCTATCATCTTCTTACTGAATATGGTTTCATGGACCAGGGGAGGCTGATGCACATGACTGGATTGACCAGGCGTGCAGTGCAGAGCTCTCTCAGATACCTTATCAGCGAAGGATGGGTTACTGAGAAACTGGATCCATCTGATCTCAGAAAACGTGTCTACATGGCCGAAACAGTGCGCTGATCACCTGCTGGATGACTTTTTCTTGACCCTTATCACTTTGTATTTTGGCCATAGATACCTGTAGCACTTGATCTCAAGCCATATGGCCACTATTTCAAGCACCACCACAACACCAAGGAGATAGTAGCCGTAGAAGGGTTGCGCGAAGCTGTCGCCCGGAAGGAGACCGTAGGCGCCGGCTGCAGGACGCAGCAGATAAAGCTCAGGGATGATCAGTGCATCAAAGAAAAGCGAAAGCACATCATATGATATTCTGAAAAAATCCTCGAAAAGATATGAGAGAAGCTGGCGCCTTGTGAGATCCTTGGCGCTGATATCCTCTTCAGCTTCTCGCCTGTACGATACTCTGACGGACCCTGACTGCTTCCTCTGCATATATCCCCTTTTTCACAACATCTGGCCTGTCATATATCAGGCAGGAAACATAGTGTCCTGGCATGACTTCCTTGAGCGTTGGCTTATCTGGCTTCATCATCTTGAGCAGTACGCTGTCTCCCCTTTCCCCGAGCTCCACTGAAACTATGGCCTTGAACCTAACTCCTCCCTTTCTCTCAGCCTCCCTTGCGATGAGTTTCTTGAAGATATCAAACATCTCCTGGTTCAGAGCGGAAGCGAAGACAACCTCCACCTCCCTTGCCTCCTCATCCAGTATTATTTCCTCAAGCTCAGGAAGCTGTGCTGCCTCTATGTTTCTTGTTCTGTCGAGCATATGCTCAATGGGAGCGCTCATGTCCCTGGGAGACCAGCCACAGTTCACCATAGCCACAGGGCACCTGGGGTGGAAGTAACAGCCCTGCGGTGGGTTCGCTGGACTGGGTATCTCACCTTCAAGCACTATCCTGGCCCTCTTTGTCCTCGGGTCAGGAATTGGAATTGCAGAGAGTAATGCAGCAGTGTAAGGATGCAGCATATCTGAGAACAGCTTCTTTGTATCTGCAAGCTCAATAATCTGCCCCAGATACATGACGGCGACCTTGTCAGCCATCACCCTGATGACACTGAGGTGGTGGGAAATGAAAATGTAGGCAAGCCCCATCCTTGTCTGTATGTCCTTGAGCAGATTCAGTATCTGAGCCTGAACTGAGACATCCAGGGCGCTTGTTGGCTCATCAAGCACAAGTAGGAGAGGCTCAATGCTGATGGCCCTCGCTATCCCTATACGCTGCCTCTGTCCACCGCTGAATTCATGTGGAAATCTGTAGAGATGGTCCTCGCTCAGACCTATGCGCTCTATGAGCTCCTTTTCCCTTTCAAATATCTCCTTCCTGCTCATCTTGGTGAGGAGCTTCATCGGCTCTGCAATGCTGTCCTTGATCAATTTTCTTGGGTCAAGGGAACTGAATGGATCCTGAAATATGGGCTGCATCTTCGCCCTGTATTTCCTCATCGCCCTGTCGCTTATGCGTGTCAGAGAATATTTCTTCCTCAGTGGCGTGAGTTCCTTGAGCAGCTCCTCCTTTCGCTTCAGCTGCTCAGGCGCTGGCTCCTCCACGCTCTCTATCTGCCTGAGCTCCTCTTCAAGCGAGATGATGCGCTTCATAAGCTCATCGGGCAGATCAAAATATACATCCCCATCCGTCGCCCTGATTAGCCTCAATATTGTTCTACCAAGTGTTGTCTTCCCGCATCCTGTTTCCCCAACAACACCCAGCGTTTCGCCTCTCTTCAGCGTGAATGTGACACCGTCAAGTGCACGCACATAGCCTGTCCTTCTGAAACCGTTACTTATATCGAAGTACTTCTTCAGATTGCAGACATATAACAGCACATCGCTGCTCTCGCCGTTCTCATTCTTTTCGTCTATTTTATCACCCCTCCCTCAGGGTAAAGCCAGCATGCAACCTTGTGTCCCTTGCTGACATCAATAAGCCTTGGCTTCTCCTTTTCACATATGTCCATCTTGTATGGACATCGAGGATGGAACCTGCATCCAGCAGGAGGATATATCAGGTTTGGAACAGAGCCAGGTATGGACTGGAGTTTCTGGAACTTTGTGCCGTTGGCTGGCAATTTAGGTATTGACTGGAGCAGTCCCTGTGTGTATGGATGGCGGGCGTTGAAGAACAGCTCCTCAGTTGTTGCCTCCTCAACAAGATTTCCTGCATACATCACGCC
>OGCG01000971.1_pt1 | contig 15436 bp, 14 predicted proteins | sample 1570061 | NCBI WGS metagenome assembly OGCG01 (sample SAMN06268698, study PRJEB24515) | hot springs metagenome | isolation source: Joseph's Coat, Yellowstone National Park, Washington, USA | place: USA:Joseph's Coat, Yellowstone National Park, Washington, USA
TCGTGAGGCTGATAAGGGAGGACAGGGAGGGGAGGGATTAAGTGGTTGTATCTCTTTGACGCCAACGCCATTATAGCTCTTGCCAAGAGGAGCTGCACAGGACCTCTCGCTTACGGCGTGACGCTCGACTTAGCTGTTTATGAGGCCCTTAACGCCGTCTGGAAGGAGTACTCGCTCATCAAGGGCTCCCCCTTGTACCTGGCCAGGGCTACCGCTTATGCTAAAGCACGCAGGCCTTAGCCCTCACGCTCGGCGCTCAGTATCCTTTCTAGGGCCTTCTCCACGTCTTTTATCACAGTTGGCGGCACCTCTTTTCCATCCCACAGTATGTACCTCTTAGCTATGAAGTCCGCTATCCCCATTAAGATAAATGAGAGGGCCTCTGGGTCATAGGTCGCTATTTCGCCCCTCTCCATGGCCTCCTTTAGCCTCTGGGAGTACCTCTCTGCTAGCTTCTTGTAGTGCCATGCGTATAGCTGTAGGTTGTTCGCCTCGGCCTCGATAAGCACCTTGTACAGCTTCTTGTTCTTCTGCATCCACTCAAAGAAGGCCTCAAAACCCCTCTTCTCAATGGAGACCCTGTCCTTCAGCCCCTTGGTGCTCTCGGTCAAATAATGTCGTAAGTCCCTGTTTATTTTCCTCACTAACTCGACTAAGAGGTCGTCCTTGTTGTTGAAATAGAAGTAAAAGGAGCCGTAGGAGACGCCCGCGTTCCTAGTTATATCACTGATGGAGGTGTTGTTGAACCCCCTTTCATAAATTAAGTCAATAGCTGCCTCAACGATCTTGTCCAGCTTGGCCTTACCCCTTTCGGTTTTAGGCGTGTACTTCACCTTTCTGACACCCTTTTGGCTTCTCTCTAAACTATCATATGCCCATCCTAATTAGGCTTCTAGCCTTCCCCTGACACACGCTGTATAGCGTGCGCCCCCCACGTCCACCCGGTGCCCGCCGAGACAAGAACTATAAGGTCGCCCTCCCTTATCCTCCCCTCCCTCTCGGCCAGCCAGAGGGACAGGAATGGGTCTATTGACTGCATGTGCCCAAAGTCCTCAAGGTATATGGACTTGTCCTCGCTTAGCCCCAGCGCGGCAAGGACCTTCTTATGGAACGAGCGCTTCACGTGCAGTATAGCTAAGTACGCTATGTCCCTAGTGGAGAAGCCGCTCCTCTCAACTGCCTCTGTAATTACCCTCACCATGTTGCGCAGGGAAATAGACTCGAACTCCTTGTTGAACTCCTCGCTCCTCTCAACATGCAGAAGGTAGCTCCCTGAGGGGCTCTCGTAGAACCTCTCCCCAAGCATCTGGTAGACAACGTCAGAGTACTTGCCGTCAGTTACTATGGAGCCATTGAGCAACTTATACTTGCCCCCCTCGTTGCTCAAGAGGACCGCCGCTGCCCCGTCGGAGAAGTCATACATGAATCTGGAGGACTCGTCCTTGTAGTTCACTATCAGGCTCTGCTTGGTCGCCATAACCATTAGGGCGTTTTCCGTGCCCTCAGCCGCCGCAAGCTTTGGCTTTATCAGATCTAGGGCCACTATGCTGCTCACGCACTGCATCGATATGTCAGCTCCATACGCGTCGTGAAGGTCAAAGCCCTGCTGGGCCAGCGCTGACATAACTGACGGCGCGACGTTCCATATGTATTTATCCTTGAAGTCAGAGGCCGCGTAGAGGACTAGGTTAACCTTAGTTCCCCTGTGCCTCTGCATTAGGTTGCTGGTTGCAAGCTTGGCCATCTCAGACACTGACAGCTTTCTCTCTACGGGCTTCCTCACTATGCCAAGCTTATCTTTGACCACCCAATCTGGGAGCCCGGTCAGTGAGGCCAGCTCCCTGTAATCCATGAAGGTCTCAGGTATGTATAACTCGTAGTCCACTATGAACGCGTCACGCATCACTGTCACCGTGGGCCCTGGCCTGCCTCGTCCAGGTACTCCCTGAAGCCGTCCCTTAGGTAGGCCTCCCTTAGCTCCTTCTTGGAGATCTTCCCTACAGGGGTCTTCGGTATCTCCCTCACAAATATCACGCGCTTCGGGACCTTGTAGGAGGCGAGCACCCGCTTAAGGTCGTTCTTAACTTCATCCTCGGTCACCTCCTTCTTCCTCCTCACCACGACGGCCACTACCATTTCGCCCCAGCGCTCGTCTGGGACCCCGAACACCGCTGCGTCCTCCACGTAGGGGAGCTGCCTCAGGGCCTCCTCGACCTCTGTTGAGTAAACGTTCTCCCCTCCCGTCTTTATCATGTCCTTCTTCCTGTCAAGGAAATAGAAGTCACCGTCCTCATCTACTGTGAATATGTCGCCCGTCCTCAGGTACCCGTCGTCGGTGAAAGGTTTCTCCTCAGGCCTGTTCCAATAGCCCTGGAAGACGTGTGGTCCCCTTATCAGCAGCTCCCCGTCATCTGACAGCTTCATCTTCACGAACATTAAGGGCTTTCCTACGGACTTCGGCTTCTTCACGTACCTCTCAGGCGATATGTAAAAGTTGTTCGGGCCCGCCTCGGTCAGCCCGTAGCCCTGGAACACCCTGTAGCCTTTACTGAAGAACTTCTCGGCTACGGAGGGTGGCAGGGGGCCTCCGCCGCTTATGAAGGTTACATTCGAGAGGTCCACCTTGTCAAAGAGCGGCGACCTGGAGATGGCTTCAAGCATTGTTGGGACACCCATATAGATTGTGCACCCTTTATCGTGAAGCGTCCTTATGGTCCAGTCTGGGTCGAACTTGTCGATCTCTGGCAGGACGGCTCTGCCGCCAACGAGAAGCAGCGGGAGGAGCAGCACGTTCCACCCCCCTGTGTGATATAGGGGCAGGGAGACCACGGTGCAGTCCCTGCTCGTTAGGTCCCACGAAAGTATGGTGATGATGGAGTTCCATATGATGGCCGACTCTGGTATTATGGCGCCCTTCGGCAGGCCGGTGGTGCCTCCCGTGTACAGAATCATAGCTGGCTCCTTAGTCTCGTCCAGGCTTAGCCTCTCCTCATAGGTGAAGCTGTAGTCCCTAGCATCCGGCCTGACGATATCCTCGCTCTTCACGCCTGAAGCTAGGTAGTCATCTATCACCAGGACTGGGCTCACGTCCTTCACGACAAAGTCTAGGAAGCTACGTCCTAAGCGCGGGTTAATTGGGACAAGGACAGCGCCCACCTTCCTGACGCCAAAGAACGTCAGTACGTGGCTCAAGGGGTCCCTGATTAGCGTGACTACCCTGTCGCCCCTTCTGACGCCCATCTCCAGGAGCCTGCGCGCAACGTAGTTGCTGGCGGCCTCCAGCTCAGAGAACGTAAAGGACCTTGAGGACTGCTCAATCGCAACGCTGTTCGCTATCCTTGCCCTATAGGCTAGGACTCCCTCAAGCACCTCAGATCACCACAGGGCCCTTCATAGGCTTAAAGGCGCCAGAGTTAACCTCCATTATGAAGTTCAGGACGAGCTGGTTGTAATCCTTAGACCTCTCAATGATCGCCAGGTGCCCAGCGCCCTTCAGGATCACCAGTTTGCTGTCAGGGATGAGCTGGTTCATTATGTAGGAGTTCACCGGGTTAACGACCTTGTCCTGGTCACCCGTTACTATTAGCGTGGGGCTACTTATGTCCTTCAGCCTGTCCTTGAAGTCAAACGTTAGGACGGCGGCCAGCTGGCTCTTGTAGGCCTCCGGGTCCTCCTCGAACTGCATCCTGAGCTCGGCCAATTGCTCTATCTTAGCCATGTTGTTCCTAACGAAGTCATCGGAGAAGGCCACCTTCATCCTTTCGATCAACGACCGCTTCTTGTCAAGCTCGGGAGAGGGCGGCCTCAAGAGGACGTTCAGCGCCTCCTGGCTCGGCGGCAACGAGCTCGTGCCGAAGTTTGTCTCTCCTAGGACCAGGCCCTTCACCCTCTTGCCGTGCTTAACGGCAAAATGCATCGCTATCATGCCTCCCATCGAGACTCCCCAGAGGAAGGCCCTCTCTATGCTAAGGGCGTCCAGGAGGTCCTTTAGGTCGTTCGTGAAGTCGTTCATGGTGTAGGGCCCCTTAGGCTTTGAGGACAGCCCGGCCCCTCTGTTGTCATAGATGACCAACTTAGCGTGCTCTGACAGAGGCCTCTGCTCAACCCACATCCAGTGAGCGTAGCCAAGTCCTTCAATTAGCACCAGGGGCTCTCCTTCGCCCAAAACCTCATAGTATATGGAGGTCCCGTCCCTCGTCCTTACGTAGCCCTGCACGCAGGCTTCACCCGGAGACCTGCTCAAGCCTCAGCTTTGTGGTCCTTGGGCCAGATAGGACTATCAGCGTTGCAATTATCTCGAACACTCCCAGGAGGACGAACATGTTCACCCCGGTGGATAGCGGCTTCAGCGGGTTGAAGACAAGGTAAACTATGAAGGGGACTACAGCCCCTCCAAGGTGCCCAATGCCGTCAGCGAGCGCGAAGCCTGTCGCCCTTGCCCTCGTGGGGAACAGCTCAGTGGTATAGGTGTACGCTGGGACTGCGAAGGCTGTTGCGAACGCGCCCAGGAAGGCCCCAATGGTCAGGAGCACGGCAGAGCTGAAGTGCACGGCTAGCGCGTAAAGGAACACCGCCAGCGTGGCTATGCTGAACGCTGAGGCCACTAGGTACTTCCTTTCCCAGGTGTCTGCAATAGGGGCCATTGACAGGGCTCCGACTATGTAGCCTATGCTCCCCAGTCCTATGTACCAGGTGGCGCTCGTGAACTTGAATCCAGCAGCCACAAAGATGTAGGGGGCGAACCCTATTACCCCGTAGGCCAACATGTAGTCAAAGAGCCAGAAGAGTATCGCCATGACCAGCCTAGGGCCGTACCTCCTGTTGAAGAGCTCCGCCGTTGGGAACTTGGTTAGGAGCTTCTCAGGGAGGGGCGGGGGGACGGGGGGCAGCGACCCTATCTTGCCCTTAACGTAGTCCTCGAGTCTCTTCACAACGTTCTCAGCCTCATCCACTTTCCCCTTTATGGTTAGCCACCTTGGGCTCTCGGGCATGAGGTACCTGAGCGGCACTATGGCGACCGCTATGATCGCCGCTATTCCAAACAGGTACCTCCACCCAATCGGTGAGATAGGTATCAACGCTAACGCGATGAAGGGCGTCAATGCAAATCCTAGGGCGCCGGCTAAGTACGCGAACTGAACCATCCTGCCCCTTATGTGAGCAGGCGTCAGCTCGGCCACGTACGTGTTTATAATGGCTATCTCAGCGCCTATCCCCATGCCTGTGACAAACCTGCTAGCTATCAGGACGGCTGAGCTTGTGGAGAAGGCGCTCCCAAGAGAGCCCGCCGCGATGATCAACGCGTTGGTTATTAGGCCCCACCTTCTTCCCCAGTAGTCGCTTATCGTGGCGACGAAGTACGCGCCCACTATGTAGCCAAAGAGCGTGGCCGATACGGCCTCACTTATCATCAGCTCCGTCATGTGCAGCTGGGCAACCATTGGGGATACCACGGCAAACGAGAGCGTGAGGATGTCGTAGAATGCGAAGAAGTAGCCTATTCCGAGTATCACCAGCCAGCTCACCGGGAACGGGCGCACTGGCAGCCTGTCTATCCTAGCTCGCAGCTCCCCCAGCTTGTATTCAATGGGTGATACCTGACCTGACACCTGAGTCACCTATTAGTTTTAAAGTGCGCTGACCTTTAAATTTTTAGTCCCCCTCTATTTGCACCGGCTTCGTGGCACATCACAGAACTCCTGGTCAGCCAGCTCTAGACGTATAAGGGTAGAGTTCTCTCAAGGCGAGGGCTTAGAGGATGGACCAGCGCACTAGGTACACGGTCGGGCTCTCCTACAGGGAGCTCTCTGTGGGCCAGAGGATCACAGGGCACGCCATAACTGTGACGGACGCCCACATAGCGGCCTTCGCGGGCCTCAGCGGCGACTTCAACCCCCTTCACGTCGACGAGGAGTACGCGAGGGGCACCATATTTAAGGGCAGGATAGCCCACGGCGTGCTGACGCTCTCCTTCGTCAGCGCGCTCCTCGGCATGACCTTCGCTGGAACCCTAGTGGCCCTCACCGAGATAAGGGCCAGGTTCCTCAAGCCAGTGAGGCCAGGGGACACCATAAGGCCCGTAGCGGAGGTGATAGGCCTCAAAGACGAGCCCAAGTACAACGGCGGGAGGGTCCGGCTGAAGATAAACGTGGTTAACCAGAGGGATGAGGTAGTGGCTGAGGGCGAGGCCGAGCTCATAGTGACCTCCTAGGCCCCAAGGGGCTGGGTCAGGGGCTCAGGACGTTACAAAGGTCCATCTCCACTATTTTGTTGACGAGCCTGGCCACGTTGTCAAGAGTATCTATAAGCCCCGTGAGGCCCTCGTTTGGCAAAGACGAGTAGGACTTGATGACCCTCAGGGACCTCTTCAGTCTCCTGACGGCCTCCCTGGCCTTCATACTGCGCGTGGGGCTCCTGTAGACCAGGCCTCCTATCGCCTCCTGGAGGGTCTCCTTCAGGCTCATGACGAGAGGGATAAGGGGCCTAGAGCTCACTAGGTCAACCCCTCTCTCCCTTAGGCGAATTGCTTCACTGAGCAGCAGCTCGCCTATGAGACCCAGGACGACGCCTGCGGAGAATTTGACTACGACGTCCGAGTCCACGGCTGACTGGCCAGAGAGAATTCTCCTCGCCAGGGCGTAGCCGTACTTCTTCAGCTCAACTGAAATGGTGTTAACTAGGTCCTCCTGGCCTTCTCCCTCTAGCAGGGACGCTATGTGGTCCAGCAGCCTCACGATCACGCTCAGCATCCTCTTCAGGAGCGCGTAGTCGTCGTAGGTGGCCTCGCCCACCATGAACTTGACTACAACGTTATCGTCCTCGGAGGAGACCTCTAGGAGGTCGCCGTATGGCCTCAGAGCTGCCTCGACGGACCTGTCGGCCTCCCTAAAGGTCATGCTGTCAAGCCCCTTTATTATCCCGCACAATATGACTGAGCTCACGTCAAGGCCTCTTCCGGCAAGCGACGGATATCGGATCTCAAGGGTCCCTCCACTGGCCTCTGGAGGCCCCTTCTCGGGCGTGATCAACAGCTTGTCATTGATGAACCTCAGCGTGACAACGTCGCCTGCTGCAAGACCGTTCTTAGCTGTCCACTCCTTCGGTAGGATCACGGCAAGGGAGCTCGGCCCTACCTTAATTATTTTTCTTGAAATGCCTGAAATAAATTTTGTACTCCTCTCTGCATTCCTAGCCACACACTTTCCCATGATAGTAAGCTCTGGAAATCCATTTAAGGCTTTACATATTTTGGAACGCCTTTGCGTAATCAACGCTTTAAGCCTATGTTCTGATGCACTATAATTTTCGGATATGTCCTGTGGCTTCTTGCTATAACCTGGCCCCTCCCACGGACGGTGATGTCTTTGGGCAGGACCATGATACTTGGCGGGTGCGTGACTGAGATGAGGGATCCTGAGCCTAAGGATGAGGCCTTCTACATGCTCCCCTTCAGGGCCGCCAAGTGCGTCCTCGACAGCTACTCCTTAGACCCAGGCGACATAGACTTCGTCGTGAGCACAGGCTACGACATAGTTGACGGAAGGATGATATCAAATATGTACTCAGGCATGGCCTCAGGCGGCTTCCTGAAGTACGAGTCCCGTATAGCGGACGACGGGACTTTGGCGTTGGCCTACGCCGACGCGCTTATAAGGTCATACGAGGGCGAGCTCGGGCTTGTCGTAGGCTATGCAGCGCAGGAGGTGGACCTCTCCCTGGCCTCTCTGCAGACCCTCGACCCCTTCGTCTACAGGCCCGTGGGGATCAACTACATAGCCCAGTTCGCCATGCAGGCCTCGGCATACCTGAACCAGTTCAGGCTGCTGAGCAAGTGGGACGAGCTGGCCTCCACCATAGTTGTCGGCGATAGGAGAGCCGCCTCCCTTAACCCCAGGGCTCACCTGAAGAGAGGCCTAACTAGGGAGGAGCTAGCGCGCGAGGACTACATAGTGTGGCCGCTGAGGAAGAGCATGGTGCCACCTATGACAAGAGGCGCTGTGGCGCTCCTGCTGGGGGACGAGAGCGCTGCCAGGCAGCTCATGTTGGACACAGGCGTGGAGGTCAAGTCGATAAGGTGGTTCACGGACTCCTACTACTTTGGGTTCAACAAGCAGCTGACGATGATCCTGCCCCTCGCCAGGGCCGCAAGGGAGGCCTACGTGGAGGCCAACGTCTCTAACCCACTAAAGGAGATAGACTTCTACGAGGTCTCTGACGTGACCCCCGCCCACTACATGATGGAGCTCGAAGCTCTGGGCCTGTCAAAGATAGGGGGCTCCTCAAGGCTTGTCGAGTCAGGCGAGGTTGGGCCCGACTCACCCATTATAGTTAATAGGAGCGGGGGGTCGCTGTCAACAGACCCGTACCCGGCTGGCGGGCTACTCAAGGTCTATGAAGCCTACCTGCAGCTGACAGGCAAGGCGGGGCCCGTACAGATCAAGGGGTCCCTCAGGAGGGGCCTGGTCCACGGCTACTCCTACATCTCAGGCTTCATGGGCCAGACCCACTCCGTCGTCATACTTGAAGGGGGGTGATAGGCGTGTCTCCTCCGTCTAAGGTAGCGGTCGTAGGCGTCGGGACCACGAAGTTCGGGCGTAGGCTTGACGCTACTCACCCAGACCTGGCCTGGGAGGCCACGAAGAGAGCCCTTGAAATGGCTGGCATATGGATTGACGACGTGGATGCCGTGGTTTACGGGACCATGGACCCCTTTGACGGGGTCGCGGCGCCGGAGAGGTGGGACAGCGCTGCCTATGGCGCGGGCAGGGGGTCTGGCAAGCCTATAATAAAGGTCACCACTGGCGGCACGACAGGAATGTCAATAGCGCTCCTGGCCCACGCCCTGGTGGCCTCAGGCAAGTATGACGTCGTGCTGGCGACGGGCGTCCAGAAGGTAAGCGAGAACATAGAGGCCCAGCAGGTCCTCAACACGGCCGTCGACCCGCTCACGGACAGGCCCCTGGGGATAGGAGCCATAGCCGTGGGCGCCATGCAGGCCAGCGCTTACTACTTCAAGTACAACAGGAGGATAGAGGAGTACATGGCCTTAGTGGCGTCAAAGAACAGGATCAACGCCCTTAGGAACCCGGTCAGCCACCTGCAGATAAGGCTCACCCCTGAGGAGGCCCTGATGTCACCTTACCTGATATGGCCTGTCAAGCTGGCGGACTCCTGCCCCAGCAGCGACGGCGCTGTCAGCGTCGTTATGGTCTCCGACAGGGCCGCTAAGAGGATAGGTAACGCGCACGCGTGGGTGAAGGCCGTTGATTACATAGCAGACACCTACTGGTTCGGGACCAAGTCAGACCCGGCAGACTGGACGAACCTAGCGTTGCTCGCCAGGAGGATTTATAGGAAGGCCGGCGTCAGGGACCCGTACAGGTTCTTCGACGTCATGGAGCTCTACGATGCGTTCTCTATACAGGAGATCCTGGAGTATGAGGCCCTTAACCTGGCCCCGCCCGGCCAGGGCACCAGGCTTCTGGAGGAGGGAGTCACCGAGTTCCACGGCCAGCTGCCCGTCAGCCCGAGCGGCGGCGTGCTGTCATCGAACCCGGTCGGGGTCACAGGCCTGTGGAGGTTCGCCGAGGCAGCCCTGCAGGTTATGGGGAGGGCCGGCGAGCACCAGGTCAAGGGCGTCCAGCGCGCCCTCGCCCACGCATGGGGAGGGGCCCTGCAGTTCCACGCGCTTGCGATCCTTTCCAGTTCGCCTGAGTAGGGGGTGAGAGTATGAGCGTGATACAGCCCTTGAGGCCTAAGGAGGTCTCGGGTCTTTTTGTCTTCCCAGGTAAGTGGGAGATAGAGTACGAGTACGCCGCAGGCAGAGTGCTAACTGAGTTCTTCAAGAAGCTCAAGGAGGGCAAGATAGTGGGCTCCAGGTGTCCCTCGTGCAAGAGGGTGCTGATGCCCCCGCGGGCCTTCTGCGAGAGGTGCATGGTCGAGACGAGCGAGCTAGTTGAGGTCAAGGACGAGGGGGTCCTGCTGAACTTCATAATAGTCTACAGGAAGTTCTACGGCCTTCCGGACCCGCCGTACGCGATTGGCCTAGTAAAGCTCGACGGGGCTGACGAGCCGATGTTGCACTTCATAGGAGGGGTTGACCTCTCAACGCCTGAGCGCGCCCTGCAGGTCCTGAGGCCGGGCATAAGGGTTAAGGCTGTGTGGTCGGAGACGAGGACGGGGGCGATCACTGACATCAAGTACTTCGCGCCCGTGGCCGGTGAAAAGTGATGAGCGTATTAAGTCACCTCGTCCTCGAGTACGAGCTCCCTTTCTTCACTGATGAGCACAAGCTGCTGAGGAAGAGCGTCAGGGAGTTCGCGGAGAAGGAGGTGGCCCCGCAGGCCAGGAAGATCGACGCGACGAACGAGTACCCGAGGTGGTTGCTGCCGAAGCTGGCGGAGCAGGGGCTCCTAGGCATGAACATACCCCCTGAGTACGGGGGCTCGAGGCTGGACAGCATAGGCGTCGTCGTGGCCATGGAGGAGCTCGCCAGGGCCAGCGGGAGCGTGGCGCTGATAGCCGGGGTGCAGGGGGGCCTGGCAGTTTTCCCGATACTATATTACGGAAACGAGGAGCAGAAGAAGAGGTACCTGCCGCGGCTGGCCAAGGGGGAGATCATAGGGGCCTTCGCGTTAACTGAGCCTTGCTGTGGTAGCGACGCGGCCTCCCTGCAGCTCAGGGCTGAGAGGGAGAGGGACGGCTTCACCCTGACGGGCAGGAAGACCTACATAACCCAGGGCGCTCACGCTGACCTCTTCGTGGTCTTCGCGAGGACAGGGAGGCCTGAGGACAGGCACAAGGGGGTCACGGCCTTCATCTTTGAGAGGAAGGAGAAGGGGTGCCCAGAGGTCTCCCCTCTTGAGCCAATGGGGTTCAGGGGCACTGGGACTGCTGAGCTGAAGTTCGATAACTGCTTCGTGCCCAGCGAGAACGTCCTAGGCAAGGAGGGCAGGGGGTTCGAGGCAGCCATGTTCACGCTTGACGAAGGGAGGATAGGGGCGTCGGCCGTTGCAATAGGGCTGGCCACGGCCGCCCTTGAGGAGGCCTACTCCTGGACCCTCCAGAGGGAGGCCTTCGGCAGGCCCATACACCAGTTTGAGGCTGTCAGGTTCCAGATAGTCGACATGGCCGTCGAGCTGGAGGCCATGAGGCTCCTGGCCTACACCGCGGCCTACATGAAGGACAGGGGCGACAGGAGGTACATCTGGCTGGCGTCAGCGGCTAAGCTCTACACGGGGATAAAGGCTAACGAGATAGCCTCCGCGGCCGTTAGGATACTCGGCGGCCTGGGCTACATCAAGGAGTCGAACGTAGAGAGAATTTACAGGGACGCTAAGCTCCTTGAGATAGGGGAGGGCACTAATGAGGTCCAGAGGTGGATAATGGGGAAGGCGCTATATAATGAGTTATTTGTATAACTAATAGATTAAAATACTAAATGGGTTTTGAGAGCCTATAAGCCTTTATTCTTGCGGATCATTATAAAACGCTATTCACGGGCATGGCGTCTAGATAGCGGGAAGCCCTGATGTCCCGTCTAGAGCCTAAGATCCTGTGGGAGCCCTCGCCGGAGTTTATCAGGAACTCTAATATGTTCAAGTACGCTGAGTGGCTGAAGGCTAATTACGGGAAGGACTTCGGGCTGTCCGAGGACGCCAAGGCCAACGTGAAGGCTTACAACAGCATGTGGAGGTGGTCCGTGGAGAGCCTGGAGGAGTTCTGGGAGACCACGTGGAAGTACTTTAACATCATCTCCCACACGCCGTATACGAAGGTCCTTGAGAGTAGGACGATGCCCGGCGCCAAGTGGTTCACGGGCGCGACGGTTAACTTCGCCGAGAATGTGCTCAGGCATGCCGAGGCCAAGGGGGACGAGGAAGCCATCGTATATGTCAGGGAGGACGGCCTCAGGAGATCAATGTCGTGGGGTGAGCTCGAGAGGGAGGTTGCAGCAGCTTCTCAGTGGCTCAGGGAGGTCGCGGGCGTAAGGAAGGGTGACAGGGTGGCAGCCTACATAACCCAGGTGCCCGAGGGCGTGGTGGCGCTGCTCGCTGCGGCCAGCGTCGGCGCTATATGGGTGGCAGTGGGCGCTGAGATAGTCTCAAGGGCCGTCATAGACAGGTTCAGGCTACTTGAGCCCTCGGTGCTCTTCGCGGTAGACGGCTACGTCTTCAAGGGGGACGTCTACAGGAAGGCGCAGGACATAGAGGAGATAGTAAAGGCCGTCCCCTCGATCAGACGCGTCGTCGTGATAAGGAACATGGGCTTTGACGTGAAGATAAATGTTGACAGGCCCATCCACACGTGGGACGATGTAGTTCAGGGGAGAAGGGCCCGCCCGGAGTTCGAGGTCGTGCCGTTCGAGCACCCGCTGTGGGTGCTGTTCACCTCTGGCACCACTGGGATCCCTAAGCCCGTGGTCCACTCGCACGGAGGCATTACGATAGAGGGCTCCAAGTCAGCCCCCATGCACCTTGACGTATCTTCGGCTGACAGGTTCCTGTGGTACTCCTCCCCCTCATGGATGATGTGGAACACCGTAGTGATGGGGATGCTCACCGGCGCCACCGCGGTCTTCTACGACGGGAGCCCGATGATAAGGAACCTCGAGCCCCTGTGGGAGGTAGCCGAGAAGGAGTCCCTGACGATCCTAGGCACCAGCGCTCCCTTCATTCACTCCTGCATGAAGGCAGGGCTTCAGCCCGGGTCCCAGTTCAGGCTAAGCAAGCTGAGGGAGATAGGCTCAACGGCGGCCCCCCTTTCGCCTGACGGCTTCGAGTGGGTCTACAGGAACGTGAAGGAGAACGTCTGGCTTAACCCCGCCAGCGGCGGAACCGACGTGGTTTCAGGCTTCGTGGGCGGCTGCCCCGTGCTACCGGTCTGGAAGGGGGAGATGCAGTGCAGGTGGCTGGGCGTGAAGGTAGAGGCGTACAGCGCTGAGGGGAAGCCGGTGACAAATGAGGTGGGGGAGATGGTCATTGAGCTCCCGATGCCATCCATGCCGCTGTACTTCTGGGGTGACCCTGAGTACAAGTGGTACAGGGAGAGCTACTTCACCATGTTCCCCAACGTCTGGTGGCACGGGGACTGGCTCATGATAACCGACAGGGGCACGGCGATAATCTTCGGCAGGTCAGACTCCACCATAAAGAGGAAGGGCGTGAGGATGGGTACCCTTGACTTCTACAAGGTCGTCGAGTCCCTGCCGGAGGTCGTGAACAGCATGGTAGTTGAGGTGAAGGGCAAAGTCCTGCTGTTCGTGGTCCTCAGACCTGGGCTTCAGCTAACGGAGGAGCTGAAGAACAGGATAAACGAGGTCCTCAGGCAGAACCTAGGGCCCTACTTCGTCGCTGATTACATAATACAGGTGCCTGACATACCGCAGACCTTCAACTTCAAGAAGCTCGAGGTCCCGGTGAGGAAGGTCCTCATGGGCTGGGACGTGAGCAAGGCCGTGAACCTGGCCAACGTGATAAACCCTGACGCCTTCTTTAAGGTCATAGAGGTTGCCAAGCCCATCGTCGAGCAGCTAAAGGAGGAGTAAGGAAGACGGCAACTTTTATAGATCTATAGCGAGGATGTTATTAAGGTGGCTTTTCGCAATCCAATACTTTATGTTATACTTCGACTATATAAGCTTACATAATTATGAGCTCTTACAAAGGGACTTCAGAAATCTCCGATCTATTATGGTTTAGAGTACCAAGGGGTCTGTCATGGGAATTGGACCAGGTGGAAAGACCTTATTAGAGCTCCTTGAGGAGTCAGAGAGGTTGTTCAAGGAAACTGGACACTACTGGGGACTAGAGAGGTTGCCGCTCTATGAGAAGGACCCGCTTAAGTGGGAAAGGGATAGGGCCAGGCTGAGGTCAATAATGGTCATGGCCAGAGAGACGGCAACTAGAATTGCCGCCTCGCCTATTACCAGGAGCATAGGCGAGACTTGTTGGGTTCTCTTCACACCAGAGGGGGACTCCGTGGTTCTCTCCACAGGAATTATAGTCCACGTCCACACTATGAGCGAGGACATAAAGTGGATGATAAGGAGAGGGTATGAGGAAAACCCTGGGATAAAGGATGGAGATGTCTTTATAGGCAACGACCCTGCGCTTGGAAACGTTCACACATCTGACGTCCACACGCTCACGCCTCTCTTCCATAAGGGCACCTTAGTGGGCTGGATAGGCTCGGTGACACACCAGGTTGACATAGGCGCTAACACTCCTGGACATGACATAACTACAAGTAGCTCAAGGTTCGAAGACGGCCTGTACATGGACGCGGAGCTAGTCATGAGGGATGGGAAGCTCTTCCCACACTACTACGAGAGGTCGAGGAGAGGCGTCAGGACGCCGCTTTACTTTGACCTAGACGAGAAGGCTAGGCACGCTGGAAACGAGATCGCTAAGAGAAGTATAATAACCTTCATCGAGGAAAACGGCCTAGATTACTACCTGCAGCTCATAAGGGAGATAATAGAGAAGTCGAGGAGGGACTACTTAGCTCGGACTAAGGAAAGGCTGGTCCCGGGCAGGTATAGGAGCATAGCGTTCTCCGAGACGCCCTTTATACTTGAAGCTTGGCAGCCTCACGCCCGCGACGACTGGGTACATCCATTACTAACGGAAATACAGATAAAGGAGGATGGAAGGTGGGTGGTCGACATAGAGGGCAGCACCGGCACTGGACCTTGGCCATGGAATGGTAGCTTATCAACGTTTATGGGTGGATTCTGGGTTGTATTGACACAAATAGTAGGCTATGGCGAGACTGTTAATGAGGGATTTGTTAAGGCTATAGAGTTCAGGATTCCTGAAAGGAGCTGGGTAGGAAATCCAGATCCCTATCTGTCAAGAAACACCCCTTGGGCCTTCGTGATGCCTCAGATGATAGCGCTGTATAGGGCAGTCGCCCTTGGGGCCTTTGCCCGCGGCATAGTTGAAGAGGGGGCAGCAGGTTATGGTATGACCGCAGACGCTATCCAAGGAGGCGGCGTTACTACGGGAAGGACAGGACATCCTCCTGGGATATACTACCCTATCTCCACCTTCGAAATAGCTGGACAAGGCCTTGGAGCAAATGCCGTAAGGGACGGCCTTGACTACGGACACGCTATGTGGAACCCAGAGGCCGACATAGGCGACGTAGAGGAGTGGGAAAGAACCCAGCTAGGCTTCATATATCTGGCGAGAAGGATCAGGCCTAACTCAGCCGGCTACGGGGAGAGGAGAGGCGGTAGCGGCTACGCCCACGTCGCTGTCTTCTATGGCAGCAGGGACAACGTGGTGCAGAACCTGAACATGGGCAAGGTCTTTGTGATTACAGGCCTTTACGGAGGTTAGCCTGGGTCTTCGAGCTACACGCTGCTAGCTAGAGGAGTTAAGTTTGATGAGATAGTGGCAAACAAGTTGCCATATCCTCTTGGAGACTACCC
>OGCG01000973.1_pt1 | contig 15377 bp, 10 predicted proteins | sample 1570061 | NCBI WGS metagenome assembly OGCG01 (sample SAMN06268698, study PRJEB24515) | hot springs metagenome | isolation source: Joseph's Coat, Yellowstone National Park, Washington, USA | place: USA:Joseph's Coat, Yellowstone National Park, Washington, USA
CCAGCAGATCGTGGACCTTCATCACCCTGTCCTCGAGGAGCATGCCGGCGATCTGCTGGACTAGCACGTCGTAGGGCCTCTGGGGTATTGCGGGATCCTCGAGCTCCCCCGCGAGCGCCCTCCTCGTTATCACCGCGGCCTCCAGCGCGTCGTCCTCGTCGACGGCTATCACCAGGCCCCTCGACACGCGGCCGAGGGAATGCCCGCTCCTTCCGACCCTCTGCGCCAGCCTCGTGACCTGCCTGGGCGACCCGTACTGTATGACCGCGTTCACCGCGCCGACGTCTATCCCGAGCTCCAGGCTGCTCGTGCATATCACCGCGTCGAGCTCCCCCCTCTTCAGCCGCGATTCCGCGTCGAGCCTCCTGTCGAGGGATATGCTGCTGTGGTGGACCTCCGCCCTGAACTCCGGGTCTATGAGCCTGAGCCTGTTGATGAGGATCTCGGACTCGCTCCTGGTGTTCGTGAAGACGAGCACGGGGGCGCTGGACCTCGCCTCCTCGAGGAGCGCCCTGAGCCTTGCGAGGGCGGCCGGGTGAAGGCCGAGCGACCGCGCGTCCTCCGATCCGCCCATGGGGCCCGGGAACGCGACCCTGATCTCGTAGGGCTTCGGGGGACGGGACTCGATGACCGCGCAGCTCCTGCCGCGGCCGACGAGGAACGAGCCGACCTTCGGGGGCGACCCCACGGTGGCCGAGAGCCCTATCCTCTGATGTTCGCCCGTCAGCCTGGCCAGCCTCTCGAGGAGCACGGCGAGCTGCGAACCCCTCTTGTCCTCCGCCAGCTCGTGTATCTCGTCCACCACGACCCACCTGACGTTGGAGAGGTGCCTCCTCATGACGTCCGCGACGAGGAGCACCTGGAGGGTCTCAGGGGTCGTCACCAGGAGGTCGGGGGGGACCCTGGCCTGGCGCCTCCTCTCATCGGCGGGGGTATCGCCGTGGCGCACCGCTACGGATAGCCCCAGCTGCGATGCCCACCAGTTGATCCTCTCCACGAGATCCCTGTTCAGCGCCCTCAGGGGGGTCACGTAGAGCGCGCTCACGGGCTTCGGCTTCCCCCTCATCATGGAATCGAATATCGGCAGCAGCGCGGCCTCCGTCTTGCCGGAGCCGGTGGGCGCCATCAGGAGCACGTTGACGCCGGATCCTATGACCGGCATCGCGTCGGCCTGGGGCGGGGTGGGCGCTGACATGCCCCTCCCCAGGAGCAACTCCCTTATCCTGGGATGCAGAGTTTCGAAAACGCCGCTCAAGTCACTCAAATCTTCCTCATCGCGGTCCTGTAACGCTCCCCGAGCTCCACGTACGTCCTCCAGCTCTCCTGAACTGCCTTGGCGAGCCCGCCCTTCACCCTCCCGACGATCTTCGCGGGGGACCCCATCACGAGGCTGCCGGCCGGCACCTCCATGGCCGCCGGTATCACGCTCCCCGCGGCCACGATGCTCCCCCTCCCGACGCGGGCCCCCTCGAGAACCGTCGACCTTATCCCGATCATGGCCTCGTCCTCGATGACGGCGCCCTCGATGACGGCGCCGTGCGCCACGGTGACCCTCCTGCCGATTATCGCGGCGTGCCTGTCCGGATGCACGACCGCGCAGTCCTGCACGTTGCTCTCCTCCCCCACTATTATCTCGGACAACTCGCCCCTCAGGACGGCGTTGAACCACACGCTGGATCCAGCCTCGATCCTCACGTCGCCTATCAGCCATGCGGAGGGCGCGATGAACGCCGAGCCGTTTACCGATGGCCTCTTCTCGCCGAATTCCACCAGCGACACGCCGACGTACCCCGCCTGGGTTACACTTCAAAGTTTCCCCCGGGACCGCGCTTGAGTTCGCCGACGAGCTCCCCCACCCTTATCCCCATCGGGCAGTACTCCTGGCAGACGCCGCACTCGGCGCAGAGGTACGTCAGGGGGAGGGCGGCGTCGCGGCCCATCGTGATGGCGGTCCACAGGACGCCTATTCCGCCCATGTAAGCGCCGCTGCTCCACGCCGGGCCGACGGTCGTCAGCACCGGGCACGCGAGCTGACAGGATCCGCACCTTATGCACCTGAGGACCTCCTCGAGCGGCGTTCCGACGGCTGATGATCTCCCGTTGTCCACCAGAACCACGTGCATCTCCTTGGCGCCCTGCGCGGGCCTCACGAGCGCGTGCTCGACATCCCTGGTTCCGCTGGGGCCCGACGTGACGTTGATGTAGGTCGGGGGATTCCCGCCGACCTCGTACGCCTCGAGCAGCGCGACCTTGAAGGCGTCCACGAGGGTCGGCACCACCTTATCGATGCCCGTGACGGCTATATTGACGGGGGGAACCGTGCCGGTCAGCCGGGCATTTCCCTCGTTCTCCACCTGGACTATCGCCCCGTCCAGGGCCGCGACCGCGTTTGCGCCTATTATGCCGACCTCCGCCCTCAATATCCTGTCCCTCAGGAAGTCCCTCGCGGCCCCGACCATGCTCGGTATGTCGCCCGGGCCCCGGTACTTCAGCTTGGACCTCAGGATATCCAGCACCTCCTCCCGCGGAAGGTGCATGGATACCGCGACGAAGTGCGCCGGCCTCTTTCCGGAGAGCTGCAGCAGGAACTCCCCCAGATCCGTCTCCCACACCTCGTTGCCCCTCCCCTCGAGGTACTCCCTGAGGCCGAGCTCCTCCGTCACGATGCTCTTGGACTTCACCACGAGCTTGCCGGTGCCCACGAGATCGCCTACGGCCTCCAGCGCATCGTCCCTCGTCCGCGCCAGGATCACGTGGACCCCGTTCCTCTCCAGGCTCTCCTTGGCCTGCGACGCGAGCTCCTGCAGCTTCCCCGCGGACCTCGATCTCAGTTCGCGGATCTCCCGCGCGAGATCGTCGACGTACGCGTTGCCCTCGAGCAGGCGGCGCGAGCTCTGGAAGCTGGCGAACGCCCTCTCCATCCCGGTCCTGGCCCTCTCGTCCGAAGCCCAGCGGTAGGCATTCCTCTTCAGATCGATGAAGTCGGCGCACATCACGGCTTCGCCTCCACGATCTCCAGCCAGTCCCGGACGTCGCCGAGCGCCCCCATGTTCGCCAGGCAGACGGGGCACGCGGAAACCACCGGGCCCGGAAGCCCCGAGAGCTGTCCCATCCTCCTCTTGGATATCTCGGACGCGACCTTCGGGAAAAGCGAGCTCAGCGGGCCGCCGCAGCAGAACGTCCGGACGCCCGAGAGCTCCGGCTCGTGGACGCGATATCCGGCCGCCGACAGCACCTCCCTGAGCCTGCCGTGCAGGCCGAGGTCCCTCGAGAGTATGCAGGAATCGTGCACCTTGACGTCGACGCCGATCCCGTCCCTGCCCGAGACCTTCGATGGATCCACGAGCTCCAGGATGTGCCTGACCTCGGGCGGCTTCCCGGCGTACCTCGGGTAGAGGACCCTGAGCGCGTACGTCGTGTGCGGATCCAGCGTTACGACGAGGCCGGCCCGGGATTCCTCGAGGAATTCGAGGACGCGTTGCGCATGCGCCCTGAACTCGTCGACCAGCCCCAGGTCGTGTAGAAGTATCCCGGAGTATGGCTCCGATGGACCGGCGTAGGACGGGCTGTACCCCGACGCGCCCAGCAGCCTGTGCGCGTTGGCGAGCGCCGCCGATACCCTGGACGAGAGTCCGCCGTCCGGGACGAGCGAGAGCGCGCGTGATGCCAGCGGCCCCATGCGCAGCATCAGGCCGGAGCCCGGGGACTCGTCGAGCGTCCGCAGCGCGGCGATGGATGCCCTCATGCGCGGCGTCAGCTGATACAGATGGCCAGTGTAGAGGAGGACTTCGGACGGCGGCTGCGGCACCCCGGCCGCCCACGACGAGAGCTCCTGGCGGGTCGCCGCCAGGGGGTCGCCGGTCCTCTTCATGTTCTCCAGTATGAAACTCACGACCGCGCGCCTGTCGAGCACGTGCAGCCCCGGATCGGCTCCGGATAAATGAGTTCCGATTCACGTTCACTGGGACTTCTCCTGGGCGGCCGATACTATGCTCAGCACGTCCCTGTCCCTGAGCCTGTAGGTGGTCGGCAGCCTGAGCCCCGTCCTCGCATCGACCGCGTACAGGAGCCCCTTCTCCAGGTCGCTGTGTATAGCGCGGGCGAGATCCCTGACCGTGGATCCGTCGGGCATCAGGTAGGCGTCCGGGAGCACGCTCCCCGACCTGTCGGTGAGCTTCACGTGATCGTACACGGGGTACACGGTATTCATCTTGAGGAGCTTGAACACCACGACGTTGAGGGCGAACTGCACGCCGGTCCTCATTATCTCGTGGAGGACCAGCCTCCTCACCTGATCCAGGGCCCACCTCTGCTGCTCGGTGAGCCCCTCTGCGCTTATTATCTCGAAGCTCTCGTCGCCCGGCACGTAACGTATGAGCCCCTTCTGTTCGGCCCTCCTCAGTATGAGCTCCGCCTCGGCGCTCGCGGGCACCACTATCACGTCCCTGAAGGTCTCCCTGAACCTCCTGTAGTTGGCCAGCGCGTTCGGCCTGTCCATCTTGTTCGCCAGCACGAGCGTGGGCTTGGATATCTCCCTGAGGGCCGACGTGAACCTCCATATCTCGTCGTCGTTCCAGTAGGCTATATCGCCGCCGTTCAGGCCGGTCCTCCCGAGCGCGAGCGCCACGTGATCGGCGGTCACCTTTATCCCCTGCAGGGGGGCGGATATCGCCTTCTCGGGCGGCGATCCTCCCCTCATCTCCTTCGTCATCTCCTTGATGTTCTTCACAATCTTGTCGCGATACCAGAGTATTATTTCGCCCTCGATCTCCTCGTAATCCCTCACCGGGTCCCCGGTCCCGGGCTCGGCGAGCTTGCCCTCGTCGTCGATGCTGCCCGATGCGTCGATGACGTGTATCAGCGCGTCGGACTGCGCAGCCACCGAGATGAACTGGTTGCCGAGCCCCCTCCCCTCGTGCGCGCCCTTCACGAGGCCGGGCAGGTCCACGACCTCCATCGGTATCCACCTCCATCCGTCCCTGCAGATCGAGTTCCTGGGATTGCACGTGACGCCGAACTCCTTGTGGACGCACGGCGTCACTACGTAGGCGGCGCCCGCGTTCTCGCGCTTCGTCGTGAATGGATATGTGGATACCTCAGCTGACCCGAGCGTGGCCGCGTTGAAGAACGTGGTCTTCCCGGTGTTCGTCTTCCCCACAAGCCCTACGGATACCCTCATGCCCCTGCTGAGTCCGCGCGGCCGGTAAATAAACGACTCCCACGCCCGGACGGGGCGCGCGGGACTCCCGGCAAGGATATTTTAGGGGGAGGTGCCGCCGGGGCGCGTCTTGCCCGGGATCAGGGCCAGGGCGCTGTCGGGAGGGGGGGTACTCCTCGAGGCCAACGGCAGGAGGATAGCGCTGGATCCCAGGGCCGACGTGAGGGCCGACACGATATTCATATCGCACGCGCACATGGATCATCTGCCGCGCGCGGGCGCCGGCGCGGATGTCCTGGCGACCGAGGAGACCGTCCGGCTGGCGGAGGCCAGGGGGGTGAGGCTCAGGCGCGCGGTAGGGGACGGGAGGGGACTGGAACTCGTGCCCACCGGGCACATACTGGGGGCGGCGGGGCTGCTCGTGGACGGCCAGATATTTTACACGGGCGACATGTCGGGCAGGCCCAGGGAGTTCATGCCCGGGCCGGGGCGCGTCGAATGCGGCACGCTGATAACGGAGAGCACTTACGGGAGATCGGAGTACAGGTTTCCCCCGCACGGACAGCTGATGGACGACCTCGGGAGGTTTCTGGCGGAGCGGTACAACCTGGGAAGGCCTGCGATCCTCATTGGTTATCCGCTGGGCAAATCCCAGATACTGCAGCACGCGGTCAGGGGCTGGAGGCCCCTGATAGCGTTCGAATCGGTCGAGGTGTACAGCCGCATATACAGGTCGTTCGGGGTGGACCTGCCGGAGCCGGACGCCGTCGTCGGGGGGCCGGAGGATCTACTCGACATCAGGGGTCCCGCTACGGTGATAGCTCCCAGCGCGCAGAGGGAGATCATCCTGAGGGTCGCCGACAGGATCGGGGCCGGGGTCGCGTGGTTCAGCGGATGGGTACTCAGGTTCCGCCTCGGGGGCGCGGCCGGATTCGCGCTGAGCGATCACGCCGACCACGCGGAGCTGCTGGAGTTCGCCAGATCCACCGGCGCGGACGAGGTCATAACGCATCACGGGTTTTCGGAGGATCTCGCGAGGTCGCTGAGGGGAATCGGGGTGAACGCGCGTCCCCTCCCCGATGGGATGACGCTGGAGGACTTCGGGGAGTGATGGACCGGAAGTGTACGGAAGGGGGGATTTCCGCGCGGACAGATGAAGCCGGGGATGAGGAGGCACTTTCGCTGCTGCACCCGGCCGTGGCCAGGTGGGCCAGGGAGAGATACGGCGGCCTCACGCTTCCCCAGAGGATGGCGCTGGAGCCGATATCGCTCGGCAGGCACACGCTGGTGGCGGCGCCCACCGGGTCCGGGAAGACGCTCGCGGCGTTCATGCCGATAATCAGCGGGCTGCTGCGCATGCACGAGGCGGGCGGGATGGGGGAGGGGGTACGCGCGATATACGTGAGCCCCCTGAGGGCGCTGAACAACGACGTGAGCAAGAACCTGATATCGCCGCTGGAGGAGATAGGCGCGATATACGGCGGGCAACCCATAAGGGTGGCGGTGCGGACCGGCGACACCCCGCAGAGCCAGAGGGCCAGGATGCTCAGGAAGCCGCCGCATATACTGATCACCACCCCGGAGACGCTGTCCATAGCGCTGGTTGCGCCGAAGTTCGGACAGCTGCTCTCCGACGTCAGGTGGGTCGTGGTGGACGAGATACACGAGCTGAGCGGCAGCAAGCGGGGGACGCATCTCAGCCTCTCGCTCGAGAGGCTGGAGGAGCGCGCGAGGGGATTCGTCAGGATAGGGCTCTCGGCCACTGTGCATCCCCTGGACGAGGTAGCCGGGTTCCTCGTGGGATACGACGACGAGGGGAGGAGGAGGGACTGCGCGATCGTCGACGCGCGCTTCGTGAAGCGCGCCGAACTGAGGGCGCTGAGCCCGGTGGAGGACCCGGTCCACGCGCCCAGCGAGGAGATGAGCTCCAGGATGTACGCGATGCTGGCGCGCATCATAAGGAGGCACAGGACCACGCTGATATTCACGAACACCAGATCGGGCGCCGAGCGCGTTCTGTACCGCCTGTCGAAGCTCGGGGTCGCATCGGCGGATGAGCTCGCGACCCATCACGGGAGCCTGTCGAGGGACGTCAGGAAGGACGTGGAGGACAGGCTGAAGGTGGGCGGGCTCAGGGCCGTCGTGACCAGCACGAGCCTCGAGCTGGGGATAGATATAGGCAGCATAGACGTCGTCGTGCAGATAGGGAGCCCGAAGTCCGTGTCGAGGCTCCTTCAGAGGGTCGGAAGGAGCGGGCACTCGCTGGATCGCGCGTCGCGGGGCATCGTGATCGCCATGGACAGGGACGACCTGGTGGAGAACGCGGTCATAGCGGGCGAGGCGCTCAAGGGGCATCTGGACAGGGTTCACATACCGAGGAGGGCCCTCGACGTGCTGGCGCAGCACCTGGTCGGGATGTCGATAGAGAGGAGGTGGAGCGTGGACGACGCGTACAGGGTGGTCAGGAGGAGCTATCCGTACCGGGAGCTCGCCATCGAGGACCTCAGGGACGTGCTGAGGTACCTCGGGGGAGGATATGAGGGGCTGGAGGTGAGGCGGGTCTACAGCAAGATCTGGTACGACGACGAGGAGGGGGTCTTCGGGAGGAAGAGGGCCATCAGGCCGATCTATTACGGAAACGTGGGGACGATACCGGACGAGGCGGCGATCGCCGTCCGCACCAGGGATGGAAAATGGGTGGGGAGCCTGGAGGAGGAGTTCGCCGAGCGCCTGTCGCCGGGCGACGTGTTCGTGCTGGGGGGCAGGACGTTCCGCTTCCTCAGGCTCAGGGGCATGGTCGCGACCGTGGAGAGCGCCGAGGGGGAGAGGCCGACCGTCCCGAGCTGGTTCAGCGAGCTCCTCCCGCTCTCGTTCGACACCGCGGAGGCCGTCGGGAACTTCAGGGAGGAGGTGTTCAGGAGGCTCGGGTCGGGCGAGGGCCTGATCTCATGGCTCTCGAGGGAGTACCCGGTGGACCGCGCCGCCGCGCGCGCGATATCGTCGTACTTCAAGGCCATGGACGGGTTCCTGAGGCTCATGGGGGTCGCGGAGAGGCCCACGCGCCGCACTTTCCTGGTGGAGCGCTACAGGTCCCCCGAGGGAAAGCTCTACGTGATATTCCACGCGGTCCTGGGTAGGAGGGTCAACGACGCGCTGAGCAGGGCATACGCATACGTCGCGTCGAAGAAGCTCGGCTCCAGCGTCCCCGTGCTGTCGAGGGACTCGGGGTTCGCGATAGTCCTTCCGCGCCGCGGCGGGGATATCGTGGAGGACCTCCTGGGGGCGGTGGACAGCCGCGGCCTGAGGGAAACGCTGGTGGAGGCGGTCAAACACACGGAGATGACGGCCATGCGGTTCAGACACTGCGCGACGAGGTCGCTGATGATCCTCAGGAGCTACAGGGGGAGGGAGACGTCCATCTCCAGGAGGCAGGCGAACTCCCAGGTCCTGAGGAGGCTCGTCGAGAGGCTCGGGGATTTCCCGATCCTCAGGGAGACGTACAGGGAGATACTGGAGGACGTCATGGACATAGAGAACGCGGAATCGGTCCTCGGGGATGTAGAGTCCGGCGCCAGGGGGTTCTCCATGATGCCCGAGTACGACGTCCCGTCGCCGTTCAGCCACGGGCTGATAGTCTCCGGCTACGAGGACGTCGTGCTCATGGAGGACCGGAGGAAGCTCCTCGAGGCGCTCCACGACAGCGTGATGAGGAGGCTTGAGGAGGCGGGCATCCTGCGGCCGGGCGCCGCTCACGACAGGTCGAGGGCCCTGTAGGCGGCCTCGTATAGGGCCGGGCGTTCCGCCCAGTCGCCGCGCATGGACCTCAGGAGGGGCTCGCGATCCCGTGAAGAGCGGATCGCGGAGATGGCCTCCTCCAGAAGGTCGAGCACGCGCGATCCCGCGGCGGCCGAGATCAGCTGCGCCGTGAGATCGGGCTCCTCGACCTCCACGGCGGCGGCCAGTTCCTGCAGCCTGCGGCTGGTCGTCGGGAGCGCCGGGCCGCCGCGCGAGACCCACCTGAATAGGTAGCCCAGCACGTGCGGGAGCGCTATCGAGTACGCGACGGCCTCATCGTGGACCGCCTCGTCCATCACGAGTATCTCGGCGCCCACGAAGAGGTCGGACGCCGCGCGGACTTCCCGGGCCTCGTCCTCGACCGGCGTGAGGACAATCGGCCTCCCCGCGATGCCGCGGGCGCCTCTCCCGAAGAGCGGATGGACGGAGACCTTGATCGGCCCGGGGCCCAGCGACCTCAGCGCGCGGTTGACGTCCGCCTTGAGCGTGGAGACGTCCGCGTAGATTGCGCCGCGCCCGATCGTCCGCCCGATCTCGGCGGCGACGTCGGCGCTGCGGTCGAGCGGCACGGCCGCTATCACCGCGTCGTACGCGCCCGGCTCGGGCGATTCGACGACCTCCACGCCGGAGGATCTGGCGGATTCACGGACACGCTCGGATATGTCGTATCCGTGGACCTCATGTCCCGCCGCCGGGAGCGTCGACGCCAGCAGGGAGCCCATGCGCCCCAGCCCAAGGATGAGTACCCTCACGTCCCTCCGGGGGACGCCTCCGGATTAAAGCGTTGGCGCGCGCAAAATATTATTAGTCGAGGGATCCGACTCGCGCCGTGCCCAGGGGGACCGTGAACGTCGTGATCAACGGCTACGGCGTCATCGGGAAGAGGGTGGCGGACGCCGTGGCGAGGCAGCCGGATATGAGGGTCGTCGGCATCGCGGACGTTGTCGGGGACTATCGCATCAAGATGGCCGCGGCCAAGGGCCATGGGATCTACGCGTCGATCCCGGAGAAGGCGGAGGAGATGAGGAAGGCGGGACTGGAGGTCGCCGGGAGCCTGGAGGAGCTGCTATCCAGGGGGGCCGTCGACGTCGTGGTGGACGCGACCCCGGAGAAGGTGGGGGCGGAGAACAGGAAGCTGTACGAGAAGCACGGCGTGAAGGCGATATTCCAGGGAGGCGAGAAGCACGAGGTGGCCGGCGTCTCGTTCGTCGCGCAGAGGAACTACGGGGAGGCGATCGGCAAACAGTTCGTCCGGGTCGTGAGCTGCAACACCACCGCGATCTGCAGGGTGGTCGGCGGGATCCACGCGGGGCTCGGCATCAGGAGGGCTAGGGTGAGCATATTCAGGAGGGCCGTGGACGTCTGGGAATCGAGCCACACGGGGATAATGAACACGGTCGTGCCCGAGCTGAGGGTCCCGTCGCACCACGGACCCGACGCCCAGACGGTGGTGCACGGCCTCGATATAGTGACCATGGCGGCGAAGGGGAGCCACAACCTGTTCCACCTGCACATGGGTATGCTCGAGCTCAACGGACAGGCCACCAGGGATGAGGTCGTCTCGGTCCTCAGGGACGAGCCGAGGGTGGTCATGGTCAACGGGGGCGACGGCGTCAGGGGGCTGAACTCGATATTCGAGATCGCCAGGGATCTCGGGAGGACCAGGGGTGACCTGTACGAGATCCCGGTCTGGGAGGACGCCCTGACGGTCTCGAAGGACGGGCGCGAGGTCTACCTGATGTGGGCGACCCCGAACGAGTCGGACGTGGTGCCCGAAAACGTCGACGCGATAAGGGCGGTGACGGGGATCGAGGAGAGGGCCGACCGCTCGATAGCGCTGACCGACGATCGGCTGGGCATCGTGAAAAGGTTATACTGAACGGGACCCCCATCCGCGCATGGCGAGGAAGGCGAGGGTCCTGGCTACGCTTGGGCCGGCGAGCGACGCCCCGGAAATAGTCGAGGCCATGGTGGCCGCGGGCGCGGACGGCTTCAGGCTCAACTTCTCGCACGGCACGCACGACGAGAAGTCCGGCGAAATAGGGATCGTGCGGGCGCTCGAGGGGAAGGTCGGGAGATACATCCCGATAATAGGGGACCTTCAGGGCCCGACTGTGCGGCTCGGGGACTTCCAGCCCGTCCGCATATCGAGGGGCTCCAGGATCGTGCTGACGAGGGATGGCGGGGAGGGAATACCGGTGCCCAGCGACGAATTCTTCCGGATAGTGGATGTCGGCGACGTGATAGCGTTCGAGGGGGGACGGACATCCGCGCGCGTCGTGGAGAAATCCGGCGGATCGGTGGCGGCGGAGGCGCTCATGGAGGGAATCCTGGCCCCCAGGAAGACGGTGGCCGTCAGGGGAAAGGAGTACGACCTGCCGTCGCCGACCGAAAAGGACATGGACGACCTCAGGTTCATAGTGGAAAAGGGGCTCGAGTACGTGGCGCTCTCGTTCGTGAGGACGAGGGACGACGTGAAGAGGCTCAGGGATGCGCTCTCGGACCTCGGGAGCGACGCCTGGATAATGGCCAAGGTGGAGACCATACCGGGCGTGGAGAACGTCGACTCGATAGCGGAGGAGGCGGACGCGGTGCTGGTCGCCAGGGGGGATCTGGGCGCGAAGTTCCCGCTGGAGGACATGCCGTTCATACAGAGGAGGATAGTGGATGCGGCCGGGGCGCACGGGAGGCCGTCCATAGTGGCGACCCAGCTCCTGGATTCGATGATGGAGAATCCGATACCCACGAGGAGCGAGGTCGTCGACGTGTTCACCGCGGTCAGGGACGGCGCGGATGCGGTGCTCCTCACGGGCGAGACCGCGGCGGGCAGGCATCCGGTGGAGAGCGTCGAGTGGGCCTCCAGGATCATAGAGAGGTCGGAGGAGGGTTATTCCCCAGCCAGGGGGGTCGGGGACGTGGGAAAGGGCGCCAGCATATACGACCTCTTCGCCCTCGGGGTGGTGGAGCTGGCCGAGTCGATGGGCGCCAAGATCGTGGCGTACAGCCGCGGTGGAAACACCGCGAGGAGGATCGCGCGCTACAGGCCGTCCACCGACACATACGTCTTCACGGCGGACGAGGGGGCCGCGAGGAGGATCGCGATCCTCCGGGGGATCAACCCAGCCGGGATCACGGGTAACGTGGATCTGGAGGGCCTGGCCGGGGAAGCCGCGAGGAGGGGGATAGCGAAGGAGGGCGACATCCTCGTGCTGGTGCGCGGAATGCTCAAGGAGACCACGGACCTCGTCAGGGTCAAGGTCCTCTGAGCCGATCCGCGGCCAGATGGAGCAGGAGCGCCGACTCCGCGTTCTCCCGGACGAACTCCTCCAGGTACGCGTTCAAGTATTTGATGTGGTATTCCCACTCGGCGTACTCGATGCCGCGTATCCTGGACCGCGCGTACTCGTACTCCCTCCTGAGCTCGGCCAGCCCCACCTTCCTCTCCCTGCCCAGGATCGCGGCGTCGGCCTCCGAGAGCGGGACGTCCTCTTCCAGCGCGCCGGAGATCTCCCCCCTGACCTCCACGAGGCCGTGCTCGGACGACATCTGCCTCAGGAGCATCGCAAGGGATGCCATCCCCGATGCGTTGAGCGCGTCCAGCGTGGACCTCATGTCGTAGACCAGGACCCTGAACCCCGAGTCCACCGCCGCGAATACCCTGCGCCTGACCTCGTCGCCGTCCCCCGAGAGGAGGCCGAACTCCGACTTGAGGACGATCGCGCTGGACTCCTCGCCGTCATATGTCGCCACCGCGATCAGGCGCACGCGTTCTTCGTCGTCCAGGGGGAGGCTCAGCGCGTCCATCGAGAGCAGCTTCAGCGCCCTGGACGGCTTCGGGACGGAAACCAAGCGGCCCCTGACCCTCATTACGACGCGCTGCTGGAGGAGTAGGTAGTCGATCGCCCTCAGCGCATATGCCCTGGCCAGGTCCCAGCGGAGGCCGTAGCCCAGGAAGTCCGCGTACGCGTACTCGTCCAGCGCGCTCATCAGGACGTCGTCGAGGTCGTCCGGCCGGTAGGATTCCACCTCGGACCTCAGGGCCGCCCAGTCGAGTTCCTCGAGGAGCCCCGAGCTCTCGGGCTCGTGCAGGCCCATGTACTTCTTCTCGCCGACCTTGCCCAGGTCGTACTGCAGCGCGTCGAGCGAGATGCCGTGTTTCCTCCTCAGAATTATCAATATGTACGCCAGACCTATCCTCAAGAGGTTCACGTCCTCCGCCGGGTCCAGCTCGAGGCCCACGCCGTATGTGTAGTCGCTGTACCTGCCGGAGGTGGAGGCCGGCACGTCCACCACGCGCATATCCCTCCTCACGGAGGTCCTCCCGGAGATCCTCCTGACGATCGGCTGCGAACTGTAGATCCTCCAGAGGACCCTGTTCGGTATTTTGTCGTATCTGCCGAAGCCCTTCCTGGGAGGGTACACGACGCAGCGCACGTCGGAGTGCAGCCTTCCGTTCATGTAGTCCGACACGATATTCGGGCGCTCGCGCCACTGGAACTTGGCCTTCTCGTATTCCTCATACGCCTGGGCGAGCGGTTCGTAGTCCCAGAGGGCCCTCTCGGAGAGCCTGCGCTCCACTATCGCGGTCACGGCGCCCTCGGCCCGCCGGTGCTCCACGACCACCCCGTCGGCCGAGTAGTCTATGCTCCCGGGCTGGAACTTCTCCACGAGGTCGCAGTGGGATACGTCCTCGAGGTACCTGGGGGCCGGCTCCTCGTCGATCAGGCGCTTGACGCCGAAGGGAGGCGCGAATTCGTAGAAGTTCATGTTGCGCCAGACCCTCTTCCCGGCGTCGGTCAGTTCGTTCCCCTCGACGAGGCCCATGGACATGAGGAACTCGTAGCCCTCGCGCGGCAGGGACTGCCTCAGCGACGGCGACGTGAACCTGGCGAGCGATTCAAAGAGCGTCATGTACCTGTTGCGCGGATTCACCAGCGCCCTTTCGGGCTGGAGCTCCATCCAGCGCCTGAGCGTCTCAACCCCCCTCGAGAGCAGCTCCCTGTCCCAGGCGGACAGCGGGAAGACGACCGTCTCGGAATATGCGAGCGATTCCCTCCTCCCCTTCCTGCCCTCCTTCTGGATGAACTCCCTGACGCTCTCGGGGAGCCCCACGTGCACTATCCTGCCGACGAGCCCTATGTCCAGCCCCTGCGACAGCGTCTTGGGCGATATCAGGACCTTCACCTCGCCCCTCCTGGCCCTCTCCTCGCGCTCGGCCCTCGCCGCCCTCGACGCCAGGTGGTGATGCACGGCCACGCGATCCTGCAGCTCCGGCGGGAGCGCGGACCTGAGCTTCCTCCCGAGCTCCTCGGCCTTTGCTATGTTGCGCGTGAAGACCAGGGTCAGGACCGGATCTTCCGCGTACCTCCTGAGGATCTCGACCGGATCGTACTCGGTCCCCGGTATCCCGATCCCCAGCGCGCGGGCGGCCTCGATGACCTTGAAGTGCGACAGCCTGAACTTCTCGTAGTCGTGGAGCGCCTCCAGGACATCGTCGCCCACGGACCCCGAGGCGCGGAGCTCGTCCTCGTGCGACCTCAGTTCATCCCATATGCCGCGCAGGTCCTTTCCCAGCACCACGTAGACGCGGTTCTCCACCCTGAAGGGCATGCCCTCGACGACCGACACCTCGTGTCCGGTCAGACCCCTCAGGAACTCGGCGAGCGGACCGGGGTCCCTGAGGGTCGCCGTGAGCACAGCGACCCTGAAGTCGCCAGACGCGGCGTCCTTCAGCAGCCTGAGCATCGACAGCAGGAGCGCTATCTCCCTCGGCCCGTAGAAGTCCAGCTCGTCTATGACGATCAGCCCGACCGATGACAGGAACCTGTCCATGAGCCTCCCCCTGCTCCCCGCCACCAGCTTCTTCACCTCGTTCATCAGGAACGCGGGATTTGTCACGAGGATGTTCAGTTCCCCTATCGCGCTCCTGAGCGCCGCCCTGCCCCGCGCGTGGACCATGTCGTCCCTCCTCAGGGCGTCGAGCGCCTCCACCTTCAGGCCCGTGACGCGCGATATCTCGACTATCCGCCTTATCTGGTCGTTGGCGAGCGCCAGCGTCGGGTAAACCGCGAGCGCCCTGACGCCGCTCTTCGCCACGTGGAGCAGCCACGCCTCCGTCTTCCCGGACCCCGTGCCGCTCCTCAGTATCAGGTTCCTCCCGGCCTGCAGCGCGTTGTAGGCCTCCTCCTGGTGACGATAGAGCGCCCTGTTCGATAGATCGGATAGATCCGGGTCCCGGGATGAGGCCAGCCCCGGGAGCAGGCCCGAGAACATTGTCCCGGAGAACTCCGGCCGAACCGCATCCTCCCTGTATACGTAGTAATCGTAGCCGAGCTCCCTGAGGATCGCGGAGGTGTCCCCCGGCGCGAGCTGCTCCAACGCTCGTCGCGCAATTCACGCGGGGATAAAAAGGAGACGGGGAATC
>OGCG01000975.1_pt1 | contig 15370 bp, 8 predicted proteins | sample 1570061 | NCBI WGS metagenome assembly OGCG01 (sample SAMN06268698, study PRJEB24515) | hot springs metagenome | isolation source: Joseph's Coat, Yellowstone National Park, Washington, USA | place: USA:Joseph's Coat, Yellowstone National Park, Washington, USA
CATCGACGCTGAATCCACCTCGTAGTTGAGAGCAAATCGAAGTCCAAGCAGTAAAGCCTCGTATATCTCATGCGCCTCATCGATCACGGCCACAATCATGCGTTCGATTGTAGCAGAGCGACTCTGGACGACCTTTTGCCGGAAGCTTTTGCCGTCGTCCGCGAGGCGGCTCAGCGGACCATTGGCCAGCGCCACTTCGACGTCCAACTGGTGGGCGGCATGGTGTTGCACGAGGGCCGCGTGGCGGAGATGAAGACCGGCGAGGGCAAGACCCTGGTTGCGACGTTGCCGGCCTACCTCAACGCCCTCACCGGCAAGGGCGTGCACATCGTCACCGTCAACGATTACCTGGCCCGCCGCGACTGCGAATGGATGATGCCCATTTACAAGGCGCTGGGCGTCACAGCTGGCTACATTCAGTCGGACATGGATCCGGTCGCCCGTCGCCGCGCCTACGATTGCGACATCACCTACGGCACCAATAGCGAATTCGGCTTCGATTATCTGCGTGACAACATGAAGCCAGCCCGCTGGGGCGATCCCCATTTCGACCCCTATTACCAGCAGGTACAGAAGTCGCTCAACTACGCCATCATCGATGAGGTGGACAACATCCTCATCGACGAAGCACGGACGCCGCTCATCATCTCCGGCCCGGCCTCCGATGACCCGCGCCGCTACGCTCGCGCCAACGACATCGCCGTCCAGTTGACCGAATTGCAAAAGCGCGAACCGGGCAAATATTTCGAAGTCAAGGAAAAGGAACAGACCTGTCACCTGACCGACGAAGGCATCCACAAAGCCGAGGAATTGCTCGGCATCGAGAGCATGTATACGGCCGGCAACCTCGAATGGCCGCATCTCATCGACAACGCCCTGAAAGCGCATCACCTGTATAAAAAAGACAAACGCTATGCCGTGATGCGCCATCCGGAAACCGGCGAGATGAGCATTATCATCATCGACGAGTTCACCGGCCGCTTGATGATTGGCCGGCAATGGTCCGATGGGCTGCATCAGGCTATCGAGGCCAAGCACGCCCGCGACGGCGTCAAGATCAAGGAAGAAACGCAGACGTTGGCCACCATCACCCTGCAAAATTACTTCAAGCTGTACAAGAAATTGGCCGGCATGACCGGCACAGCCATGACCGAGGCCGACGAGTTCTGGAAGATTTACAAGCTCGAAGTCATTGCCATCCCAACCAACAAGCCGCTCATCCGCATCAATTATCCCGATGTCATCTTCCGCACTGAGAAAGAGAAGTGGAAAGCGGTCGTCGAGGAAATCGTCGAGGTCCACAAAACAGGTCGGCCTGTCCTGGTCGGCACCACCGATGTGGACAAGTCGATCAAGCTCAGCGAGATGCTCAAACGCCGCGGCATCAAACATGAGTTGCTCAACGCCCTGCCTGAACATGCAGCCCGGGAGGCCGAGATCGTCGCCCAAGCCGGCCGCATCGGCGCCGTCACCATTGCCACCAACATGGCCGGGCGCGGCACCGACATCATTCTCGGTGGCAATCCGGAAACCTTGGCTTGGGCGCGCCTCAAGGACAAGTACGCCTCGCGCCTTGATGTGCCGGAAGACGAATGGAAACGCACCGTTGAAGAGATCGAGCGCACCGAGAAGATGAAAGAAGAAGGCCGCAAAGTCGCCGAGATGGGTGGGCTGCACATTATTGGCACGGAACGCCACGACGCTCGCCGCATTGACAACCAGCTGCGAGGCCGCGCCGGACGCCAAGGCGATCCCGGCTCCAGTCGCTTTTACCTGTCGCTGGAAGACGATCTCATGCGCATCTTCGCCGGCGAATGGGTGTCGAACCTGCTGGCCCGTTTGGGCATGAAGGAAGGCGAAGCCATCGAGAGCCGCATGGTGTCGCGGCGTATCTCAGCCGCCCAGAAGAAGGTCGAGGAACGCCACTTTGACGCCCGCAAGCATCTGCTCGAATACGACGAAGTCATGGACCACCAACGCAAGGAAGTCTACGGCGCTCGCCAGCGCATTCTCGAAGGCGCCAACTGCAAGCTGCAGATCCTGACCATGCTCGACAAGCAGATCGCCGCCGCCTGCGCACGCTATCTCGATGCCGATTACGGCGCTGCCAGCTTCGCGGAGTTTGCGGCCAACCGTCTTGGCGTCGAGTTGGACGCAGACGATTTCAGCCGCTGCGATTTTGCTGAGGCCGAAAAGACCGCCAAAGACAAGGCCTATCACGCTGTCGAAACGCAGATTTACGAGATGATGGAGGAAAACCTTGGCAGTGAGGATCCCAAGGAGTGGAACTGGCAGGCGCTGTCCAATCAGGTCAACGCGCGTTGGGGCCTCAAAACCACCGAGCGCCAGCTGCGGCAGATCGGCAAAGACAACATGGCCGATTACCTGCGCGAGCAGGCCAACAAGTGCATCGCCGACACCGACCTGAGCGCCGGCCGGAGTTATCTCGAACCCGACTGGGGTCTGCGCGCTTTGTGCGACTGGATGCGTCTGAAGTTCCAGATCAAGCTGTCACCCCAAGAGTTGGCCGGCAAGGACGACGCCGCGTTGAAACAGGTGCTGCGCGAAGCCGTAAGGAAGCTCTATCGCCAGCGCGAGATCGAATTCCCGGTGCGGACGGCGATGGCACGGTTCCTGTCCGATCATCCCGGCGCCGCGTCGGGCAGTCAGCGCTACAACCGCGAAGGACTCTATTACTGGGCGATGACGCGCTTCCCGCAAGCACGCGACCGGCTGCACGAGGAAGATTTCCGCACCCAACCCCGCCATCGCCTCTTGGAGATGCTCACCGAAATCAGCCGCTCGACCTATCCAGCTCAAGACCAAGAAGCGATCAACGACAAGCTCGCGGAGGTCTTCGAGGGCAGCAGCCGTCCAGCGGATGTCGAGGACGCCAAAGAATTGTCTGTGTGGGCGAAAACGACATTTGACCTGGACGTGCCGGAATCGGCCTTGACCAAAGCGAACTATGAGCAAGCCCAGCAGATTTTATGGAACGCCTTCGATGAGCGCTATCGTCCAGAGATGCGGCAGATGGAGCGCAGTCTGTTGCTGAACCATCTCGACGCGGCCTGGAAGAACCACTTGTACACGATGGATTATCTGCGTTCAGGCATCGGCTTGCGCGGCTGGGGCCAGGAAGATCCTAAGACCGTGTACAAGCAGGAAGGCATGAAGGAATTCAAGGCCATGTGGGAGAACATCGAGGACAAGGTGACGGACACCGTGTTCCGCATGGAGGAAACGGAAGCGTTCCAGGAATCGCTATGGACCATCGGCGCCGCCATCCACGAAGCGGCCCCGCGCGCCCTTCCCAGCGCTGAGCAAACCTTGTCTACCAATGCCAACGGCGAAGTTAAAAAAGTCGAAACCATCCGCAATCGCCGCGAAAAAATCGGCCGCAACGATCCATGCCCGTGCGGCAGCGGCAAGAAATACAAGAACTGTCACATGCGACAAGCTGTATAAACTCGAACTCCGCAATCCGATAGAAAACGCAAATAAAGCCCCCAGAAATCAAAAGCACCAAGCGTCCCAAAGCACCAAACGTCGCGGATATTTTTGATTTTGTTATTTGCCTTTGCGTTTTCTTTTGGATGGCGGATCTCCGCGCAACGGGAAAGGATTCCCATGACCTGGTTCCTCGATGGCTTTTATCTCTTTGTCCTCTCTCTCTTGTCGCCCTGGCTGATCTACCGAGCATTCCGCACCGGGCGGTATCGGCGGGGACTGCGCGACAAGCTGTTCGGTTTGCGCCAAGCGCCGCTTAAAGGAGCGGTGTGGTTTCACGGCGTCAGCGTCGGGGAAATTCATTTGCTGCGTCCAGTCATTGCCGCCTTCCGCCGTCGCTATCCCGACATTCCCTGCGTCCTCTCTACGACCACCGATACGGGCTACGAAGAGGCCCGCCGCTGCTTCCCTGATCTGTTTGTTTTTTACTACCCATTCGATTTGTCTTGGGCGGTGCAGCGTTCCCTGCGCGCGCTTGCGCCGCGCCTGATCGTGCTGGCCGAGGCGGAGCTGTGGCCGAATTTCCTGATGGCGGCGCGACGGCAAGGCGTTCCAGTCGCCCTCATCAATGGCCGTATGAGCCCACGCAGCTGGAAGCGCTATCAGTGGGTCAAGCCGCTGGCGCGCTGGTTGTTCAGTCATGTCGATCTCCTGTTGATGCAGACCGAACCTTACGCCCAGGCCGTGCGCCTCCTCGGCGTCCCCTCCGACCGCCTCGCTGTGACGGGCAACATCAAGTTCGACGGCGTGCTGTCAGATCGCCGCAATCCGCGCACGAAATTCCTGGGCGACATGCTGCAAGTGAAAGACGAAGAGCGCATCTGGATCGCTGGCAGTACGCAAGCGCCGGAGGAAGAAATGGTTCTCCGCATCTGGCAGAAGCTCCGCCAAGAGCACCCAAACCTGCGCCTCTTTCTAGTGCCACGCCACAAAGAACGTTTCCAGGAAGTAGCCGACTTGCTGGTACGATCTGGCGTGGACTTCGCGCGCCGATCGAGCGGTGTGGACTTGGGCCGGCCAGTAGTATTGGTGGACACCATCGGAGAGTTGGGGCCGCTATGGGGATTGGCAGACGTGGCATTCGTGGGCGGCAGCCTCGACGGCCGCCGCGGCGGTCAGAACATGATCGAACCGGCTGCTTTCGGCGCCGCTGTGATTTTCGGTCCCCACGTCTGGAATTTTGCCGATACAGCCGCCCGTTTGCTTGACGCCCACGCAGCCTGTCAGGTGGACAATGCGGAAGAGCTAGAAAACACCCTACGTCGCCTGCTTGAAAATGCGCATGAACGGCGTCGTCTCGGCGCCGCCGCCTACGCATTTGTGCAGCGCCAGCAAGGAGCAACCGAGCAAACCATTGCACGGCTGGGGCAACTACTGAAGACGTACCAACCTGCGGCAGCATGAACAACAACCGTCCCAAGTTTATCTAATATACATTATAGATTTTTATATGCTATATAGAGTATAAAGATAAGGAAAGATCTGAAGACCCTGAGAATGTTGAGGACACAACAACAACCGGCGTCGCATGGTGCCGACAAGCGAAGACATCATCGCTCACCTTTCGGCTTGCCTTGCCGGTCGACCGCGGCGCGGCGGTTTTCGTCGAGGATGAAGTGTTCGCGCGAAAGCAGCGAGGTGGCTCAATCCGTCTCCGTAGGTGGTGTAAGGGAGTGCAGAGCGAATCGTCTCCACCAAGGCCCGACCGCCGACCGCCGTCGCCACTCCTTGACGTTCGAGGATGGAGTAAAAATCGTGGTATTCCCTGAGGAAATCGGCGCTATTCTCCAAATACGAAACCGATAACCAGAGCAGCCGTGGACGAAGCGTGCTTACCGCCCTTGCCAGGCTCGACAACGGAGTGTTCGGCCCCAGGTTGATGGCTTCCCAGCCGGCATCCAGTAAGACAAGTTGAGCAAGAAGGGTGGCCAGCAGATAAGGATCGCCTTGGGGCGCGGCGCCGACGGCCACTGGCCGATTGCGCTCCGCTCGCGTTTCCAACACCTCTTTTAAGTCATACAGCGCTGCGGCGCATAGCTGCGTTGCCCGATGTTCTTGCCATACGTCCAGGCGCTCCGTCTGCCACTCATGCCCGATCTGGGCCATTGCAGGGGCGACAACCTGGTCGGCAAGCACTTCCAAAGCCATGCCCGAAGTATAAGCACGGCGGAGGATGGCCGTTACTTCAGCTCCCTGCCCGCGCACAAGTGCATCGAGCAAAGCTGTCATGGTCGTTTCGGGATCGCTTGTACGCTTCCTGGAGGAAACCATGCTGAAAGCGGCTGGATCGCCGCGCGGCAAAGCACTTTGGCGGGTCAGGGCGAGGACTTCTGCCCGCAGCAGCTTGCGATGACCGCCTGCCGTCTTATGGGCCGGCAGGATGCCTTCGTCCACCCAGCGTTTGACAGTGCTCACGCTAACGCCCAGCGCTTCCGCTGCTTGAACAGTGCTCAGGTAAAGGCCGGGTTCACCACTGCGCATGGTTTTGCTTTGCCCTTTCTTTTTTATTCGCGCATAGAATGATCCAGAAATATGGTGAACGTTTTGACCAAGTTTTTCAAGGCTTTATCAATTTCTGACTTTCTCTTTCTCCACCAAGAAAGATCTTGACTTTTCGGAGCGCTCTAAATAAAATGAACGATATGAACGATTGTCTCCCTTGCTACTTCAAAGGAACACGGGGTGCGAATCCCCCTTGGTTAGCAGTGTTTGGCAGCATAAGAAGCGGTTTCAAAAGGGAACTTCTCAAGCTCACCCATGACTGGGTCAGCTTTGCCGATTCGTTGACATCTTAGGGAGGCTTTCTCTCCATGAATTCTCTTCGCGTATTGCTACCGCTCTCGGTCAAAGAATTTTCTGTGTTACTGCTTTTGTTGACGGCATGTTTTGCGGCGGCTGGATTGGGCGCTTGGTTCAATCTTGGTCCGCTCCAAGATTGGTATCCGTCCCTACGTAAACCGGCTTGGACGCCGCCCAACTGGGTGTTCGCCCCTGTGTGGACGACATTGTACCTACTGATGGCGTTGGCGGCCTGGATTGTGTGGCTCCGCGCGGGCTGGCCGGCCAGCCGTACAGCCATGACGTGGTTCGCTGTGCAGCTCGTTCTCAACGCTGCCTGGTCCGGCTTGTTCTTCAGCCTGCATCAACCAGGCGTCGCCTTCGCCGAAATCCTAGTCCTATGGTTCGCCATTGTCGCCACCTTATGGTCTTTCGGACGCATCTCGATTTTGGCGGCCGGCCTATTCACTCCCTATTTGCTTTGGGTCACGTTTGCAGCAATCCTCAACGGGACTATTTGGAGGATGAATGCATGAACTTGGGCCACATCATAGCAATTTAATCTGTTGACATGTTTTTATTATGCAGGTGCATCTCGCCTTGTGGCTGGCATGCGCGGACATGCTGACTACCTATCGTTGGGAGTTTCCTAAGAAATGAACTCCGTGCCCGCCATCCGCATACAAGACTGCAACGGCGCTCCTGTTCATAGGAATGGGCAATTCGTGCTTTACTGGATGATTGCCTTTCGCCGCACCACTTGGAACTTCAGTCTTCAGCGAGCCGTTGAGTGGGCTAAATCGCTGCAAAAACCGCTCGTCATCTTCGAGCCGCTGCGCATCGGCTATCGGTGGGCGAGCGAGCGCTTGCATCGCTTCGTACTGGACGGCATGGCCGACAACCTTGAGCGACTCGGACCGTTGAGACGACAGGGTATATTTTATTATCCCTACGTGGAACCTGTGGAAGGGTACGGCAAAGGTCTTCTTGCCGCCTTGGCCCGCCGTGCGTGCGTCGTCGTCACGGATGATTATCCGTCGTTCTTCCTACCGCGCATGGTCCGAGCGGCAGCGCAGCGCCTTACGGTACGTCTGGAACAGGTCGATTCCAATGGTTTGCTTCCCTTGCGTGCCGCAGATCAAGTATTCGTCACCGCTCACTCGTTCCGAAACTTTTTGCACAAGCAGATCGCCCTTCATTTGGAAAATTTTCCGCAACCTGACCCACTCGCCAATGTCGAATTGCCTGGTTTGCCTTATCTGCTCTCCGCCGTGGTATGGCGTTGGCCTCCGCTCTGTGCTACTCAGCTCCACAGCGATTTTCCTCTGCTGGCGCAATTAGCCATCGACCACTCCGTCAAACCGGTGGATTATCGCGGCGGTCCCAAAACTGCGCGCTTTCAGTTACTTGATTTCCTAGATCGAAAACTCTGTCACTATCGCGAGAGAGCCAACCAACCCGACGACGATTGTCGCAGCAATCTTTCCCCTTATCTGCACTTCGGACATCTGTCTGCGCACGAGATCTTCACCGAATTGGCCCAGCGACAGAATTGGACGCCGGCCCATCTTTGCATCACAGCTCAAGGAAAGCGCGAAGGTTTTTGGGGGATGTCCGCCTCGGCAGAAGCGTTCCTTGATCAACTGGTCGTCTGGCGCGAATTGGGCTACAACAGGAGTTCGCACACGGACGATTATGATCGTTTTGAATCTCTGCCGTACTGGGCCAAGGAGACCTTAAGCAAACATGCTTCCGACCCGCGTCCTCATGTTTACTCTTTGGAACAATTTGAAGCTGCCTGCACCCATGATCCCATTTGGAACGCGGCCCAAACGCAGCTAATCCGCGAGGGACGTATCCATAACTATTTGCGAATGCTTTGGGGCAAAAAGATCTTGGAGTGGAGCGCCAGCCCACACCAAGCCTTGGACATTATGATCGAGCTGAATAACAAATATGGCGTGGATGGCCGCGATCCCAACTCGTACAGCGGCATCTTTTGGATTTTGGGCCGTTATGACCATCCGTGGGCTCCCGAGCGGCCGATCTTTGGCGTCGTTCGGTACATGAGTTCCCCTAATACCGCACGCAAACTGCACCTACGTGAGTATCTGGCCAAATACAGCCGTGATTAAAAGACCAGCGGACAAGACTTCCGGGGCCGATGGTTCCATTCCGGAAATCTTGTCCGCTGGTCTTTATTCATCAACCCATCACGCCGGCAAGAGGGGATCTTGCCGGCGTGGCGGACGGGTAAAGAGGTGTTTACAGCAGCAGATCCAGATCCTGCCCTTCAGCGATGGAGCGTAGCTTTCTCATGGCGCGGGCGTTGAGCTGACGCACACGCTCCTTGGTGATGCCGAATTGTTGGCCGATCTCTTCCAGGGTCCGCGGATCGGCGTCCAGGCCGGCCCTCATGCGGATGATCTCCCGCTCACGCGGCTCTAGATACTCCAACAGCCGATTGACGCTGCGTGCTGCGCGCTCCTGAGTGGCCAGGATTTCGTGCTCATCTGTGCGCGTGTCCGGGGCGATCTCGAACAGCTCCTCGTGGCCGGTCACGAAACGCTCGCGGCGATGGATCTCATCCGGGATGCTGCGGGCGAAGTTCTTCATGATGGCCCAGCTGGCATAGGTGCTGAACTTGAAGCCGCGACTGAAATCGAACTTCTCGACAGCGCGGATCAGCGACATATTGCCGTCGGACACCAGCTCTTGGAAGCTTTCCCACGGGCTGGCGTGCTTCTTGGCGATACTGACCACCAAGCGCAAGTTGGCCTTGATGAGCAGTTCCTTGACGGCGTTGGCTTGCTTTTGCAGTTCCTCAATCTCCTTGAGCGTCTGATTGCGGACACGCGCGGGATCAATCTCATTGGCCGCACCGCCCTCTTTGCGGAGCTGATCGCGCAGCTTGGCCGCTTTGTATTTGAGGAAATTCATCTTGCGGAACAAGTGCTGTTCCTGCTCCTTGGTCAGGAGCGGATACTCATAGCAGGAAGCCAGCTCCGGTTCGACATCCTTGGGTGGGTGCATGGTACGGCACTTGGCCTCGTAAGCCTCGGCGTCGGGCATGGGCGCGAGAATCTCCGCCTCCATTGCGGGATCTTCAAAGGAAGGATGCGGAACATAGTCCAGGGGCTGCTCTAACAGACGCTGGGCCTGCACTTCGTTAACTACGCGGTAGATGGAACTCCGCGTGCGATGAAAGCGTTTGGCTAAGGTTTCCACGGGAATTCTCCGCTTCCAAGAGTTATAGATCGCCTGTTTGGCTGCTGCGTCCAGCGGGCCAGTTACGTGCGGAAACAACGCCTCCTCAGGGTGTTGGCGATCGTGGTTTTTAATGGTGTAGCGGACGGTCTCCACCGAGCGTCCTAAGCGACGGGCGATACGTCGGCTGACTTCGGTGAGCGTGCCGCCCGCCACGCGCGACAGCCGGCGGGCACGGCGCAAAATCTCTTGCCGCTCCTCTTCGCTCATCTGCGAAAAACGGCTGCCACGCTCAACCCGCTCGGAGTGGAGTTGCAAAAAACGTTCCACCACCGATTGCAGGAAACCGACTTGGCGTTTGCCGTTGGCCACAATGGGTTGTCCCACCAAGCCGAAGCGACGCCAACGACGAATGGTTTTCGTCGAAACATTGAACTTCTTGCTGATCTCCTCCAGGGTGACGATCGGTTCCGGAAGTTTCTCCGTGGGCAACGGAGCAAGGGTCTTTTCCGAAAGCGCCTGCATCATCAGCTGGAGGTCGTGCGCCAACTCCTCGCCGGGGATGAGTAAATCGGCGTGGGCCTCCGGGCGGTACTCGGTGATTCGCCAGCAGACGAACGGATAAGGATACCGCTTGTTCGGATCGATTTCAGCCAGGAGGCGTTGGGCGCGAACCAATTGTTCCGCCCGCCGGGTCGGCGGAGCGAAACGCACTTGTTGGTCCGTCAACTCTTTCAGGGCTGGTTGTTTGAAGCCAATCACCGCTACCACTCCTTTTCGACCTTGCCTCCGAATCCGTGTCGGAGCTTGGCCGCTTGTAGGCGCCGGCCGCGGCGCCGCGTCCTCTTCATGTTTTCTTCCCCTTAAGCACCTAGACAGCCGTCCGGGGGCTTGGGGAGAAGAAACCATTTCCCTCTACTAGACACCATTCCAGGGGAAAAGGGTTCGGGAATTTTACCGAATCCTGCCGTCCTTTCTCCACCTAACTTCCCCTTTACAGCTAGGACAGGAATAGGTAGATACTTCGCTGCCGTCTTATTCGCCGACGGCAGTGGTTTCTTTCCACGCTGCGCTGCTGCGCAGGCATCGTTAAACCGCACTAGTCGCTATTGCAAAAGCTGGGCCATTCGCTCTATATACTAGACGACGATCCGGGTCTCTGGATTCATGATTTGATGTAGGTCTATGATTTATCGAGACTTCCGTTCTTTTCTCTGCCGCAGACGTTCCAGCCGTTGACCTGCCGAGTTTGTGCAAGTTCCCCTGCTTTCTGTACAAGTATACAGGAACGTTGTTCAAAATTGCAAGAGTGTCTGAAGACAATACAAGCCGTCGCTCTGGAAACAGGACGCGAGGAAGGACAATACTAAATAAATAGATTAGGCGAGTGGCGGGGTTTATCCTCGCTGCTGGGTGCTGCTGAGATAAACCCAGCGGCGCGCTAAGCTACCCGGAAACACATTCTAAACATCTAGGGTTAGCAGACTCATCAGAATCGCGACTGTAAAGAAGCGGGGGGAAGGGCCAACCGGCTGCTCTCCTTGCCGATAGCGGCTCGGAGCGGTAGGTCGGTTGGGTTCGTGCGGCAGCTTTAAGCGAGGTGGAACGCCTCCTTGAGGCAGGCCAGCGCTTCCTGGCCGCGTGCGCGATCGACCACGACGCTAATGCGCACTTCGCTGGTGTTAATCATGCTGATATTGATGCCGCGCTCGGCCAGGGCGCCGAACATGCGGCGGGCCACGCCGGTGTGCGTGCGCATACCGACGCCATGCACGAACAGCCGGGCGATGTTGGCGTCGGCGGCCACCCGTGTCGCCGGGTCGAGTGTGCCGACCACATCGCGTGTCACTTTCAAGGCGCGGTCGAGGTCGGCCTGCGGCACGCTGAACGATAACTCGGCGCGGCCAGCGGATAAGTTCTGCACGATCATGTCCACGATGATGCCCGCCGAGGCTACCGCTTGGAACACACGCGAGCAGCAGCCCGGTTTGTCCGGCAGGCCGAAGATAGTGATGCGCCCCTGATCGGTGTCGAGCAACACGTCGCTGACGACGATGTCTTCCATACTGGCCAATTGCTGGGTCAAGGCAGCAAGATCGCGATTGGAATTGGGCGTTACAGCGGTGGGGCGGCGTTGGAATGGAGGTCTCCCCATCTCTCCTGTGGAGTGGGAAGGGAAAGGAGGTGCGGGTTGGCCGGCGCCGGGACGCGGCAGTCCGAGGCCGAACGCCTGATGCACCGCCCGCAGCGCCTTGACGCCTTCCTTGCGGCTGACCAGTACGGAAATCTTGATATCAGCGGTAGTAATCATCTTCATATTGACGTTCTCCGCAGCTAATGCCGCGAACATGCGTTCGGCAACGCCGCTGTGCGTGCGCATACCTGTGCCGACGATCGACACCTTGCTGACCTGCTCGTCAAACTCGATCGACGCGCCCAGTTCGGCGGCCAACGGCCGCAGGATGTTCAGCGCCGCCGGCAGCTCGTCGCCCAACACCGTGAAGCCGATCGCCGCTTTGCCGCCTTCACCGACGTTTTGGGCGATCATGTCTACAACGATGTGATGGTCCGCCATGGCCGCGAAGACACGGTGGCTGACGCCCGGCTGGTCCGGCACGCCGTTAAGCGAAATCCGCGCCTCATCGCGGCCCAGCGCGGCGCCGCAAACCACCACGTCGCGCATCCACTCCGCTTCCGGCACGATCCACGTTCCCTCGGCGTCGCTGAACGAGGAGCGAACATGAATGGGTACATCGAATTTTTTGCCGAACTCAATGCTGCGCGAGTGCATAACGCCGGCACCGACGCTGGCCAATTCCAACATTTCATCGTAACTGATGAAATCCATCTTCCGCGCTTCCGGCACGATGCGCGGGTCGGTAGTGTAAACGCCGTCTACGTCGGTATAAATTTCGCAGTCCACGTCGCTGTAGCCGGGGGTTGACGTCCCCGGTTCGCCAGGGTCGTGCTTCATGACAGCGGCCAAGGCGACGGCCGTGGTGTCCGAGCCGCCGCGGCCCAGGGTGGTGATGTTCCAATTTTCATCGATGCCCTGGAAACCGGCGACAATGACAATCTGTCCCTCGGCCAACGCCTGCCGCATTCGCGCCGTCGAGATGCTTTTGATGCGCGCTTTGGTATGGGTGCTATCGGTGACGATGCCGACTTGAGCGCCCGTGAAGCTGATGGCGCGTTCGCCCAACGCTTGAATGGCCATGGCCATCAAGGCGATGGAAATTTGCTCGCCGGTGGACAGCAGCATGTCCATTTCGCGGGCCGGCGGCTGTTCGCTAATTTCCTTGGCCAGTTCGATCAATTCATCGGTGGTATCGCCGCGGGCGCTGACGACGACGATGACTTGATTGCCTTCCTGCTTGGCACGGATGGCGCGCCGCGCCGCCGCCATGATCCGCTGTGCATTCGCCACACTACTGCCGCCGAATTTCTGTACAACCAGACGCAACGGTAACCCTCCCCATTCGCTTAGCCGCGACCCGAAGGGAAGGGCGTTCGCGCTCCCCTTCGGGTCGCGGCTAAACTCACGCGCTCCCCTTCGGGGCGCGGCTAAACTCATTTGTACTTAACCCGCATTCACGCGGCAGCGCGGCGCGGGCGGGATTGGATGGCGAACAAACCGAATACGTCTTCCTCCGTTAAGCCCAAGGAAGGCGGCGGGCCGTTCTGTTCGATCAGCTCGTTGAACAGTTGTCGTTTCTTTTCCAATATTTCGTGAATGCGGCCTTCGATGGTCCCTTGGCTGAGGAAGCGCGTCACGAACACTGGCGATTTTTGTCCCAAGCGATGGGCGCGATTGATGGCTTGGTCTTCGACGGCGGGGTTCCACCAGCGATCGAACAGGAACACGTAATTGGCGAATTGGAGATTCAGTCCCACGCTGCCCGTGCCGTAACTCATCAGAAGTACGTGTTTGGCCGGATCATTCTGGAAGCGATCGAGGATGCTCTGCCGCTCCTTGTGCGGCACTTGGCCATGATACAGTAATGGGCCGAACTCGTGCAACGCTGCGGCCAAAAAATCTAGCGGTTCGACCCATTGGGAGAAGACGATGGCCTTGCGGCCGCTTTCGGCCACCTCGGTCATGTCAGCCAACAGCCGTTCTAGCTTGGCGCTTTGCTTGGTCAACGGATCGAAATTGCAGATCTGCTTGAGCCGCATGACCAACTCAAAGACATGCTGCACCGTAATGGTATCGCCCAGAGCGTTAAGGTGGATGACGCCTTCTTTCTCGGCCCGGTCATAGGCCGCACGCTGCGCCGGTGTCAGCTCCACCTCGGTATCGCGGATGATGCGCGGCGGCATGTCCCCGGCCACATCTTCCTTGGTGCGCCGCAGGATGCAATCGCTGGTCAAGGTCGGCAGCTGACGGGCTGGTGTTTCCGGAGGAATACGATCGGGATCGACAAAGGCGAAAATATTGACGAGATCATCTGTGCGGTTTTCGATGGGTGTGCCGGTCATGGCCCAGCTGCGGCGGCGGTGCAGGCTGCGCACGACTTGGGCCGTTTTGGAATCTTTGTTCTTGATGCGCTGTGCCTCGTCGAGAACGACCACGTCAAAACAGACCTTTTCATCACTCACTTCGACGGCATCGCGCGTTAGCAGTTCGTAATTGACGAGTTTGAGTGGACAATTGGAAACATGCCAGATGGCCCGGCGCGTTTCGGTGTCTCCCGCGACGACCTCGAAAGGCACATCTGGGGCCCACAGACGCAGCTCACGTGTCCAGTTGAGGACCAAGGGCTTGGGGCAAACGACCAGAGCGTTGTGGATCAACCCAGCGTGGAAGAGTAAACGCAAAGCAATGATCGTTTGCATGGTCTTGCCCAGTCCCATCTCATCAGCGAGCAAGGCGGCGTCGCGCGGCATCAGGAAGGCGATGCCGCGCAGCTGGTAATCATACGGTTCAAACGGCAGCGATATTTGTTTGTTGGCGAAGATATCTTCCAAAGGCGGTTGCAGCAGGTAGAGCAAACGGTCCTTGAACTGTACCGTCTCGCGCGGCGGACGCAGCCTTGTCCGCTTTTCGCTTGCCGCTTTTGGCTTTCTGTTCTCCGCTTCCGGCGGACGAAAAACGGCAAGCGGCGGACGGCTAGTGTTTTGATCGGGCGGCGTCGGGAAACGCCAGCCCTGCGTCGTCACGTCCAGAGTAATTTTGCCCAGCGAACGCACCCAAGGCGGATGATTCAAGAGCGCCGCTTGTCGCACACTCACTTCCAGCGGCCGCTCAAACCGCGGATGCGTATGCACTTCCACCGATAGGGATAAATCAATGTGCTCCACGTGCAGAAGCTGTGCGGGATCTTCCGGTGGGAGCGTTTGCAGCGCCGTACCGGTTCCTCTCGGCTCCATTACGCTGTCTTGGCCTAGTATGCCATCCATCATGTAAGCCGTCTCGCCGGAAAAATCGGCAACGCGGGAGGCAAGGGTGTTCTGGCGAAGAACGGGAAACCCGCGGCGCTTACTAAATTCGGCGGACGAAAGAAAGGACTTTAAGGAAGCGCGTTCATTTGGCCGTAAGAAACGCCTGCGGCGTGACCACAGCAATACCCCGGAACGGATGGAGCGCGAGTAGGTTCCCATCGCCACGGATGATGTGGCTGTCCCTACATGCACGACCTGAGAACTCTCGGACTCGTGTACCGCTAATACGAACGGCTCATGTCGTACTGGCATTCCCTGCTGCCTGGGCGGATCTTAGACGTGCAGTATGAAGAAATGGTGCGCGATCCGGAGACCCAAACCCGACGTCTGCTGGCGCACGGCGAGCTTTCCTGGCACCCTGGATGCTTAAATCCGCATCAGACGAAAAGGCTTGTAAACACGGCCAGCGCCACGCAGGTGAATTCGCCCATTA
>OGCG01000977.1_pt1 | contig 15348 bp, 16 predicted proteins | sample 1570061 | NCBI WGS metagenome assembly OGCG01 (sample SAMN06268698, study PRJEB24515) | hot springs metagenome | isolation source: Joseph's Coat, Yellowstone National Park, Washington, USA | place: USA:Joseph's Coat, Yellowstone National Park, Washington, USA
CCCCAAGGAATTTCTGGGTAAAAAGGCGTTCCTTATAATAAAGAAGGATGAGGATTAGTTACTTATGTCCCAATGTCCCCTTGTTGGCAAAGTATAAATACTGTTTTGAATACCAGACCACGTTGCCAAGAACTTATCCGTATAATAAAATTGTTCCGCCGCTGCTGATCATAGTTATTGAAATGATAATTTTCTACAGAATGTTTTTCTTCACAGGGTACATCCAATGGGGAAATTTCGGTTTCCCTCTGCAGCCAGATATATCAAATGTTTTTAGCAGTATCACCTGGGACCCATATACCTACAACGGCCTTCCCATTATCACGCCCTGGATTAATATCTTCGGATATCTAAACAATTTATTAATAATAATCCTTGGGGGGAGCCTGAACCTTAATGTCGCAGTGAAACTCTACGTTGTAATTTCCACGTTCTTCATGACATATTCATTCTATGTATTAACAGGAAGGTTTGCAAAATTTCTACCATCCCGTATAGCAGCAACAGCATTTATTCTTCTCAATCCAGTTACGCTACAGTCCATAGGTCTAGGTAATTTCTTCCAGTTTATTATATGGGGCATTTACTTCCTGAGTCTGGTGTTCCTATCGTTATCCTTGCAGGCAAGCGGAAGCAAGAAAATGCTTTATCTTTTCATTTCCGTGTTGCTACTATCTTTAACCGTGCCTGTCTCACAGATTTTTTATATAGGTGTCCCCCTTTATATCCTCTTCATACTCTATTTTCTTATGATAGAACACGGTCATTTTGATATCAGGAATCTTTTAACTTTCCTTAGGACGTTCGCATTAGTATTTGTTCTGCTCATTTTACTTTCTATGCCCTTTATTTTAACGTCACTCTTCGGGGCATTTAATCTGTCTCCGCATTCACAGATTGCCAATCCTTTGAACAATTTCATAGTATACAGCGTCAATTTTTTTGGCCTGCTCGGAATGCAATCATTTCCAATGCTGCATCCCGTCATTTTGTTGGGGGAAATAAATAATCCTTTTCTCTCTAAACTGTGGTCCCTTGGAATTGATGCACTAGCGGTAATAATTCTTAGCGCCGGAATAGTTTTGAGGGACAAGAGAATGCTCTTCATGGACGCGATAATATTTATTGCAGCACTGCTTGGGTCGGATTACCTCAGTCCTGTCTCCGGTTTAACTGTGTATCTATACACTCATATGCTTGGTTACCAGGTTCTCAATGATTCCTTTTATTGGGAATGGCTCATCATAACACCGCTATACGGAATTTTGCTCAGTATGCTTATTGACAGGTTACTGAATATATTGATGAACAGGAGCAAGTCTCCAGTTAATTTTTCGGAGAGAAACGTCCATAAAAGAAAAATTGTGATAAAGGCAGCAAAGTTTGTACCTATTGCAGTTGTCTTTATCGTGATATTTATTGTTCTCGTTCCCCCTGTCGTAGGTCAGGGGTATTACGGCGGAGAAAACAGTGGAATACACCAGGACAATGTTCCCGCATCCTATAATCTGCTTGCTGACTACCTTGAGGCAAAAATTGGAAGTAATCCTGTTGGCGTGGCATATTTTACGCCAGATAACGGGGTCATATTCGGAAACACCACAGACTGGGTATCACAACCATTATTTACCATTCCAGTTAGATCAGCTGGCATACCAACATACCTAGCACCCCCCGTCGAATCAAATTACTTTTTCTACTGGGCATATACTGAATTTTATCTGAATAAGACTGATGAAATTGCTCAAATAATGAGCCTAGGTGGAATAAAATACTTCGTTACGCTTAACGATGTAAAATCACTTTCATTTACAATAGCAAATGATGTGAATGCAACAAAACTGATGTCCTATCAGAAGGATGTAAGGCTTCTATACTCTTCAGGAAATTATTCCATATTTGAAAGCACTCTAGATGTGAATGCCGCCAGCAAGGTCAGCAGTTTCACGATAATGTCAGGAAATTATGATTCCCTACTCTATTCTGCGGCCCTTGGTCTCAACATTTCCCGCCTGACAGTTCTTTTCCCCGGTGACATTAATTCATCAAACTTCAACTTCATCATCAACAACACTTCAAGTATGGTCTTCCTGAATTCCCAGGGTTTTATATCACTTGCCATAGATAGATTTTCCAACTCAAGCAATAGCATAAACCCGTTAATTTACACCGATAACTATTATTACAGTCCGAGCCAAGGGTGGGCCATTAGTAGGGTATTCGAGTGGTCTAGCATCGGTGCCATATCAACTGACCCCTATACTTTCGCAATCACTTCAACTGACAAACCAATGTCCATAAATCTGAATTTTCTGAAACCTGGAAATTATACGCTCTGGGCTTATGTTTTAAGATCTAATGTGAACGGATCAGAACTGAAGTTTGAAACAGGCGCGAATTCAACAATCTTTAACACGACTGAAAATAACAGTTTTATTGGTAATTTTTCCTGGGAGAGGATACCGATCTCTGTGAATTCCAGGAATCAAATGCTTTACATAACATCTGAAGCGGGACTGAATGGAATCGAAAGACTTGTATTTCTTAAAAGAGGTGCAGTTGAATCAGAGATGGAGAATATTCAAAATTTAATAAGGAACAGACATATCAATGTACTCTTCCTGAATACATCTAGAACATATGCAAAATATGAAATTAGTAATATGTACAGAAATTCCACATATCCAGAACCACTAAACGTCAGGGATAACCCAGATGGGTATAGTATCACCGGAAGCATTGGAAACATTTCACTTGTGAGATACGGTTACTTTAGCGGGATGATTGAAACTGTACCGGGATTTAGGGAAATTCCTGTGATGGGAGGGTTGAACTTTATCCTTCTATCCAGCGGCGTCCACTCAGAAGTTGCGTTTCTAAGCAAAGCCTATTATCCGCTGGTCTACGGAGTCATTGTATATGTTGCGACGATTGTCTGCTCATCTTTCCTGATTATCTTTAGCTATAGACGAAAAGAAGGAAAAAGGGGTAAGTTTTATGGATAAACATGATTCACCGCCTCACACATTCAAATTCATACACGAATCAGGCAATTATCAGAATAAAGAATTTGACCGGAGCATTACGGTAATTATCCGCATTGTGAATAAGCTTACAGATACAGCCATCCGTTCTATCAATCTGCTTGCAGGGCACGTCGATGAAGTTATTCTACTCTTTTCTGGAAACAAGAACGCACTCATTACTGTCAAGTTACAATGCAGCAATTACAACAATGTAAAAGTTTGGTGGGTTTATAATTTAGGCTATGCCGAACCAATATGGAAGGCTATTCTTGACCATATAAAAAATCCCTGGATGATTATTTTGACCGATCATGATGTCCCTTCTGACGGATTTTTGAACTGGACTGATGACTTCCCGAGCAGGGATGTTGATGGCTACCTTTGCTATCGAAGATTTGGTAGCTTAGATTACAAAAATTTACCGGAATGGTTCGTGAGGTATATTAAGAAAGATAGTAAAGCTTCCTATCAGCCGTACCTTTACAGGAAAGAGAAAGTACATATCAGCGGTATAATCCATACTCTCTTTAAGGTAAATGGAAATTTGGTATATCTGAACCCGGAAAATTACTATGTAATTAGAACATATTCGCCCGAAGATTTAAATGATCCTAGAAAATTCGTGGAACACTGGATAGAGAAAGAGAGAAGATACATTTTCATAGAGCTATTTACCAGAAGAATGACAAGGCGGAGTGCGATGAATAAAATCTTTGAAGGAATTCCAATTCTTAGGAACCACGAAATTGCATTTCCGCGAGGTTCTTTTTTTTCGAAGGAACTGACGCATTTTGAATATATAATTTTCGAGTTGATACGCAGTCTTTCTATGAAACGCATAGGTCTCGATGTATATCAAAAGGTAAAGATTAACACTTTAAAGAATATGAAAGGTCACAACACATTGGAACTCAAACTGTCAGAACTATTTAGACAACTCGATGGCGATATTGTTAATTACCTGGGAATGAAATCAATATTCGTAGATGAATCCGATAACGATTTTGTTGAGTTGATAGACCCCAAGGAGGCGGAGGTCTCATTTGTAAGAATTCTATTGAAAAAACTTATACGTTCATCCCCAGAAAAGAATATTGATGTTGATCCGTATATTGATGAGGTCCGGAAAGAACTTGATATTAACGTAAGGAAATATATGCCTTTGAATGTTTAACTTCTAATAATAATCAGGTGGATCTATAATTTCAACTGGATGGAGCCTAGCTATTATACAAACACAAATAAGATATCAATATTCCATTACTGTGCGTGCCACTTGGACAGCCCGTCTATCTTGAATTTCCATCGCAATTTAGAGAGAGAGCTTTAACAAGTGATTCAGCAGAAGCTACGACCGAATAATGTTGCAGTACTGCTTTCTGCGCACTTTCAATATCAATGTCCTCTTGAAGCATCTCCTTAATGACATCTGAAATCGACGACTTAGGATTAGCTATTCTCACTGCTTTAGTTTCCATGGGGAACATCTCAAGAAAAGGATGATACGTATCCAAAATAACTGGCGTTCCGCATAGAATCGATTCTGCACTCACATGACCAAACAGTTCATAGGCTGTAGGGACATAAGTTATTCTTGAATTCTGGTACAATCTAACAAGTTCTTCAACAGGCAAATTTGAAAAAGTTTGAAAGCCTTGCTTCATGAAGTATTCCGCCGTATGAACCTCACTGGCAAATAATCTTATTGGTTCATCCAATTTTTTGCGCATTTCCGATATTTCCTTTAGTAAGTCTCTGGCATAGTAATCGTTCTCAATATTGCCAACAAATACTAGTATGCCTTTCTTTTCATGATTATCTTTGCTGTCTTTCAGAAAAGCCCTCATATCGTTACCAACAGGCGGATAAACTGCGCCGGAGACTGCCAAGTCATAAAATTGTCTCAAAATATACCCACACGTCTCACTGTTCGGAATAATGTATTCAAATTGGCTCAGTAAATTCCTATATTTTCTTATCACAAGTCTCCATGGCAGAAGGGACCCTATTCTCAGCATAATGGACCTTTTTCTAACATTCTTTTTATTTGTATTCACCCCATATAAATACTGGACAAAGACAGCCAGTCTTATCTTAGGAATACTTAAATTTAGGACTTTTTGCATATATTCCAAATTGTCTTCTATTACTATGAAATCTGGTGAAATGTTTAATATAGACTGCCTTAAGGTATCATCATTAAAAAAAACTATGGGAACAAGGCCTCGTGTTAAGGACACTATCTTATCAGTTAATTGCCTTTCGCTCTCATGTATGAACAGTATAGGTTTCTGAGATAGCTCCGAAAGACCACAGCTCAGATCTACAAAAGGCTTTACATTCCCATAATAGTATTTTGACTTACCATTTACTCCTCTTATTATGAAGCCAATTTTTGTCATATTCGAATCAACCGTCCCCCTGTTTCCCCTGATTCTAAACCAGAATCGTCGTTTAACCTGTGAAACCGACAGAAATTGATGTTCATAAATAAATCATTCCCATTTGAACCTTATAGCTGAAGTAGCTAAGTCCTGGTACTGTTGTAAGTTTTCTCATTATACCCTCATGAAAGTATTCCGTGTCCAAGGTTATTGCCATCAATCGTCGACCTAAATGAAAATATAGGATAAAAAATTATACAAATATTGACGACCTTAACACGCCCTTTATGAAAAAATATAATTATTAGAGTGTGATTTAAACTCCTCATGTTTGATAAAAAAGAAGATGAGTTACCAATATCCAATAAACAGGTACTATATGAAAAAAGAATCCTAGTAACAGGTGGAGCCGGAGTTATTGGCTCGCGAATTTCTCAGCTTCTATCAGAAACTAATGAATTAACAATACTAGATAATTTAAGCTCTGGAAGCTATGAAAACATTTCCACTCTCCTTCGAAGGTCTAATGTAAAATTCATAAAAGGAGACATCAGAGATTTTGAAACAGTGGGGAGAGCCATGGCAGATGTCGACATTGTTATACACCTGGCAGCGAACGCTGATGTGCGGTATTCTGAGGAACTGGGAACTGATTTAGATTTCAAGATTAACACGATTGGAACTTACAATATTTTGGAGCAAATGAGATTAAAAGACGTTGGGAATATTTTATTTTCATCCTCCTCGTCAGTATATGGTTATGCTGAAAAGTTGCCTACAGAAGAGTCATACTCAACAACTTTTCCACGTTCTCTGTATGCAGCATCCAAAGCTGCAAGTGAATCCATTATTAGTGCATTTAGCTATATGTTTGGCTTACGTTCAGTAATCTTCAGGTTTGCAAATATTACCGCTCCAATTTACAGGTCAAGAGGGCGCAACGTTATACCTGATTTCATATTAAAGCTTATGTCAAATCCAAATGAGCTAGAGATACTTGGCGATGGCGAGCAGGAGAAGTCGTACCTTTATGTTGATGATTGTATTAACGGAATGCTTACTTGTTTTGCTAATTCTAGATCTCCAGTAGATGTTTTTAATTTGGGAAATGCCGATACCACAAAAGTAAATAAAATTGCTCAAATAATTATTGAGGAGATGGGTCTAAAAAACGTAAGATTGAAATATACTGGCGGGGAGATTGGCTGGAGGGGAGATGTCCCCAAAACTATACTGTCCATAAAGAAAGCCTTAGGTACAGGTTGGTCGATAAAATACAACTCAGATGAGGCTGTTAGAGAGTCTGCTAAAAGGATAATAAATATTTTAAGGGCCTAGTTAATGCTAATGCCATGGGTTGCTTAATAACTGTTATAATTACAGCCTACAATAGGAAAGAATTTCTTTTAGAGGCTTTAAACTCCGTGATTAATCAAACTCTGGATAGGAATAAGTATGAGATCATACTAATAAAAAATTTTAACGACATTACAATAGATAGTTTTTGCAAGAGCAATTCTGTGGTGACTATAACAATGAACGGGACAATAGGAGAATACTTATCTAAAGGAATATCACTATCAAAAGGTCAGGTTATATGCTTCCTTGATGACGATGATCTATATCTTCCCAATAAACTTGAAGAAGTAAGTAAGTTATATGAGTCCACAAATTTTTCATTATTGCATAATAATTATTCAGAGATAGATGAAATAGGCAATCCTCGCAAACCATATATGAGAAAACTGCATTTTACTTCTTACGACTTCGATATTTTAAAATTTAATTCACCTTTCCAAATCTCAACTTTAAAAAGGCTATTGAAAGCTGAAAGTGACTTCAACATTAGCTGTATTAGCATATCTCGTCCATTTTCAAAATCAGTTGAAAATACAATAAGAAATATTTCAGCATGCCAAGATGGGTTTCTCTTCTATTCTTCATTATCATCAGGGCCTGTAGTTGCCACGGGTATAGTTTTAACAAAATATAGAGTACATGCTAGCATGTCAAACGCAACAGAGTCCTTCGAACGATATTCAAATAATATATGCGGGGATGTACTTCGTCAAATACAATCCTTGAAACTTATAAGATTTTCCAAGAACAATGATATTGCTTTATTATTCTTGGAACGAGCAATTGTATTAAAAGAATTAAAATTAGCTATTTTTGATTGTCCTGGAATATCAAAGTTTTTTATTAAAAGATTGAGATTCATAAAAACCTATATTGATGCATATTCTATCTTTTGGGTGATTGCATTTATGCTGAAATTTATATTTGGTGACTTGATGAAAAAGGTTATTTATTCTTTAGTTCGAAGCGCTTCTAATTCACTAGGTTAAGATTAGTGCATTATAATTTGCTTTAAAGGTCTTAATTCATTGCTTAGAGTCATAAAATAAATAGAAATGAATAGTATATTGCGAACATTATAAACAACATATCTGTGCTAAGAATGTTGAATTTAATTGGATAATTCGTCATTTTTTCTTTTTGACAAGCTGATACAGTTGGTTTGCCCACTAAAATGTTAAGAGAAAGTTGTCCTGTAGCGCCAGATATATATTAAATGAATGATTTAATGGGGGCCAGGGATGACAATGACGGACTGTTGATGATGGAAAGCGGAAGAGAAGGTTGCGATCATCAAGGAGAATGTAAAGGTTGTAAAAGCATACCGGAAATATTCTGTAGATTCTGTAATGCCTTGGAAACAGGGATCGTTAGAAGGTTTGAGTTTGAAGAAGGTTTGAGGAAGTGGAATCCATACTTTCGAGATGTGTTGATTTCTATAATAATAAAAGGTTGCACAGTGGAATAGGGTATATCATACCAAGAAGATGAAAAAAATTGTATAGAAAGGATTCAGAAAGCATAAAACTTGTAAGACAACATTGACTCCAATTATGGGAACTAACCAGTACAAAAAAATTAAAGAGGGAAACATTATAAGTGCCTATGATAGGACTATGGTCAAGGTTAATATCGGATATAAAAATTATAAATAGATATAGAATAACCTTTAAGAATTGGATGAACGTTCTATATTCCATTAAAATAAAAAAGCCAGATGTTATAGAGTTCGAATTTAGGAACGGTAAAAAAATAAAATTAAAGTGTTTCGAAAAAGGAGTGAGAAATGGCGAATTTTCTGCTTTTCTTGGCGATTATAAATTCCTTGAACCTATTAAAGACAATACTGTGATAGATATTGGAGCAAACATAGGTGATTCTGCTTTATGGTTTGCTATTATGGGTGCAAACAAAGTGATTGCATTTGAACCATACAAGTATTCTTATAATTTCGCAATTAAAAATACACAACTCAATGATTTAAATGAAACCATTATTTTAGTTAATGCTGGTTACGGCAAAGATGGCTTTATAGAACTCGAGGATACCGTAACCAACGAAGGAACAGTGCTTAAGGAGTATAAGGGGGGCCTAAGAACACCTATTATGTCTCTTAAAACTATTCTGGAAAAATATTCACACATATTAAAAGGTGAATTATTGTTAAAAATGGATTGCGAGGGTTGCGAGTATAACATATTTGAAGAAAATAAAGAAACACTGATGCAATTCAAAAGAGTATTAATTGAATACCATAATGGCTACGAAGGGCTAAAAAAATACTTAGAAGAATGTGGTTTTAGATGTTCATTTACAGGTCCTCATAAGCAGGGATACCTATATGCGAAGAATGGTAGAAAGTAATTGCAAGTGGTAATTGGATATTCTTCAAAAACGACGGAACAAAATTCCCGACTAATATATAAAATCTTACTCATCCTTTTTCGCCTCTTTGAGCGTTGGAAGAGAGTAAGAGAGTCCTTCTTCCTGTCCTTCAATCTGTAGGATTCTCCCCTTATATTGACAACTGTGCAGTGGTGGAGAATCCTGTCAAGGACGGCAGAAGCCATCACCTGATCTCCCAATATCTCACCCCATTCAGAGAATGATTTGTTGCTTGTGAATAGGTTGTTGCGGTAATCAACGAGGCTGAAAAAGATTGATGCATTATTTGTATCAGCAATTGAACATCTCAATCTTCCAATTTGAGTACATTGAACATCACGGGGTTTATTCATAGGCTTATTCCCTGCTCCATTAGATGTTTGTACCACTTTACTGTAATTGTTCTATCATCTCCATATTTAATGATTCCATGCTTCAAGGCATTCATGACTTCCTTCGCCCCTTCTCCTACATCATATTCCGGCCGAAAATTCAGTATTTTTGAAATCTTGTCAAATTTAACCCTGTACGAACGGTTATCAGGCGAACCCACCCATACAAATCTTTCCTCTAATCTAAGGGTTTCAAATATTTTCCTGGCTACATCTTTGATCTGATAATTCTGATCGTTTGAGCCAAGGTTAAATATCTCACCACCTATGTCCTTATCTGACTCAAGTGCTATTGCAAGCGCTCTGCTGACGTCTTTCACATGTACAAACGGTCTCCACTGCGTTCCTCCAGTTGTAAGGGTTGTAAAACCCTTTGTGAAGATCTGGCCAACTATATCATTAACCACGAGATCGAAACGCATTCTTCGAGGTGATAATCCGTAGACGGTGGCAAGCCTAAATACAATAACATTGAAGTCAGCAGAATTAAGTGCTAGGCTGTCCTCTTCTATCATCAGATTAGCTTTGGCATATGTGGTTAGCGGGTTCGGCTTGCTTTTTTCATCAACGTATTCATCATTAAAACCGTATATGCTGCAGGAAGATGGGAGGATGTATTTTTGGACCCCTGCTTGCTTTGCAAGAGACGCGATTCTGAACCTGCCCAAGTGGTTGATCGATATGGTGTTTACGGGATTCAATTCACCAGAGGGATCATTGGAAAGAGCAGCTAGATCAATTACTGCGTCTACATTGCGCAATATTCTTTCTAGGTCTCTTCTTTCATACGTTCTTATATCCCCTTTTACGATTGTAACGTTATACAGACCTGAAAGAGTATCCCCGAAGAGAAATCTGTCAATCGCAATCATAGAGTACCCTTTTTTCTCAAACATTTCAGTTAGAACTGTGCCAATATAGCCTCCAGCACCCGTTATTAGAACTCTCATAGCACTTTAACCTCGAACAGTATATTAATTTTTATATGACGACGGAATGTTCCAGAAGCGCTGATTTGCATTCTCAGGAGCATCCTTATCTCGTTCTTGTCTTTCCAGCTTCAAGAGGTCCCTCTCCTTCTTTCAACAGAAACGTGAACTGGCATTATGCTCCTCGGTTGCCGCCAGATTTTACTATTTTTGACCTTTCTCCTCCCTACTATTTACGAATTAAGAGACCTATGCTATGTTGATAACAGTGCTTCATGCCCGAATTAAATTGTTCAAATTTTCGTGAGTAAGTGCTTCTACACTCAGCAACCTGAAACTCTCAGCTAAATTGTTCATAAGCGTGGAGTACCCGGAAGCTACGCTGCTTTTAATGCCATTCTACCATGTCCCACATTGTCTTATCAGCACGATTTCTGACCTCATTTTACAGCTTGAAAGGAGATGTAAACTCATTTAATCTTTGAAGTGCTAAGTCTCTGTCCGATAATATTGGCTCACTCACATTCCATTCGTATCCGAATGAGTCGTACCTTATGCCGCTGTCGTATTCTGGTACATAGGGCGAATCCATTATATATAAAACAGTACTTTTGTCTGCTAATGAAAGAAACCCGTGGGCAACTCCTTTTGGTATGTAGATCATTGATCCCTCATTTTCCGTTAATTTAACACCTATAAATTTACCATAGGACTCTGAATTAACTCTTAAGTCAAGCAATACATCCATAATTTCCCCTGAAATAACTGTCACGAGTTTCGACTGAGTAAACGGGGGAAGCTGAAAATGCATCCCTCGAATCACGTTTTTGAGTGATACTGAATACAGAACTTCCTTTACTTCAATATTGATTCCGGCCTCTTTCAAGCTTTCTTCCGAGTATGGTTGAAATGATAATCCGCGTTTATCTCTATGGGTAACACCATATAGTAAGTATACCCCTTTGATCGCCATTTCTTCAATTTTCATCTTTTTTCCCCCTGTAGAATGCTATAGTATTTTTGAGACCCTCATAAATATTAAATCTTGGCTTCCATTTCAAAATTTTCTCCGTATTTTCCAAATCTACCAAGTAATTTCTGCTAAGGTCCGACTCTTCTGCCTTTATGACACTCCATTCTGCTTCTATACGCGATCCGAATAATTCCTCCATCACCGTAACTATCTCCCTGATACTGTAAGACTCTTTGTTTGCAATATTAAATACAAAATTTGATTCTTGAAGATCCTTTATATCTAAGGCTCTTACGAATGCATCCGCAATATCGCCCACATAAACTAGATTCAACCTCTGGAATCCTTCGGTAAGGTGTACCTTGTTTCCGGACAATTTTTGTCTGATTATATAGGGGATTAGCCTTTCCTCATGATCCATTTCCCCATATGGTGTGAATATTATTAATTCTGCAGTTTTGACGTTTTCATATTTTGAATAATAACGCATTATTTCGCCTAAGGCGCTTTTTGTAGAGGAGTAAAGACTCCTTGCAACTGAGAACCTGTAATCAGAAAGCAGAGCATCGTCGTGACTGTACTGGAAATACGATCCCGCAGTTACAAACAAACGGATATTATTCAACTTACACAATTCTAGGAGGCGTACGGGGAGCTTTACATTGACGTCTATCAATTCGTCAATATCGGAAATTGACGCATATTTTTTGTAGCTAACAGCTAGGTTTATTACTCCGTCTATTTTTTCCTTTCTGAACACTTGTTCAATTGAAACCTTGTCAATATCGTACGTAATCACTTTATCTATAAACTCTTTAACTCTCCAAATGTTGGAAAAACTTCTCTTTAGGACTATTGGTATGTCCCCAACCTCAATGAGCCGTTTAACAACCCTGCTGCCTATAAATCCCGTTCCGCCAGTTACCAAAATTTTCCTATTCATCCCATATCCTCCAGGGGGCTTTGCCTGAATTCCATAATTCATCCAGTTGCCTCTTATCAGTCATAGTATCCATAGCCCTCCAAAACCCGTAATGCTTATATGCATTTACCTCTCTCTCTTGAACGAGTTTCCTGATCGGCTCTCCTTCCAGTGCTGTTTCATCACCCTCAATATAGTTAAGAACAGCCTTATTCATAACATAGAAGCCCCCGTTAACCCACATGCCATCACCAGGAGGTTTCTCTGTAAAATCTGTGACCTCATTGCTCACAATAGTAAGAACCCCGAACCTGCCTTTCGGCTGCACTGCGGTGAGAGTTAATAACTTACCGCTTTTGTGATGGGATTCAAGCAACTTATGAAAATCTACATCTGAAAGGCCATCGCCATATGTTACCATAAACTCGTCTTCGTCTATATATCTCTGGACCCGCTTTATTCTCCCTCCTGTCATCGTTAACAAACCTGTGTCGATTATCTTAATATTCCAGTTTACTCGGTGTTCATTAAGAATTTTCATTTCATTCTTCTGCAAGTTAACTTCAACGTCAACGTGGTTTGTCAAATATGAGATAAAGTAGTCTTTTATCATGTTCTGCTTGTACCCCGCGCAAATTATGAAATCGTTGAATCCCTGCGTGGAGTAGATCTTCATTATATGCCAAAGTATAGGTTCTGGGCCTATCTCAACCATAGGTTTTGGTTTTACAATTGTTTCTTCACTCAATCTTGTGCCCAATCCACCTGCCAGTATAACGACCTTCATATCTTACACTCCACTGTTTTTCCAATCTTCTATTAGAAAAGATTCATCTATTGATTTGAGATTTTCTTCCCAGTATCTATTAAATTCAGTAGGGCCGCAAATATAGTACATATATTTGTGCCTTCCGAAATTGCTTGTTTCTGTTATATCTTTAATGGACATTCTTCCAGTATACTCCTTTTCTTCCTTACCTGTTATAAAATAGCTTACATTTATGTTTTCTGGCAGCTCATTCCAATAAATGCTTTGCAAGTTCTCCCCCTTCCTTTTTATGCTATGGTAAATATTTATTTCTTCTTCTACCCTTTTCGAGTTGTTCAAATAATCTATATAGCTTAAGAACACAGAAATACCTGCACCTCCCGCAATAAAAACCTTGCTGTGACCAGGATTTATTAAGAACCTACCCATAGGATATCTGATCGAGGTCTCAAATCCTTCCATTGATTGCGATATTAGCGTAGAGGTAAAACTTCCTGCCTTCCTGACTAATATTTTAGCGCTTTTTTCCCCCCAGCTTGCTATACTAAACGCCCTCTTATCCAGCCAAGGTTCGCTTGCGCTTTTCTTCTCTAGTGAAACCTCCATGTACATCCCAGGAATCCATTCCCTATACCTGTCAATATCCACGGATAAAAGATATAGCGTATCACTTATCTTCTTTTCCACTCTTAAGTAAGCATCAGACGTTGTCATTTATGTGCCCTCATAAATTCATCGAAAACATCGCAAACATATTCTCTCATTTCTTCATTTATGCCAGGGTAAACACCAATGAAGAATGAATTGTTCATAACTCTATCCGTTACAGTTAGTTCAGACGCGATCCTTTTCTCAACTTCCAAATAGGCAGGATGCCTTACCAAGTTTCCCGCAAATATCGGTCTGGTCATAATTTTCCTATCCTCCAAATATTTTACAATCTCGTTTCTAGTAAATCCCGCTTTTTCCCTTACGGTAAGGGGGAAGGAAAACCATGATGGCTTTGACTTTTGTAATGATTTCGGCAAAATGAAATAAGATTCATATTCCTTCAGACGTGAATATAAATATTCAAAATTATCTCTCCTCTTTCTGGTAAAATTTTCAATCTTTTTCATTTGAGCAACTCCTATGGCCGCCTGCAAATCTGTCATTTTAAGATTGTATCCTATGTGGGAATATACAAATTTATGATCGTAACCTAATGGAAGGTGTCCGAACTTTTGCCCGAATCTAACTCCACAAGCATTATCTTCACCAGTCTTACAGTAACAGTCCCTCCCCCAATCCCTGTATGATCTAGCTATTCTTTCAAAAGTATAGTCATTGGTGCTCACAGCACCGCCTTCGCCTGTCGTTATATGATGCGCGGGGTAGAAACTCTGGGTAGAGAGATCGCCAAATGTTCCTGTTTTTTTGCCCCCATACTCAGAGCCTAGTGCATCACAATTGTCCTCAATAAAAAATAAATCATTGTCCCTTGCTATCTTTGATATTTTATCTATATCAAATGGATTACCTAGCGTGTGAGCAAGAATTATAGCCCTAGTCCTGTCAGAAATTGCATCTTCTATTAATTCAGGATTCGCATTATATGTTGCCTCTTCTATATCTACAAAAACTGGTATAAAACCATTCTGTATTATAGGATTTACAGTTGTTGGGAAGCCCGCTGCCACAGTTACAATTTCATCCCCCCTTCTCATTCTTTTCTCGTTAAGCAAATATGAATTTAGAGCTGATACTGCTATTAAATTTGCCGATGAACCCGAGTTAACAAGGATTGATGCATAAACATTTAGATATTTACTAAGCTCATATTCAAACTCTTCCTCAAATCTCCCTCCAGTTATCCAACCATCTAACGCCGCATCAACTAGGTTAATAAACTCATTATTATCAAAAACTCTTCCCGCATATCTAACCCAAGTCTTACCAGGAATAAACTTTTCATCCGTTTTATCTTTCAAGTATTCATTCACTGCGGAAAAGACATTTTCCTTATACTTCTGCTCTTTGTTTACCACGAATACAAATTCTCTTCCTATATATGAATATAATTCTCTTAATATTGCTGAAGAATACGGACTGGAGTAGAGTATACCTTTGTACTTCTAGTAAGTTTGAGTTGATTAATTTGATATGCATTTGGGTTATCTTCTCTACCAGTATTTGGAACAAATTTCCTCAATTTTCATTTTCCAGGTCC